>OGPN01001104.1_pt1 | contig 18144 bp, 18 predicted proteins | sample 1552941 | NCBI WGS metagenome assembly OGPN01 (sample SAMEA2580220, study PRJEB22360) | human gut metagenome | biome: human gut; feature: human-associated habitat; material: faeces | place: Denmark | collected 2008/2010
TCTGGTAGGTATCCTGTCCCAGGATCACCTCCATACCACCAAGCGCAATGAGATTCATGGGCTTCATAAAATCATAGGCAATGCCGGAAATCCGGTAATCTGTGGCTTTTACTCTTCCTCTGGCAACAAAGAAAATCGTATCTGCCGGTTCATTTTCCCTGATAAAAGTAGTTCCGGCTTCCATTATCTCACTCTGAAACAGGTCCATAAGCCATAATGGCGCAGTACGGAAATAAGCTTCAAATTGTTTCTGTTTCTCACGTTCCAGTTCACGAAGGAATGGAAGTACATCGTGTAAATAGGTGTGTTTCATATGATTTCCTCATCTTCTGCCATGTGCTGCAAATCATTTGTTTCTATCCGGGTTCTGTCGCAAAAGCAAGCAATCCACCGGATATACAACCGCTATCCAACAGCTGCTTTTCTATTTTAGCATAATTTCTCAAGAATGGAATGTCCGATGGTTCCTTCCGGCATTTTCACCTCAAAATTATCTGCCACAGACGCACCAATAATAGAAAAAGTATCCTCGTTTTCAAGGGCGCCCCCCTCTTTCATGGTCTTGGAATAAGCCAGGAAGGGAACATACTCTCTGGTATGGTCGGTGCCGCTATAGGTGGGATCATTCCCATGGTCTGCGGTAAGAATAAGAAGGTCATCCTCCCGAAGCTCTTCCAAAAGAACGCCCAGGTTCCTGTCAAACTTCTCGATTTCTTTGCCGTAGCCTTCCACATTTCGTCTGTGTCCCCACAGGGCATCGAAATCAACCAGGTTCACAAAGCAAAGTCCCCTGAAATCCTCTTTGCAGATCTGGATGGTCTGCTCCATGCCGTGTACGGAGCTGTCTGAATGATAAGTCTTTGTGATTCCTTCGCCGCAGAAGATATCGTTGATCTTCCCTACACCGATCACATCCAGGCCATTATCCTTTAACGCATTTAATGCAGTCAGGCCTGTTGGCTTCAAAGCATAATCATGACGATTACTGGTTCGCTTGAACTCACCTTTCTTTTTCCCCACATATGGTCTGGCGATGACACGGCCTACACGCCATTCATCCTTCAGTGTAATTTCTCTTGCGATCTCGCAGCAGCGGTACAAATTCTGAAGGTCAAAGGTTTCCTCATTTCCGCAGATCTGAAGAACAGAGTCGGCTGAAGTATACACGATCATGGCACCTGTATGGATTTCTTCTTCTCCAAGCTCTTCAATGATCTCCGTTCCGCTGGCGCTCTTGTTTCCAATCACGCGCTTGCCGCAGCGCTTCTCCAGTTCCGCGATCAGCTCCGGCGGAAAGCCGGTGTCTGTGAAAGTCTTAAACGGCTTCTCTGTCTTAATTCCCATCATTTCCCAATGGCCGGTCATGGTATCCTTTCCATTGCTGGCTTCGCTTACGCGCATGTAACGGCCAATCGGCTTCTCCACACCTTGCATATTTCCTGCCGGATGAAGATTTAACATTCCAAGCTTCTTAAGATTTGGTATTTCCAGGGAGCCCATTTTATCCAGAATATGTCCGAATGTATCCACTCCCACATCCCCGAATTTCTCTGAATCCGGCATGGCACCGATTCCCAGAGAATCCAGAACGATCACGAAAATCCTTTCATATTTTTTCAAAATAAAATCCCTCGTTTCCAATATTTTATCCTTTTATTCCCAGTTCAGAATATAATCTCTCTTTCACCTCATCGGTGGCAAATGCCGTATCCACTGCATTCTTCATCATTAGCCGTATCTTTTCCTCCTGAATGCCATACGTGTCCTGAATGAACTGAAGCTCTTTGGTAAGGCTTGTGTTGCTCACTGTACGGTTGTCCGTGTTGATGGAAACCTTCAATCCTGTATTCAGAAATTCCCGGATAGGATATTCTGACGGACTGTTTACCGCTTTTGTCTGAAGATTGCTGATGGGACACATTTCAATTCCAATGCCTCTGTCAGCCAGCTCTTTTTGAATATTATAATGACCTCGCATGGCGATTCCATGTCCGATCCTGCCAGCTCCCGCTTTTACAGCATCCACAATGTTCTGTACGCTTCCACACTCTCCTGCATGAAGGGTAAAGGGCATCTCCAGCTTACGGGTGTTCTGAAAAAGCTCCATAAACTGTGCCATGGGATAAGCTGCTTCCGCACCTGCCAGATCCGCTGCACATACGCCATATCCCAGATATTCACGGGCTGTTTTTATCATCCGGCTGTTATCCTCCTGGCTGTGATGACGCATGGCACAGGTAATCACACCAAACTCCGTTCCAAAGTCAGCTCTGCCCCGCTCGAGGCCTTTTAATATCGCCTCGATCACAGCACGGCAGTTCATTCCGGAGTTCTCGGAAAGAAGAGGTGCAAAACGGATTTCTGCGTAACGCACATTCTCCTGGCTCATGGTGCGAAGTATATCGTAGCCAGCTGACTCAAGCCCTTTTTCATCCATAATACACTGACCCGGAAGAGAAAATTTCTCCAGGTATTCTGCAAGGCTTGTGCAGTCATCGGACACGCTAAGCTCTTCTGGCTGTACCCTTCTTCCCAGCCGGCTCTCCATGAACTCCCGGCTTAAAGACCCGTCCAGATGACAGTGGAGCTCTGCCTTGGGTAATGCTTTTAACTGTTCGTTTGTCATAATTTTTTCTCCTGCAATTCTTTATGCTGCTTTATAACTGCCGGATTCAATGCCAGATCACTCTGTATTCGGCATTTTCCGGCATACTTCATAATAATCTTCTTCGGTCAGCAGCTTTCACGCCAGGTTAGATGGTCCAAACCCTAACGGCAGGAGTTCTTTTAGTGTATACACATTATAATGCTCTTTATCCACTGCCAGAATGACCTGGAAGGTTTCCGGGTTGCAAAACTCCATCATAACCTGTCGACACACGCCGCAGGGAGCTGTATATTCTGTGAGCACGCCAGCCTTACCGCCAACGACACAGATTGCCTGAAATTCTTTCACGCCTTCGCTTACTGCCTTAAAAAAAGCGGTACGCTCCGCACAGTTTGTGGCTGTATATCCGGCGTTTTCAATGTTACAACCTGTGTAAACCTGCCCGTTTTTTGCAAGGAGGGCTGCGCCTACTTTAAAATTGGAATATGGTGTATAGGAATATTTCAGCTGGTAGATTGCTGTATCAATCAGCTGGTTGATCATCTCTTTTTCCATTTTCACACCTCTCTTATCATTCACATTTTCTGATTGTCTCTGACAACATGATGCTCTTCTCGATGAACGTCGTTATAATCTGATCAATTCCGGAGACAGCATATGTTCGCCTTTAAAATCAATGATCAGATCAATATCCTGTGGCTTTCTCGTTTTTTACAATTTTTATAATCCGGCTGGTTCCCAGTCGGTCTGCACCAAGTGCAAGGAACTTCTCTGCATCCTCCAGGGAAGAAATTCCGCCTGCTGCTTTCATCTTTACATTTGGTCCGATATGCCTGGAGAAAAGCTCAATGTCTGCAAAGGTTGCACCTGCGCCGCCAAAGCCGGTAGAAGTCTTAATATAATTTGCGCCTGCTGCTGTTACGATCTGGCACATTTTGATCTTTTCCTCATCTGTGAGGAAGCAGGTTTCAATGATAACCTTCAGGATCTTGTCACCGCATGCAGCTTTTAAGGTGCGGATCTCGTTCTCAATCAGGTCATATTTCTGATCTTTCAGCCAGCCGATATTGATTACCATATCGATTTCGGAAGCACCATTTGCAAGAGCATCTTTTGTTTCGAATTCCTTGGCTGCTGTCGTCATGTAGCCATTTGGGAAGCCGATAACCGTGCACACTGCCATTTTTCCATTCATGTATTCTGCTGCCTGTTTTACATAGCTTGGCGGAATGCATACGGATGCAGTTCTGTATTCCATCGCATCGTCACAAATCTGTTTGATTTCTTCCCAGGTAGATGGCTGGAGAAGAAGGGTATGATCCACATGTTTTAAAATCTCTTTTACGTCCATTTATTTTCCTCATTTCTATTGTCTCTTTATATTGCCCGAAATTACTGTATCGCAATTTACTGGCAGAATTCATATCTGTTCTTTATTTGATTGTCTAGAGCGTGTTTGAAAAAGGCTTTCTGCAAGATGTGCATCACAATTTGTGGGAGATTTCGCCCGGATGAGGGCGCCGTAGCGGGCTACGGCAACCGAATTCAGGCAAAATATACCGCAAAGTGGGGCGTGCATCTTGCGATGTCACGGTCTTAATTCGACGAATCTTCCCGGATCAGCTTTCTCACAGCTTCAACAGCCACCTGGATTGCCATATCTGTATCATGCACAACCGGATTATCCAGTCCCAGCTTCTCTCTTTCCTGATTTGCAAGCACCAGGAAACAGGAGCCAGCTCTGGCACGAAGCTTTCCAGCTGCGATAAAAAGCGCTGCAGATTCCATCTCAGAGGCAAGACAGCCCATTTTCTTCCAGGCCTCCCATTTATTGAGCAGCTCATAACCAACTGGCATCGCTTCAGGCTCATGCTGTCCGTAAAAAGCGTCTTTGCACTGGACAACACCTGTATGACAGGAAAGTCCCTTTTCTTTCGCAGCTGCCACAAGGGCGTTTGTCACGTCCAGATTGGCTACTGCCGGATACTCGATGGGGGCATATTCCCGGCTGGTTCCCTCCATACGGATGGCACCTGTGGCAATTACGATATCTCCGCTTTTTACCTCAGGCTGCATACCGCCGCAGGTTCCAATGCGGACAAAAGTATCTGCGCCGCACCGGGAAAGCTCTTCCATGGCAATGGAAGCAGACGGTCCGCCGATTCCGGTGGATGTCACGCTGACTTTCACACCATCCAGGGTTCCTGTATATGTGATATATTCTCTGTTGTCTGCAATGAGAACTGGGTTATCAAAATACTGGGCGATTTTCACACACCTTTTCGGGTCTCCCGGCATGATCACATAGCGGCCAACTTCCCCCTTTGCAACCTGGATATGATACTGCCTGCTGGCATCTTCAGAATAGTTTTTCATAGTATATCACCTCTGTCCTTTATCGTATGGAATACCTTCCGCCTTCGGAGCTCTGGAGTTCTTGGATACAAACACCAGAACGATCAGGGAAATAATATACGGGAACATGTTGTATAATGTGCTGGGAAGCTTCAGTGCTACCAGAGCATCAAATCCTGTGTAAACGTTTGACAGCGCACGGAAAAGACCGAACAGAAGGGCTGCCAGTCCGATGTTTACCGGCTTCCACTGTCCGAAGATCATAACAGCAAGTGCAAGGAAACCAAAACCAGCAACTCCGTTCTCAAATTTCCACTCACTTACACCGGCAGTGATATAAACCAGTCCCCCAAGACCGCCAAGTGCGCCGGAGATCAAAACGCCTGCGTAACGCATTTTAAAAACATTGATACCTACCGAATCGGCTGCCTGTGGATGCTCACCGCAGGCACGCAGGCGCAGTCCCCATTTCGTTTTGAAGAGGAACACGTAGCTGCAGATCAGAAGGATGATGCCGATGAACAGGAAGATGTTCACGGTAAATGGTCCGATCTTGTAAATGAAAGCGGCGTTGGTGTAGTTCAGCTTTGCGGAAGCTGCACCGTTTCCGGCATCCGAGCCGTTGTTGAATGCTTTTACCAGGACGATGGCAATGGCAGTAGCCAGCATGTTCAGCGCGGTTCCGCCGATCGTCTGGTCTGCTTTCAGTGTGATGGCGGAGAAGCCAAGCAGCAGAGAGTAGATCATACCGGATACGGCGCTCGCCAGAATGGAAAGTGCCACAAGTGCAGGAGCCGGGAGGTCCGGGAACAGAACCAGGACGAAGACACCGGCAAGGCCGCCGATCGCCATGATTCCTTCCAGCGCGATGTTGATGACACCGCTTCGCTCGGAGAACATACCGCCCATCGCAACGAGCATCAGAACAACGGCGTACAGTAAGGTAAATTTAATTAAAAGGAACATTATTTCTTCTCCTCCTTTCCGTTGTCTGCATTGGCATTTGCTTTCTGCTCTTTTTTGCTCTTGAACAGGTTTGCAACGATGCCCTTGAACAGGGTAACGAATGCGCAAAGGTAAATGATAACGGCAACGATCAGGTCCGCGATCTCCGGCTGATAATATTTCGTAGGCAGGTAAGCACCGCCGACCGAAATATGAGCAACGAAGAGAGCAGCAAAGATAACGCCGATCGGGTTGCTAAGTGCAAGAAGCGCAACCGGGATACCATTAAATCCGATGGCCGGGAGTGCTGTCGATACCTGCGGGTTCCACTCGGATGCACCGGAGAGGAAGTAGAGGCCTGCACCGATTCCGGCAAGCGCACCTGCGATGGTCATGGAGAGAACAACGTTTCTCTTCTCGTTGATGCCGGCGTATTTGGCAGCATCCTTATTGAACCCGCAGGCTTTCAGCTCATAGCCGAAGGTTGTTTTGTTCAGAACGATGTAGATGATGACCGCAATGGCAATCGCAATGAAAATCGCAATCGTTGTGGAACTGGTACGGAAAATGGAGTTCATGCCGCAGTCCGGAATCAGGGATTTCGGAGAAGCGGAGCTTAATTTGTAAGTACGTGTGGTCTTCTGATCATACATGTCCGGGATGGTGTTGTACATCAGCTCATTGACAAGATAAAGACCAATCCAGTTGAACATGATGGAAGTAATAACTTCATTTACGTTGAAGTATGCTTTGAAGATACCAGGAACTGCTCCCCAGATGGCTCCGCAGACCATAGCAGCCAGAAGGCATACATACCATGGCATGTGGAGGATGATGGCAAAATACAGGGCGCCGAAGACACCGACGGTGTACTGTCCGGCAGCACCGATGTTGAACAGACCTGTTTTAAAAGCAAATGCAACCGAAAGTCCGGTCATAATCAGGGGAGCGGACTGAGCGATTTCACTTCCGATTCCTTTCGGCTTTAAGTAAAAGCCGCCTTTGATGATTCGTGTAAATCCATCCACTGCGTTCTCCGCGTTGATGCAGTATAAAATGATAAATCCCACAAGAAGACCGATCACAATACATACAAGAGAAGCGACAATGGACAGAAGAGCGTTTTTCGTTTTTTCGTTCATGCTTTTCTTACCTCTCTTTTATACTTCTTCGGGAACCGGATCCCGTTTTGCACCTGCCATGTAGAGACCGAGTTCTTCGACAGAAACGGTTTTCGGATCCAGCTGGCCGACCAGCTCTCCTTCGTACATAACAAGAATACGGTCGGAAACATCCATAACCTCATCCAGTTCCAGAGAAACCAGAAGAACGGCTTTTCCCTTGTCGCGCTGTGCAACGAGCTGGCTGTGAATGTATTCGATGGCTCCGACATCAAGACCACGGGTAGGCTGTACCGCAACGAGAAGATCAGGATCTTTGTCGATCTCACGCGCGATGATCGCTTTCTGCTGGTTTCCGCCGGACATGCTGCGGGTGATGGTCACAGGACCCTGGCCGCTGCGGACATCGTACTGCTCGATCAGGCGCTCGGCATATTCGCGCACGGCTTTTGATTTGATAAAGCCGAAGGATTCAAATTCCGGCTGCCAGTAACGCTGCAGCACCATGTTCTGCTCGATGGAGTAATCCAGCACGAGGCCGTGTTTATGGCGGTCCTCCGGGATGTGGCTCATGCCCATCTTGGAGCGGTCGCGGATGGAAGCTTTCGTGATGTCCTGTCCGTTGAACAGAATTTTACCGCCGGATACTTTTTCCAGTCCCGTGAGGCCCTGAACGAACTCGGACTGGCCGTTTCCATCGATACCTGCGATGCAGACAATCTCGCCTTTTCTTACATTAAAGGAAACATCTTTGACGGCGTTGTTTCCGTGCACCTTGCTCGGTACGGTTATGTGCTCTACTTTCAGAACGGTGTCGCCCGGTTTTGACGGCTTTTTGTTGACGGAAAAGCTGACGTTTCTTCCGACCATCATGCGGGAGAGCTCTTCTTTGGAAGTTTCGCTGATGTTGACGGTTCCGATGTATTTTCCTTTGCGGAGAATCGTACAGCGGTCGGCAACTTCCATGATCTCGTTGAGTTTATGGGTGATGAAGAGGATGGATTTTCCTTCTTTTGCGAGGTTCTTCATGATCTTCATCAGCTCGTCGATTTCCTGCGGCGTCAGAACCGCGGTCGGCTCGTCGAAGATCAGGACTTCGTTGTCACGGTAGAGCATTTTCAGAATTTCGGTACGCTGCTGCATGCCGACGGTGATATCCGAGATCAGAGCGTCCGGATCGACCATCAGACCGTATTTCTCGCTCAGTTCCATGACTTTTGCACGGGCATTCTTTTTCTCGAGGAAAAGGCCTTTGGTCGGCTCTACGCCGAGGATGATGTTGTCGAGAACCGAGAAACATTCGACCAGCTTAAAGTGCTGGTGCACCATACCGATGTTGAGATCATTGGCGTCGTTCGGCGTGTTGATATGGACTTCCTGCCCATTCTTCTTGATGATTCCGGAGGTAGGCTGATACAGACCAAAAAGAATACTCATCAGGGTTGATTTTCCTGCACCGTTTTCTCCAAGCAGAGCATGGATTTCTCCTTTTTTGAGCTGTAACGTAATGTTGTCGTTCGCCTTGATACCCGGGAATTCTTTGGTGATGTTCAACATCTCAATAATGTACTCATTTTCCATATACATATTCCCTTTCAAGCGTGGTTTGGCAGGACTGCCGAAGGCATGGAAAACAGGGCAGAACTGCGGGCTTTCATTATGTCTAGTATAGCATTTTGTGTGACAGAAAAAAAGGGGAAGAGAAATAATATTCTCTTCCCCAAAAGGCATATTGTTACAGAAACAGTATGCACATTAGCTGATGTAATCAACGGTTACGTGAGAACCTACTTCCGGCTGATTTTCTGTATCGCTGGAGATTTCGATGGAACCATCGCGGATACCAGCCAGTACAGTTTCATACTGATCCTGTGTGAAGGTTGTGAATCCCCAGGATTCGGAATCGGTAGGAAGGCCGATGTAATCTCCGTCTTTCAGTCCAAGCTGCTGAGCAGTTCCGCCAAGTTCAGAGAAGTTTCCGCTGAAGTAGGAATCCAGAGCGTTGTTGATGGCGCTTGGAAGACCTTTCATAGCGGAAGTCAGGCAGCGCTCGCCGATTTTGGAACGCTGGTCAACGTCTACACCAATAACTTTTCCGTCGTGTGTCTCAGCTGCATCCAGAGCAGATGTCCAGATACCGCCGCCGCAGGCGAATACAACCTGTGTTCCGTCTGCATACCAGCCCTCCATACGGGCGGTGATGGAGTCATCGCCGTAGAACTGGCCGCCATAGTAATATTTTACGTTTACATCTACGCCGTCTTCTTCAGCAGCAGCGTTGATACCCTGTACATAACCGTAACCGAAACGGATAACGGCCGGAACAGCGATACCGCCGAGGAAACCAAGGCTTGTGTAGCCGTCTTTTACTGCAGCGTATCCAGCCAGGTAGCCGGCCTGCTCTTCTTCGAAGGAGCAGATGTACACGTTCTTTCCGAGATCAACAGCTTTGCCGTTTTTTACAATATCACCTTCGGTAACATCGACTGCGATGAAGGTTACATCCGGATAGGTGTCCTGCTCTTCAGCGATGGCAGGTCCGAACAGGTAACCTGGCATTACAACAACGGTAGCACCCTCGGAAACAGCAAGATCGATGGAGTTGATACGCTCTTCATCGGTATCCTCTGCCGGTTTGTAGTACTCGTACTCTACGCCGTTTGCATCGCCGTAGGCGCATACAGTTTCCCAGGTGATCTGGTTGAAGGATTCGTCGGTGATATCTCCGGAGTCTGTGATCATGGCAATTTTCTCACCTGCGGCGTCTTTTTTTTCTCCATCTGTGGAAGCAGAAGCGGAAGTTGCGCTGGTGGAATCGGCGCCTGTGGATGCGTCGGAGGAAGAGGAGCCGTTGGAGGAACCGCATCCTGCGAGTGCAGCAGTTGTCATGGCGGCTGCAAGCAGTAAGCTAACTACTTTCTTTTTCATAATAGTATTCTCCTTTCAAGAGGTACAGCGTTTTTGCGTGTATGGCTACATTATAATATAAAAGAAAAAAGTATGTCAAGCAAAGGAAAAACTGCGTGAAATCCACTAATTATCTGCATGCGAGCCGGAAATTCTTCGGATAATGGCGTTGGATCTTGCATAAATTTCTTCCGGGTCAAAGCCGATATGGAATTCGCCGTTTTCGTAGAGGATTTGACCGTTTACCATGGTAAGCTTTACGTTCTGTTTGCTGCCGCTGTAAACGAGGTTTTTGATCAGATTATTCTCCGGCTGCATGTTCGGCTGATGGAGGTCAATCATGACGAGATCGGCCTTTTTGCCGGCAGCGAGACGGTCGCAGTCAGTAAGCTGCATGGCGTGCGCGCCGCCTGCGGTTGCCATGTAGAGAATGGCGTCGGCCGGGATTCCTGCGGCATCCATCTCGCGGACTTTGGAAAGGCCGGTGGTCAGGAACATTTCGCGGAACATATCGAGGCAGTTGTTACTGGCCGGCCCGTCAGTGCCGATGGCGAGGTTGATGCCGTTATCGTAAAAACGCTTCAGCGGGCAGATGCCGGAGGCGAGCTTCAGGTTTGAGGAGGGATTGGTAACGGCCGTCAGTTTCCGGTCACGGAAGATCTCAAAATCGCGGTCCTCCATCCAGATGCAGTGGTAGCCGCCGCCTCCGTACTGGAACATGCCTAAGCGTTCCATCAGCTGTGTCGGGGTGAGTCCCCAGCGCTCTTTACAGCCCTCGACTTCGCTTTTTGTTTCGGCGTTGTGTGTCCAGACAGGGGAATGGTATTTTTCGGCGAGTTTGGCAACGGATTCAAGAAGCGGGCCGCCGGTCGTATATTCGGCGTGGAAACCGAGCAGATACGAGGTGCGGTCGGAGAGTTTGTTGACATAGTTATACATCTCTTCGAGAATTTCCGGGCTGTCGACGAAGTTGTTGAGACCGCTGGTAAGAACGGTGCGGAATCCGGTGTCGACCGTGGCAGCGATGCTGTTTTTCTGCTGGATGTACATGTCGAAATTGGAGGTGATGCCGCTCGTCAGATATTCCATGATGCCGAGGATATTGAGCCAGTAAACGTCGTCCCCGGCGAGCTTTGCCTCGTTCGGGAAGACCTGGCGCTCGAGCCATTCGTGGAGCGGGAGATCGTCCGCGTAGGAGCGGAGGAAGGTCATCGGGGTGTGCGTGTGTGCGTTTTTAAAGCCCGGGATCAGAAGATTGCCGCGGGCGTCAATTTCGCGGTCGAAGACAGGGGTCTCTGCGGCATCTGGATCTGCTTTTCTACCAGGTCCGATATAGGTGATGGTGTCGCCGGTGACATGAAGTTCGTCTTCGGCGATGGAAAAATGGTTTTCAGCGTCGAGTACGAGAATTTTGGCGTTGTAAAAACGTGTATTCAAAAAAGATCTCTCCTTTATTTTACGTGCTGTTTACAGTGTCTTTGCGATGCCCTGAATCGTTGCGGCAACGAGTTTTTTGAACTGCGGTGCAACCATGTCAGCTGCCTCCTGAACTTCCGCATGGCACAGAGGCTGCGGGGAGATGCCGGCGGCAAGATTGGTAATGCAGGAAATACCGATGACGCGCATGCCCATATGGCGTGCAGCGATGGCTTCGCAGGCGGTGCTCATGCCGACCGCGTCTGCGCCGAGGGTGCGGCACATGGCGATTTCCTGCGGGGACTCGTACTGCGGGCCGGTGAGCTGCAGATAAACGCCTTCCATCAGGTCGATATCAAGGCAGGCTGCGGCTTTCCGTGCGATTTTCTGGAATTCAAGGTCGTAGATCTGGCTCATATCCGGGAAACGGGTGCCGAGCTCGTCGATGTTCGGCCCGATAAGCGGAGATGGAACGAAGCAGGCGATCTGGCCGTTTAACAGCATCAGAGAGCCTGGTTTTGTGCCCTGTTTGATGCCGCCGGCGGCGTTGGTTAAGAACAGTGCTTTTGCGCCCATCAGCTTCATGAGGCGGGTCGGGAGAACGACGTCGGTCATCGGATAGCCTTCATAATAATGAACGCGGCCCTGCATGCAGACAACCGGCACATCGCCGACGTAGCCGAAGATAAAACGGCCCGCGTGGCCCGGAACAGTGGAAACCGGGAAGCCTTCGATATCGTGGTAATCGAGGGTTGCGGTAACGCGGATATCATTCGCAAAATCACCGAGGCCGGAACCGAGAATCAGTGCGACTTCCGGCTGGAAATCGATCTGGGAGCGGAAGCTCTCGTAGCATTTCATCAGTTTTTCGTAAACAGGGTTTGGGGTGTTGCTCATAGGAAAAACCTCCTTAATATAAATGATTTTCTGCTTTTTGAGTCTTTTTTCGGCTATTTTTAGGGAAGAAAAGCCTGCCACAGAGATGTGAGTCCCGGAGGCAGGCTTTTCTTTTAGAAAAAAGATCATCTGGTAGTTCTATTGTAGTATAGAAAGCGCGGAAAAGCAATGATTTCAGTCATCAAAAATATTCAGATGCTGTTTCATGATATTTCCCAGCCATTCAATGACCGGACCGAGGGTAATAACCATCAGCACGGTAACAATGCCGAGTTTTCCGCCGAGCAGAACGGCGATCGCGGTGACAACGAAGTCGTAGACGATGCGGATCACACGGAACGAAACGTTCGGCAGGTGGGTGGAGATAATGAAGGATACTGCGTCGTACGGTGCAGTTCCCATATCAACATCCATATAGAAGGATGCGGCAAGGATAAACAGGATCAGCGCCGGGATCAGCACGGCGATTCGCACACCCATCGAGGTGAAGAGGTCTGCCGGAAGGACTTTCGCCCAGATCCAGGAGAAAAAGTCGATGGAATATCCCACGAGAAACATGTTTGCGAGGGTTCCGAAGCCTAAGTTTCTGCCGCCGAAAATGATAACGAAGATGAGCAGGACGATATTGAAGAGCGCCTGCCAGTTTCCGATGCTGATGCCGAGGCGGGTGGAGATGGTCTGGTTTAACAAGGTACACGGATCGGTGCCGAGATCGACGAGAAGCAGCCATGAGAGCGCAAAGCCCATCAGGATGACGGCAGCGATGACCAGAATCAGGCGGGTCCAGAAATGTTTCTTCTGGTAGAAGCCCTGGATGATTTCTTTCATAGTATGAGTTCCTCCCTGTGATTTATGCTTGGCTTTTCACCTTTTCGGGCGGATTTTCTACGCATTTTCTTCGAAATTTTTCGATCGTCTTTCCAACACGTTTTTCGCCCTTCTTTCCAGAAAAATCTCCGCCGTTTTTTGGCGGAGATTTGACCGTTTCTGTTATTTTAGTATATTTTTTCCAAAATGTAAACTATTTTCTTTTAATGATGTCAACTTGATGTTCACAAAACGATGAACGATAAAGGAACACAAATTAACATAAAATATAAAATTGAAAAAACACGTTCATTAATAAATTAACGAAATGAACACATGAGCTGAATGAAATTTGTGCATTTTACAATGTGTCCACGCGAGACGGACAGAGCCTTGAAAAGAACTACAATATACGGATATACGAATTAACGCCATAAACAGAAACCAAAGTTATAGAACCAGCTCCACGTTTTTACCGAAGACTTCGCGGTATAACTGTTCGCGTTCCGCGGTGATCAGCCGCCCGACGGAATCGGTTGCCGCACCGAGACAATCGGCGCAGGTGAGGATCTGGTAGAGAATGGCGTTGTCGTTGCCTTTATGGGTATACTCGCGCGGATAGCCGCCTTTTTCGTCGTATCAGAGATGGTGGTAGAGCGCCGCCTCGGCGTATGGTCTTGTGGAATCCCATTTGCTGAGGAGCTCATAGCCCATCTGTGGGTGGAGACGGATCAGATCAAAGAGAAAAAGTACATTGCATCATTGGAACCGTATATTGGAGATATTCTACTGGTTGGAATTAATTATCATAAAAAGACCAAAAAGAATGAATGCCTGATAGAAAAGGCGTAAATGAATAAAAAGGCAAGGCAGCATATCACAGGAAATCCTGAGACATGCTGCCTTATTTTGCCAGGCATATCAATAATTGGTTCAAAAAGGATACGTTAGAATACCACTACCAGAAGCATCTTATACTGCTCTTTGCCATACACTGCATGCGGATGTTTTGCCGGCATGACGATGGATTCGCCTTCGTGGAGTTCGTATTTTACGCCGTCGATGGTGATTTCACCGGTTCCGTCGAGGCAGGTGACGAAGGCGTCGCCGCCGGACTCGTGGGTGCTGATTTCTTCGCCTTTGTCGAAGGCAAATAAGGTGATGCTGACTGATTCATTCTGTACCAGTGTTTTGCTGACGATCTGGCCTTCCTGGTAGGAAACCTGATCTTTTAAGACCATAACCTTGGCTTTATTGATATTTTTCATGATGCTCATAGTTCATAAATCTCCGTGATAGAATGAGAACGTGTCTGAAAAAATTCCCAGGCACGTTCTAAAAATGTGTGATTAAGATGAGATGACTCATCGGTGTCGGGCGTGTATAGAAATGGAATCTGAGGTCCGTTTTCTGATATGCCCAAATTCAAAGATATTTTTGTCTGAACATATACAGTATACGTGGAAAAATGAAAGAAAGCAAGGGGTTTTCTTTATTTCCCGAAAAACAATTCCATATCGTTTTCAACGGTATCGATTCCGGCGATGCCGAAGTTTTCAACGAGAAGAGCTGCAACATTTGGGCTTAAAAATGCCGGAAGTGTCGGGCCGAGGTGGATGTTCTTGACACCGAGCGACAGCAGTGCCAGAAGAACAATCACAGCTTTCTGCTCGTACCAGGAAATATTGTAGATGATCGGCAGATCGTTGATATCGTCGAGGCCGAAGACCTCCTTTAATTTCAGTGCAATCACGGCAAGAGAGTAGGAATCATTGCACTGGCCGGCATCGAGGACGCGCGGAATGCCGTTGATGTCGCCGAGGTTCAGCTTGTTGTATTTGTATTTTGCACAGCCGGCGGTCAGAATCACGGTGTCTTTCGGCAGTGCCTGTGCAAAATCAGAGTAATAGCTGCGGCTCTTTGCACGGCCGTCACATCCAGCCATGACAACGAATTTTTTGATCGCGCCGGATTTCACGGCATCGACGATCTGGTCTGCCAGGGCGAGTACCTGTGCATGGGCGAAGCCTCCGACAATGGTTCCCTGCTCGAGTTCCGTCGGCGGTGCGCAGTGCTTTGCCTGTTCGATGAGCAGAGAGAAATCTTTTGTCTCACCGATGACGCCGTCGATGTGCGGGCATCCCGGATAACGAACCGCTCCGGTTGTGTAAATACGGTTTTTGTAGCTGTCCTTCGGCGGCACGATACAGTTCGTCGTCATCAGAATCGGGCCGTTGAAGGCTTCAAATTCTTCTTTCTGTTTCCACCAGGCGTTACCATAATTTCCCTTAAAATGTTCATATTTTTTGAACGCCGGATAGTAGTGTGCAGGCAGCATTTCGGAGTGGGTGTAAACATCGATGCCGGTGTTCACGGTCTGCTCGAGCAGCATCTCGAGGTCGCGCAGATCATGGCCGGAGACGAGAATACCCGGGCGGGTGCCGACACTGAGATCGACGGTGGTGATCTCCGGATTGCCGTAAGCGGAAGTATTGGCCTCATCGAGCAGTGCCATTCCCTGCACGCCGTAGGAGCCGGTCTCGAGTGCGAGAGCCGTCAGTTCCTCTGCGGAGAGGGAATCGTCGAGCGTTGCGGCGAGAGCACGCTGCAGGAAGGCATCGATTTCCTCGTTTTCTTTTAAGAGAACATTGGCATGGCTGGTGTACGCGGCAAGTCCTTTCAGACCGTAGGTGATGAGCTCGCGTAAAGAGCGGATGTCCTCATTTTCCGTGGAAAGTACGCCGACGGTTACTGCTTTTGCGGCAAACTCATCGGTTGTGCCGTTCCAGAGGGCGGCTTCCGGCAGAGCGGAGCAGTCGGCAAGCTGAGCGAGAAGCGCTTTGGTCTCAAGCGTTGCCTCAATTCGTGCGCGGATCGTATCATCATCAAAGTTCACGTTTGTGATGGTCGTAAACAGGTTTTCGGTGATGAGATGATTGACGCTGGCATCGACGGTTTTTCCTTCGCGGCGGAGCTGTGTCGTCACGGCGGAAAGTCCTTTCGTCGTCCAGATCAGCAGATCCTGCAGCGCCGCTGTCTCCGGGCGCTTTCCACAGACACCGGATTTTGTACAGCCGGAGCAGCCGGCAGTTTCCTGACACTGGTAGCAAAACATATTCTGTTCCATAAAAATAGTTCCTCCTGTAGGGTATTTCCGAGGGGTTAAGCGCAGAGGGAAAAACAGATCTGCGCGGAGTTTCATAATTTACACGTACAGAATATCGGATATAACAGGAAAAGTATGTGGTTATAACCACGGAAAATACTTTTTGTGTATATTCGTTTATGAAAAATAAGCATTTGAAACGATGAAACGGTAAAAAATTTACGCTGCGGTACCGCCTAGAGAGACGGATGACGCAGCGTAAATTTGTTTTTATGAAATTCGAGGATTCCCTCTTTCTGCATTTTTCCGAGTTCTTTGGAGAGGGCGCTCCGGTCGAGGTTCAGGTAGTCGGCGAGGCCCTGGCGGTCGAAGGGGATCGTAAAGGTGTCGGCGCCGGTTTTGGCAGACTGCGCGGCGAGGTAGACCAGCACGCGCTCGCGGATCGTCTTTGGTGTAGTGCAGAAAATGCGGTTGGAGAGGGTAAGATTTTTCTGCATGGAGATGCGGAGCATGTTACTGCGAAGCTGGGACAGCCATGCATCATCACCATCGGCGGTCTGGTCGAGGTTTCGAAGATTGAAAAAGAGAACCGTCGAGGCTTCGGCTGCCGTGACATTCACCATCATCGGCTCCCGACAGAAGGCATACGTTTCGGCAAATACCTGGCCGGGGGTGATCTTGCTTAAGATACTGCGGTTGCCCCAGAGATCCGTATTCTCCACGAAAACGCTGCCGGACAGCACAATCCCCAGTTCGGACACGCGGTCACCCATGTGATAAATGGTCTGGTTTTTCTCAAACGAACACGTCCGCAGCCACCCGCTCGAAACAAGAGCCGTCCGCCCGGTTTCCGAGATGCCATGAAAGAGCGGGAGAGAAAACACCTCGGCCGGAAAAACAGCATCAGCCAATGATTTCATACTGCAGCATCTCGTATTTCAAAATACTGCCCTCCATAATTTCCGGCGGCAGCAGTGCGCGGGCAACCAGTTTCATTTCATTGTCCTCCGGTTCGATGTCATTGCGGCGTAAATGCGCGTAATCACCATCGATGGCGACTACTTCGTAGGTGCAGGATAACATAAGAAAACAACCTCCTTTTTCTTTATATGATACCTATTATACCGTGTGCAGAAACGGATGTCGATGGAATTTTTAATGTCGGAAACAAAAGTCTATGCTATACTTACAGCAGGGTATGACAGAAAAGAAAGGATGGAAGGTAGGATCCTGGGGGAAGAACTTGAACTGGAAGTCTGCTCGGTGCTGAGAAAAATCCGGGAAGATATGTAGCTCATTATCATCAGCGGCTATGCGGAATTTTCTTATATAATAGGAAAGTTCGACATTCGTCGAACTCTTGATAAAAAGAGCCCGCACAAAAGCGGGCATAGAAAACAGACGATAGATTAAAAGAAGTCGATGTAAAAACCTTCTTCAAATTCATCGTCATCGAGGTCATCATCCTCGGTAAGAAAATAGTGCATATCCAAAAGGTCAGAGTCTGTCATGTTTTTGACCAGATGGGATGTCATTCCCTCTGGAGGATTCTTGATGTATTTTTGTCTGAGTTCCTCTATAAGCTTTGCATCCATGGTTTAAATTCCTCCCTGTCTGTTAATAAGTTCAGTATGATACAGACAGGCAGAAAAATCAAGCAGAGCGGCATTTAGCTTTTGCCATGGCCCTTTCGTAAAGTTCTTGAAGAGGAACTCGTTTATGATTGTGATAGATTTCTACTAAAAGCACTTCTGTCATAAATGTATAAAGATTTTGCACAGTTCGTTTTTTCAAAAAACTTATTCTGTTTTTCAACTTCTGTGATATAATGCTTTATTATATAATTCCCATTGGCAAAATGAGGTGAACCAAGTGAAAAAGAAAACACTTGTGCCTCTTATCATTTTTTTACTGGGCATATGCCTTGTTAGTTTGATTGTATACAAAACAGACACCCACGAAAAAGAGCAGAGACACATAAC
>OGPN01001108.1_pt1 | contig 18065 bp, 14 predicted proteins | sample 1552941 | NCBI WGS metagenome assembly OGPN01 (sample SAMEA2580220, study PRJEB22360) | human gut metagenome | biome: human gut; feature: human-associated habitat; material: faeces | place: Denmark | collected 2008/2010
AGCTGGCGCTGCCCCTGCGACAGGTTTGCGCCGTCGTTGGTCAGCATGGTGTTGTAGCCATCGGGCAGACGCTTGACAAAGCCATCGGCATTGGCCAGCTTTGCGGCGGCAATGCACTCCTCATCGGTGGCATCCAGGCGGCCATAGCGGATGTTCTCCATGACCGTGCCGGTGAACAGGTGGGTATCCTGCAGAACGATGCCAAGAGAGCGGCGCAGATCGTCCTTTTTGATCTTGCGGATGTTGATGCCATCATACCGGATCTTGCCGTCTGCGATATCGTAGAAGCGGTTGATCAGGTTGGTGATGGTCGTTTTGCCGGCACCGGTGGAGCCGACAAAGGCGATCTTCTGGCCCGGGCGGCCATAGAGGTTGATCCCGTGCAGAACGGTCTTTTCCGGCACATAGCCAAAATCGACATCGGTAAAGGTGATATCACCCGCCAGCTTGTTGTAGGTGGTGGTGCCGTCGTGGTGGGGATGCTTCCAGGCCCAGATGCCGGTGCGCTCGGTGGTCTCCACCAGCTCGTCATCCTTGCCATACTTGACGTTGACCAGGGTGACATAGCCCTCGTCGGCCTCGCTGGTCTCGTCCATCATCTTGAAGATACGCTCCGCACCGGCCAGTGCCATGATCACGCTGTTGGCCTGCATGGACACCTGGCTGATGGGCATATTGAAGCTCTTGTTCAGGCTCAGGAAGGCCATCACGGTACCCAGGGTCATGCCGCCGACATTGCCAACGGCCATGGCCGCGCCCGCCAGAGCACAAACTGCATAGCTGATATTGCCCAGCTGTGCGGTAACGGGCATGATGATGTTGGCGTAGTTGTTGGCCTGCTTGGCGCTTTCCTTCAGCTTATCGTTCAGCTGCCGGAAGCCATCCAGAGCCTTCTGCTCGTGGGTGAACACCTTGACGACCTTCTGGCCCTCCATCATCTCTTCGATGTAGCCGTTCACCTTGCCCAGATCCTTCTGCTGGGCCACAAAGTACTTGCCGCTCATGGAAGTGATCTTCTTGGAGCAGAACAGCATCAGGGCCACCATCAGCATGGTGACAATGGTGAGCTGCCAGCTCATCAGGCACATGCTGGTGAACACGGACACGATGGTGATGGCGCTGGACACCAGCTGGGGGATGCTCTGGCTGATCATCTGGCGCAGGGTGTCCACATCGTTGGTGTACACCGACATGATGTCGCCGTGGGGGTGGGAGTCAAAATACCGGATGGGCAGGCTTTCCATGTGGGTGAAAAGCTGGACGCGCAGGTTGCGCAGGGTACCCTGGGTCACGTTGACCATGATACGGGCGTTGAGCCATGCGGCCAGCACGCCGATGGCGTAGATGCAGCCAATGCGCACCAGTGCGCCTGCCAGCGGGCCGAAGTCCGGCGTGGCCTGCTTGGTCATGGGGACGATATAATCATCGATCAGGGTCTTGAGGAAGAGGCTTGCCTGCACGTTTGCCAGCGCGCTGACGATGATGCAGACCAGCACAAGGATGCAGTGGGGCAGATAGTGCTTGAACACCTCATCCATGATCCGCTTGAGCAGCTTGCCCGGGTTCTCGACCTTCGGCTTGGGGCCGCCCATCCCACGGGGGCCGGGGCCCTTTACTTCTTTCACCTGTGCCATTACTGCTCACCTCCCTGCTTGTCAAAATCGCCGCCGCCCTGGGTCTGGCTGTTGTAAACTTCCTGATAGATCTTGTTTGTCTTGAGCAGCTCCTCGTGGGTACCCAGGCCGTTGATCTGGCCGTTGTCCAGCACCAGGATGCGGTCTGCATCCTGCACGGAGGAGATGCGCTGTGCAATGATGATCTTGGTGGTACCGGGGATCTCCTCCCGGAAGGCCTTGCGGATCTTGGCATCGGTGGCGGTATCCACGGCGCTGGTGCTGTCGTCCAGGATCAGCACCTTGGGCTTGCGCAGCAGCGCGCGGGCAATGGTCAGGCGCTGCTTCTGGCCGCCGGACACGTTGGAGCCGCCCTGCTCGATCCAGGTATTGTACTTGTCGGGGAAGCGCTCGATGAACTCATCGGCGCAGGCCAGCTTGGCCACCCGGATGCACTCTTCCTCGCTGGCGTTCTCATCGCCCCAGCGCAGGTTGTCGAGGATGGTGCCGCTGAACAGAACGTTCTTCTGCAGCACCATGGAGACTTCCCGGCGGAGGACATCCAGGCTGTAATCCTTAACGTCCACGCCGCCCACCTTGACAGAGCCGGTCTCGGCATCATACAGGCGGGGGATCAGCTGCACCAGACTGGATTTTGCACTGCCGGTGCCGCCGATGATGCCCAGCGTCTCGCCCGGCCGGATGCTGAAGGTGACATCGTTCAGGACAGGCTGGCCGGAGCCGTGCTTATACTTAAAGGTAACGTGCTCGAACTCGATGCCGCCATCCCTGACCTGCTGCACAGGTGCCTTGGGGGCGGGCAGGTCGGTGGTCTCGTCCAGCACTTCCACGATACGGCGGGCAGAAGCGGCGGACATGGCGATCATCACAAAGGCCATGCTCAGCATCATCAGGGCCATCAGGATGTTCATAATGTAACCGAACAGGGCGTTCAGCTGGCCGGTGGTGATCGCACCGTTCAGGACGTAATGTGCGCCGAACCAGCTCAGGGCGATGTTGCAGCCGTACACAGAGACCAGCATGGCGGGATTGTTGAAGCTCAGGCGGCTCTCGGCGTGGACGAACTGTTTGTACAGGCTCTCGCAGGCCTTGGTGTACTTCTCGTTCTCAAAGTGCTCCCGGACAAAGCTCTTGACCACGCGGATGGCCGAGACATTCTCCTGCACGGAGGCGTTCAGGTTATCGTAGTTCTTGAACACCTTATCAAAGATGCCGAAGGTGGGAACCATAATGCCTGCCAGCACTGCCACCAGGAACACGATCGCCACCAGGAACACCATGGTCAGCGAACGGCTGATCATGGAGGCCATGATGAGGGCGAAAACCAGATGGACGGGGGCACGCACGCACATGCGCTCGATCATCTGGAACGCGTTCTGCAGGTTGGTCACGTCGGTGGTCATACGGGTGACCAGACCGGCCGTGGAGTACTTGTCGATGTTGGAGAACGAGAAATGCTGGATGTTCTCATACATCGCATCGCGCAGGTTGCCTGCAAAGCCGGTGGATGCCGTGGCAGCAAACCTGCCGGCCAGCACGCCCAGCAGCAGGGCAATGGCTGCTACCAGGAAGGTGAGCAGGCCGTACTTGACAACGGCGTTCATATCGCCCTTTTCAATGCCCTGGTCAATGATAAAGGCCATGATGGTGGGCAGCATCACATCCATGATGGCTTCCAGAGCAGAGAAGATCGGTGTCAGGATCGCGGCGCGCTTGTACTCGCCCAGATGTGACACAAGTTTTTTGATCATCTGTTGTAATCCTCCTGAAGTTTATTTGCAGGGGTCATTCCAGCCCCTTGCGCAGCTTGTTCAATAACCGCAGAAGCTCTGCGTTTTCCTCTTCCGTCAGCAATCCGGCCACAAACTCATCGGTCTGGTGCAGAGAGAGCATCGTCTTTTCGTGGACGCGGCCTCCCTCTTCCGTCAGGATCAGCCGCTTCAGCCGGGCATCCTGCGGCACGCTCTGGCGCTCAATGTAGCCCTTGCGCTCCATCAGCTGCAGGATATTCGTCACGGTCGAGCGTGTGATGGAAAACTCCCGTTCGATATCGCGCTGGTACACGGGTTCGTTCTTGTGCCAGTAGAGGTAGCTCATGATCCAGTCGTGCATGGGGGTCACATTGTCCACATTGTTCTCCCGGTGGAACTGGTTGATCTTGCGGAAGATCAGGTTGTTCACCCGGCGCACCTGTGCCGGGATGACCTGCGGCGGCTCCCATGGGGGATTGCAGCAGGGCTGTTTGTTGCTTTCATCGTGCATAATGGTTCCCCTTTTGAATTGTTTGTGGCAGGATTGTTTCCTTTAGAACTGTTTGATGGCGTACAATATCATAACGCACGATTCGATCATTGTCAATAGGAGACGCAAAATAAAATACAAAAGCGCCCCACCGAACAAACGGCAGGGCGCTTCCACTGGGCGCTGATTTTGCTTCTGCTGGCTCAACAACCCTTGCTTTCTGACCAGAATATGCTTTAATAAAAGCAACTACGGGCACTGCGCCCCCGAATACTGCAAGGAGAACCCCATGGAACAACGGAACACCCGCCTGCGGAACGCGGGCTTCGTCACCTTCTTTTTCAGCGGCATCTGCACCATTTCCAGCGGTGTGGTGGTCAGCCTGCTGCAGGAAGAATACGGCTTTGCCTACGGCATGACCGGCACCCTGCTCAGCCTGCTGAGCATCGGCAACCTGCTGGCGGGCCTGCTGGCCGGTGCGCTGGTGGGAAAAATGGGCATGAAGCCAAGCGTCCTGCTGCTGACCATCGGCTATGCGGTGGGCTACGGCCTGATGGGCCTGACCGGCCTGCCCATTCTGCTGGCGCTGGCCTTCTTCATTGTAGGCATTGCCAAGGGCAGTGTCCTGAACACCTGCACCATCCTTGTCAGCGGCAACTCTGCAGACCGCACCCGGGGCATGAACACCATGCACGCCTGCTACGCCTGCGGTGCCCTGCTCTGCCCCTTTCTGATCTCTGCCGCTGCCAGGGTCAGCACCACGCTGGCCGTGCTGGCGCTGGCAGCGCTGGGTCTGGTGCTCTGGCTGGTATACCTGTTCACCCCCATGGCAGGCCGTGCCAAGGCCAAAGAAGCTGTCACCGATTGGAGCTTTTTGCGCTCCTCCCGCTTCTGGCTGCTCACCGGCCTGCTGTTCTGCCAGAACGCCGCCGAGCAGAGCGTTGTGGGCTGGATGGTCACCTACTTCAAGGACAGCGGCATCATTGCAGGCACGCTGGCGGCCTATACCGTCACCGTGATGTGGGGTGCCACCCTGATCGGCCGCCTGCTCATCGCCTTTGTGTTCCCACTCAAACAGCCCCGTAAGGCCATGGTGTTTATGGCGGTTTTCTGCACTGCCTTCTACTTTGCCATGATGCAGACCCACAGCCAACTGCCTGCCATCCTGCTGCTGTTCGCCTTTGCCTTCTCCATGGCCGGTATGAACCCCACCGCCGTGGCCAGCGCCGGTAAAATGACCACCGTGACCAGCATGGGCATCATGCTGCCGGTGGCATCCAGCGGCGCGATTCTGATGCCCTGGGTCATCGGCAAGGTAGCTGAAAGCGCCGGTCTTGCTGTTGGTATGGCAACCAACATCGTGCCCTGCGTGGGGCTGATCGTCTTTGCAATTCTGGTGTCCAGAATGCGGGAGGAATAAACCTCTCCGTCATTGCTTCGCAATGCCACCTCTCCTGGCAGGAGAGGCAAGAAGCGCTGCTTGGCTCCCCTGCCAGGGGAGCTGTCGCCGCAGGCGACTGAGCGGTTCACCCCCTCGCCTTTGCGCTGAACTCACACCCACAGTAATCCTGACGGTAAAGCCCGTACTCCTCCGAGAGCTGGAGGGAGCGCAGGTAGCCGTTCTGCTTTTTGAAATCCGAGGGCAGGTGCCTGATGCCGAATTCGGCTTCAAGCTCCTGCCCGATTTGATTGATGCGGGCAGCATCCTTGTGGGGGCTGATGGAGAGCGTAGTGGTGAACCAATCAAAACCGTGCTCCTTTGCGTACTGGGCGGCCCGGCGCATCCGCAAACGGTAGCAGACGGTGCACCGCCCGCCCCGCTCCGGCTCGTTTTCCAACCCCTGCACAGCCGTGTAGAACTCCTGCGGGTCGTAGTGGTCCTCGATGACCGTGACCCCCAGCGGGTGCGCCTGCGCCACGAACTTTTTCAGCTCCTCGCCCCGGCGGTAGTATTCTTCGGCAGGCCAGGTGTTGGGGTTATAGTAAAGCACCGTGATCTCAAAATACCGGCACAGCTTTTCCAGCACGGCGCTGGAACAGGGCCCGCAGCAGGCATGGAGCAGCAGCTTTGGCCGCTGCGACCCCAGCGTTTTCAACACTTCGTCCATCTGCTGTGCAAAATTCAACTGTTTTGACATCGGTTTCATCCTTTGTTATACTTGCTTTGATTCAAATAGCTCCCTCCTGCTGCCTCGCCAAAAGAGCCACAGCTGCCGGAAGGGGCATCCCGGTCATATTATATCACATTTTATCTAATAGGAGAACTGCGATGACAAACGAGAAGATCGCCCGCATCAACGAGCTGGCAAAAAAGAGCAAGACCACCGGCCTGACCGATGCCGAAAAGGCAGAGCAGCAGGCCCTGCGGCAGGAGTATGTTGCGGACGTAAAGGCCAGCCTGCGCGCCCAGCTGAACAACACCTCGATCAAAGAGCCGGATGGCACTGTGCACAAGCTGGGGAAGAAGAACTAAAGCAGCATCACGAAGAGGAGCGCCTGGCGGATAATTGAGAGAAAAGTATTTCTTCCCTCTTTTTTTATTCCGCGTTTCGTGCTATACTATAATTGTATTGTTGCGGACATTTCCGCGGGCGGTACAGATTCCCAAGGTGGCGTATCCCGGGCAAGGTGCACGGAAAAGGCTGTCTTTTGAAAAAATGATAAAGAGGTCATTTATTATGCTTACTGCAATTACGGGTATCAACTGGGGCGATGAGGGCAAGGGCCGCATGGTCGACCTGATCAGCCAGGAGTACGATATTGTTGCACGCTATCAGGGCGGCAACAATGCTGGTCATACCGTCAAGAACGAGCGGGGCAAGTTCGTGCTGAACCTGCTGCCCTCCGGTATCCTCCGTCCCAATGTTGTCTGCGTGATGGGCAACGGTATGGTCATCGACCCCCACCATCTGGACGATGAGATCAACAAGCTGCGCGAGCAGGGTATCTCCATTACCCCTGCCAACCTGAAGATCTCTGACCGCGCCACCATCACCATGCCCTACCATGTCGATCAGGACGGTCTGGAAGAGGCACGTCTGTCCAAGACCGGCGCACAGTTCGGCTCCACCAAGCGCGGCATCGCCTACACTTACGGTGACAAGTACATGAAGAAGACCCTCCGCATGGGCGACCTGCTGCATCTGGACGACTCCGTCAAGAAGCGCCTGGTCACCATGGTGGACTCCAAGAACCTCGTCATGGAGGGCAGCTACAACGCCGCTCCCATCAGCGTGGATGAGATGTGGGCATGGCTGGAGAAGTATGCCGCCATCTTCAAGGACTACATCTGCGACGTGGGCCAGTATCTGGCTGACGCCGATGCCGCCGGCAAGAAGGTGCTGTTCGAGGCCCAGCTGGGCGCTCTGCGCGACATCGACTTCGGCATCTACCCCTACACCACCTCCTCCAACGTCATCGGCGCTTACGCCCCCATCGGCGCAGGCATCCCGGGCCACAAGCTGACCAACAGCATCGGCGTGATGAAGGCTTACTCCTCCTGCGTGGGCGACGGCCCCTTTGTCACTGAGCTGGCCATGACCGAGGAAGAGAAGCACGCCCTGCGTGAGGCTGGCCACGAGTACGGTGCAGCCACCGGCCGTCCCCGCCGCGTTGGCCCCATCGACCTGGTGGCAAGCCACTACGGCGTGTTCTGCCAGGGCTGCGATGAGGTTGCCCTGACCCTGCTGGACGTGCTGGACTACATGGAGAAGATCCCCATGGTCACCGGCTACAAGCTGACCGACGGCACCATCACCAAGCGCTTCCCCATGGGCATGGCTCTGGACACCGCACAGCCCGTGGTGGAGTATCTGCCCGGCTGGCACTGCGATATCACTGCCGCCCGCAAGTGGGAGGATCTGCCCCAGGAAGCCCGCGATTACGTTGAGTATCTGGAAAAGGCTATTGGCTGCAAGATCACCTACATCTCCGTGGGTGCCGAGCGTGAGGCCTACATCCACCACAACGTCTGATCCGCGCCACAGAACCCGCCGCATTGAAAAGGAAACGTGACTATGTTTGATATCATCACGGACAGCGCCTGTGACCTGACCCCTGAGACGGCCGCAACGCTGAATATTGAGATCATCCCCTTCTATGTCTCGCTGGACGGTGAGCACTACCGCAAGGAAGGCAAGGAGATCGCCGTGCGCGATTTCTACCAGTTCATGGTAGATAACCCTGCGGCCTACCCCAAGACCAGCCTGCCTTCGCTGGAGGATTTTGAAACCGCCTTCCGGGCCCATGCCGAGGCGGGCCGCCCGGTGCTCTGCATCTGCTTTACCAGCAAGATGAGCGGCTGCGTGGGCAGCGCCCGCAACGCCCGGGAGCTGGTGCTGGAGGATTTCCCCGATGCTAAGATCGAGGTCATTGACAGCACCGCCGCCACCGTGACGGAGTCCATCGTGGTGGAAAACGCGGTGGCCATGCGGGATGCAGGCTGTACGCTGGACGAAGCCGTGACCTGGCTGGAAGCGGAAAAGATCACCAACCAGATCTTCTTCACGGTGGGTAATCTGGACTACCTCATCAAGGGCGGGCGCATCGGCAAAGTCACGGGCCGTGCTGCCAACATTCTGGGCATCAAACCCATGATCCTGTTCAAGGAGGGCGAGATCTTCTCCGCTGGTGTGGCCCGCGGCCGCCAGAAGAGCTTTGAGAAGGCCCTCGACCTGCTGATGACCTATCTGGCCGAACACAACGGCACACCCGATGACTACTGCATCACGGTGGGCTACGGCTACGATGCCGACGAGGGCAAACGGCTCTGGATGCAGACCCGCGCCGCCCTGCGCGCCAAGTACCCCACCTGCGAGTGCAATGTTGTCCTGCTGCAGATCGGCTGCACCATTGCCGTGCACACCGGCCCCTATGCGTTGGGCATGGGTGTGATGCGGCGGTGGAAAAAACAGTAACTCCCTCAGTCGCCTCCGACGACAGCTCCCTCTAGGAGGGAGCCTTACGGCAGCGAAAAGCCTCCCTCTGAGAGGGAGGTGGCATTGCGTCAGCAATGACGGAGGGAGTTCCCACATAGTAAAAAAGAAGCCCCGACATTCGTCGGGGCTTCTTTTTGTTTTTCAGCCTTGATTTTTACGATGCACGATCACAGAAGACGGTGACACGGGTCTTGCCGCCGTAGGTGCAGGTGTACAGCACCAGGGCGTAGCCGCTGTGTTCCACTTCCTCCACACTGTGGGGGTCAAGCACTTCGACCTTGTTCACGACGTACTCATTCACGATGCCGTCCATATCGGTGAAGGTGACGCTGTCCCCCGCTGTGAGGGAGGTCAGCTTGCCGAAATGGCTCTCGTAGTTGTGCGCCGCAATGACCAGATCATCGGTGCGGGAAGAGCCGAACTGGCGGCAGGGGGCGATCTTCAGGCGGGGGTAGCTCCACTCGCTCATCACCGGCAGGTCAATGCCAATGGCGGGGATGGAGATCTCACCCACATATTCGTTGCCGTCGATCTCCACCACCGGGAGCTCGGGGTCCAAGGGGCCGCTCTCTGCCTCCGGTTCCGGGGTCTCCACCTTCTGCTGAAGGTCGGCCACCACGGTCTGAGCCTCGGCACCGGCGTGGGCATCCTCGTAGCGGTTGTAGGCGTACAGGCCGCCCGCCGCCAGCAGGAGCACCACACCCAGCACGATGCAGACAAGCCCGGGGGATACTTTACGCATTCTTTTCACGTTTCTTGCTGCGCTCCATCAGGTAGGCACCCACAGCCACCAGCACCAGACCGCTTGCCGTCAGAACAGGTATGGGCCAGTTCAGCTGACCGGTCTGGATCAGTTTGGGACCTTCGGCCGGGCGGGCATCCGCCACCACGCTGGCCGGGGCGGCGGGCTCCGGTGCACTAGGGGTGGTGGTTTCAGTCACGGTCGGGCGGGCATCTGCCGGAGCCGGGTTCTCCGGCGTGGAAGGGGTGGGCGGGGTGACGGGATCAGGGTCATACGGGTCCGGGTAGTACGGGGTCTCGATGGCCTTGTATCTGTTATTGAAGGTGATGCTGCTCACCTTTTCGTCCATCAGGTCGGCCTGTGTGTGCACAGCCATCCGGGCCACCAGCTTGTCGTTGTCCCACACCACGGAAACGCGCAGATAGTACACGGTTTCATCGTAGGTGCCGCGGGTGTTGACACCGGCGCGCTGGCGCACGGTGTAAACGTAATAGCCGGGCTTGGTATAATTGATGGGGCCAAAGCTGCCGGTCTCGCCGTCGGTGATCTCCAGAGTGGTCACCTCGGGCAAGGGCGCATTGTCCACAGCCTCAAGTTCCACAGTCAGTGTTTCCTTTGGGAGAGGTGTTTCCCCCGTGGACTGAATGGAAACCGGAAGCTCCTGCAGCTGTGTATGCTGGTCAGCCGCGGTGGCCGCAAATGCCGCCGGCTGACACAGGCAGAACCCCAACGCAAGCGTCAGGAGTGCTGCCGCGATTTTACGGAACCTCATTTCATCCTCTCCTTTATGAATCCGACGCGGACGGGATCATCCACGCCAGAAGAATGGTGCGTGCATCGGTAAACTCCGTTGAACAGGTGGACAGCGCCAGCACCTGAGCGTCATCGCCCGCCGCTTTCATGGCGGCCAGCGTTTCGGTGTTCAGGTTCAGGGCGTTCTCCTGTGCAAAGGTGTACAACCCCTGCAGGTCGCTGTCCCAGCGCTGGGGCTGGAAGATCGCGCTCTCAGACGAAGGGACCAGCAGACATGCAAAGGTTTTAAGATCATAGGTGCGGTCGGGCAGGATCAGCTCACCGGTGGTGTTCTCTGCAAAGAACTCTGCGTCCTTGTAGAGATCCAGATCACCGAACATCTTGCTCTCTTCCATGTGGTGACCATACAGCAGAGAGTAAGGGTCGGTGAAGTTCTTGTCGCAGTTCACATCCAGAAAGATGCTGCCTGCCAGCGAGAAATCACCGTAGACATCGGTGTTCACATAGGTAAAGTTGTCCTCGCCCTGTACCACAGGGTAGTCGATGGCGGTGTTGTCCAGTGTGACCCACGCGCAGACATCCGGGTTGATGCCCAGCAGCTCCTCAAAGCTTGCGCCGTTATCCGCGCCCGCCTTGGGCTTGAACTGCAAAAGCTCTGCCTGAACATTGTCTGCGGCGGCGTACACCTGCGAGTTGTCCCACAGGGCATAGGCTGAATACGCCCCGGCGACCACCAGGAACAGCACGACCACCGTGCTCACCAGAAAGTCGGCTGCCCTCAACGCTTTTCTCTGCCAGTTGATACAGCCCACCTCCGGTTAAGCAAATTCAAATAAGTGGTTATTCGTTAGGTTTGTGCTGAGATAACCCCCCAGTCACGCTTCGCGTGCCAGCCCCCGCTAATAGGGGGGCCCTTGGCATGGCGCAAAGCTTCACGGTTTTGCCAAGGCCGCCCCTAGTAGGCAACAACGACGACCGCCGCCAGTGGCGGAAACAGGGAGGAGTTGTTGGGGCAGCGGCCAGCAGGACACGAGTGCTTTGCACGATGTGGACGCTGGGTGCCGCAACCCGGACAGGTGGCATCCCGCAAGGGATGACGGTGGGGTTTAATCTACCGCGAGCAATTACTCCTCGTCGCGGCGGCGCTTGTTCAGCATCAGGGCCACACCACCAATGGCAACGATGGCCAGCATTGCAATGTAAGGTGCATTGTCCAGCACAACGCCCATGTCGGGGGTACCTTCATGCTTGTTAACGATTTCAACCTTGTTCTCGTTGTTGTTAGCAGTAATGCTCGGCAGAACGTCATTAATAGCAACGGCCTCACCAGTAGTATCGTATACCCAAGCGGTGCCATCATCATTCGTCTTTTTCTCAGTAACAGTATAGGTCACGCCAACAGGCAGGTTAGAAACGATAATGGTCTGGCCATGCTTCAGGGTAACAGTCTGCTGACCGCCACCAATCGTCCAAGTCTTACCATTAGCAGCATTAGCGGCATCAGAGACAGTTACAGTTGCGCTTGCATAATTATTATCCTTGCCATCCGCTCCACCAAGAGTGATGTAGAAGGTAAAGGTATCGCCCAGATCACCAAAGTTGCCCTGAACGGTTTTCTTCACTTCCAGAGAATAGGAATTATAAGTGTTGGTAAATTCGGCAGGAACCTTATTTCCGTCAGCGTCATACATACCAACATAATAACCGTAACCAGTATTATTATCCAGATCGGTATTCTTTTTATTCACAACAGTAACGATCATCTCATAGGTATGAGCATCTTTGGTAATGCCAGGAATCTTGGTTTCGTTCTCAGAAATGGTATAAGCGTACTTACCAACCTTGTTGTAGTTGTCGCCCAGCAGCTTAACAAGGTCAATGCTGAAGTCCTGAGAGTATGTGTTAACAGTAAACTGCTCATTGCCAGTCTTTTCGAACGTCACACTAGGCTGTGTGGTAAACTCACCACCAACCGTTCCTGCCTTAGCGCCCTTGTCTGCATCAGCTACATGTCCACTCACAGTAAAATCAAATGTCATCTTCTGAGGTGCAGTACCTTCTGCCACCATCAGCTTCTTGGTCAGAGTAAAGTTTGCAACGCCATTGCCATCTGCAACAATCATCGATTCTGTCGTGTTGGTCGCAAACGCTGCGGTTGCGCCGACGGTGAGCATCATGGCGGCAGCCAGAACGCCCGCGAAGAATTTCTTCAGTTTCATTGTTATTCCTCCCTAGTAAGAAATAGTTCGTACTCCTGTGCCGCGGCCCAAACTCCGCGGTTCACAGGCAGGATGCCGGCAGCTTCTTCCGGCTTCCGTGGTATTACAAACTGCGTCGCCGCAGTAGTGTAATTACTTTTGCTTGCACATCCTCCAGCGGAACCGGGCCAAAATCCCGGCTGTCCTCGGATTGTGTGCGGTAATCGCCCAGCACAAAAACGCAGCCTTCCGGCACCGTGTAGGGGTACTCCAGCGCGTCTTTTGCGTAGGTGGGGTAGAGGATCTCGCCGCTCTGCACCGCGCCGTTCACCACAAGGGTGCCGCTGTCGTCCAGAGCCACAAGGTCGCCCTCGCGCCCAAGGATGCGGCCCACCCGGAGCTTGCCGCCCTGGGTGTAGACCACAACGTCGTTTTTTGCGTAGGTTTTTTGCAGACGGTAGCAGATGAGCAGGTCGCCATCCTTTACCGCGGGGAACATACTACTGCCCTTGGCCTGTGTGAGCAGGAACACTTGCGTGAACAGCACCCAGGCGCACAGCAGGATCACCACAATGCGGCCCAGCAGGCTGATAAAATCCTGCCGGTTCTCAGCGTCCAGCCTGCGGCGGCGCACCGCCCGTGCCCCCAGCTTCAGGGCTTCATTGTCCAGCGGGTGCATCGGAATGCGCCTCCTTTTGGGGGTCAGAGCTGTCCACTTTGGTGGTATCCAAGGGCAGGCTTCCGGTCTGCTGCTCCAAGAGCACATTATAGCGGGTGCGCTCGGCGCGGATAGCGGCTTCGTATAGGGCGTAAAGCTCTTCCAGCTTCTTCCACATTGCCGCTTCGTCCACGCCGCCCAGCAGGTTCTTGCGGAATTTCACCGTCCGGAACCATTGGATGATCGCTTCCTGCTCCGGGCTGATACAGCTTTCCTCGGCACCGGCCAGCCGCTGGGGCGCTTTCTTCTTCGCCATGCGGTCAGCCCCCTTTAGTCATCTTCCTTACGGCGCTTACGCAGCATCAACAGGGCAACGCCGCCAGCCACCACAGCAAGGATGACGATGTAAGGCAGGGTGTCGAGGAGGACACCGGTGTCGGGCTTGAGGGTTGCATGGTTGGTAACAACAATGTCGTCCGCTTCCACAGCCGTCATAACTGCCATAGCAGTTTCCGTACCCGCCTCACTTACTGTTTCAACTGCATCTGCACTCTTTACAGTAATGTAGGTAAAGGATACGTTGTTACCACCGTCCTGCTCACCAGTATATCCGGTTGCCGTCACTTTATAATGCGCTCCGGGCGCAATTTCCGTAACCATAACGGTTGCACCAACAGGTACATCTTTCAAGGTGATTTTCTGGTTATGCTTTAGTTTGAAGTTACTCAGATTAACATTGCTACCGTTTTCATCCACGGCATCAATCTGGCTCGTAATGTTCTCACCATCATTTGTAACAGTTGCCGAGAACTCAAACTCTTTGTTTGTATCTCCCAACAAACCCGTCACCTGCTTGGTGATTGTTACATCGGTCTCTTCGGAAATGGGTACATACTTTGCGTAGAATATAGTATCCTTCGTAATTGTACCTTTCTCAAAATCAAATTTATTTCCGGTACAAGCCTCGTTTGTATACCATCCGTCAAATTGGTAGGTTATCCTTCCCACCTTCTTTTTTGCCTGATACAAAGGAGTTGTTACCCACACACTTCCATTCAGGCTATCCTTATCCGGACGGCGTGCATTCTTCAGCGAAATAGCTTTATCCTTTTCTGTCTTGTAAACCGCCGAGTAATCCGCCTGTAGGTCAAAACCCGTTTTTCCTGCATCCTGAACCTTGTAGCTCACATTGATATGCACTTCATCGTGGAACTGAAGAACGCCATCCAGATGGTACTGATTTCCATATACAGGTTTAATCGGAGATGCATAATCGCCGCTTGTATACTTACTCTTTAGAGTTTCATCATCCCCCCAGTCGCCGTCTGCACCATTTTTGCCGGTATTTGCGCCATCAAATACCACTACCCGATACCACTCAATCGTGTAATAAGGTGCATCTTTCGGTCTGCGTGGATCCGTCTGATAATAGTAATCCTTATACGTTCCATCTTCTTGCTTGATGGGAATCACAGGGAACTGTGCCGAATCTACAACAATTTCGGTTCCAAGCTTAGCAGCAATATCAGAACTTCCATAAATAATTCCATTTTTTTTGCTTGCAGGCTGATCTATAGCAATCGTACCAATGGCCATACCATTCCAGACGCTGTTGTGCTGTTTCGCATCCTCATAGCTGGTATCCGAATAACCCGGAATTTGTGTATATACATACAGGTTATACTTGTTGTTCTTGCTAGCCTTTACAACTGTAATATCCAATGTATCATTGTTATGGTTGTCATCATGCTCCTTAGACCATCCATACGTATGGCGAATCTTAACCTTTCCTTCGCTGTTCAGCTTTAGTGAAACAAGCTTATAGTCGTCTCCCTTTCCGTTGATGGTTTTATAAGACTTGTTATTGTAAATAAAGGTTGCATTGCCGCTTAAAACCTCCCAATAATGGTAATAACCGGGTTTGCCATTGTCGCCTCTCAGTTTTATGGTCGAGCCAACCGGGACCTTCACATCGCCCTGAATACTGCTGATCGTAGCAATCCCATCATTCACATTCGGGTACTCAACGCCATCGATCTCAATGCTGACGATCTCAATGCCGTCATCATCGAAGTCTTCACTTCCCTGATCCGGATATTCCAGCGCAATCACAAAGGAGCTGAAGCTGGAGGTCTCAAAGGTCAGGGTGCCGTTCTCATAGCTGACAACATCCAGTTTTTCCACGGTATTGTCGTCTTTCTGGTGGAGCACCTTCAGTGCATCGGCAGTGAGCGCTCCCATTTCTTCCATTTCCGCAATATCCGGCAGTTCGTTCAAGCCAGAAACAGTAACGGTGGCCTTCTGGCCCTTGGCCAGCTGCACCTTCTCGCTGTTAATATCTTCGGGCGTGATCTTCAGGCCCAGAAGGGGCTGCATCCCCTGAAGTTCATTCACGTAGGTATTGCAGAACTCCGTCATGGAATTATCACCCATGTGGGTAACGCTGAGTCTATGGGTGGCAGAGGGCAGGTTTTTCACCTCCACCGGCAGATTGACGCTCTTCGTGTTGCCGTCCTCGTCCACGTAGGAAGCAGGGGCTTTGGCAGTCAGATCCACAGGCACGGGGTTCTTGTCCACCAGATCCTCGTGATCCACGTCCTCTTCCTCATCGGAGCCCACGGTACCGTCCTTCCATGCGGCGTAGACGTTCACGGTGGTGGTCTTGTCGTCCAGAATGTTGCTGGTGGGGTCGGTGAGGTTCAGGCGCACCCGGTTGCCAAACTCGTCCAGCGTGTACCAGTAGTCAAACTGCCGCAGTTCGCCCTTGGGGTCCCGGTTGGAGGAGGGGTTCTCGATGTAGCTGCTGTAGTCCGCAATGGTCTCTGCCCGGGGCACAGCCTGAATGAAGTACAGGTTCCACAGAACTTCACCGTTCCGGGCCAGATACTCGCTTTCCGTCATATTGTTGATCTGTGCCTGAGCGGTAATGTCCTGCAGGTCGTTGGCGTTCAGCTCCTTCAGCCAGAAGCGGTAGACCACCATGTCCTGCAGCTTTTTGATCTCGTCGCCGGAAACGACCACTTTGTCATCAGGCTTTTCCACCACATCGTCCTCGCCGGACCACTGGGTCTCGGTGCTGGAGCTGGGGTCGGTGCTGGTGCTGGTGTCGTACTCAATGACGGTGCCCCACTCTGTTTCCTTAACGTTGGGGCCGCCGTCGAGGTTGTCCTCGCCACCCTCATCGTCTACGGGCCGGGAGGCTTCCTCCTCGCCAAAACCGGCAGCTTCGCCGCCGTCTACAGGCCGGGTAGCTTCCTCCTCGCCGAAACCGGCAAATTCGTCGTCAGGATAGGATGCCTCGCCGTCATCTACGGGCCGGGAGGCCTCTTGATGAACCTGAGGATCGATCAGACCCTCCGTTGCAAACACCGGCACAAGGCAGGTGCAGATGACCGCAAGCGCCAGACAAAGCGCAAAAACACGCTTCACCAGCCTATCTTTTTTTCCGTGATGATTTTTCCGCACAGTGGAGCCCTCCCTGCATCATAGTATTTTTGGCAAAACCGGAGGAAAAGATATTCAACTTTTGTCGTTTTTCTTTCCCTTGGCAGGTTATTTTTACCAGACAAACCCATTATCGTAACTATAGCATATATATCCAGTATTTTCAATAGTGAAATTTTATTTTCCCTTCCCCTTTTCAGACAAAATATTCTGCGATATACAGCACGTTATGAACCGTCGCAATATCATTGCGGGGAGTAGCGCAGTCTAACTTATCCGCACCGCCCGCCGCATTGATATATCACGCAGTTTTGTGTTGTACATTCGCAGTTTCACTCTCTATAATACATGAAACGCAGATTCCTTTCACTTTTTTTCGAGATTTTTTGAAAAAAGTTTTCGGAGCCCTCTCAGTCTCGCAAAGCTCGATAGCGTCCGGGTTAAACCTCTCAGTCACGGGCTTCGCCGTGACAGCTCCCCTAGTAGGGGAGCCCTTGGCAGGCCGTCGCGTTTTCGGGGTCTGGCGCTTCGCTCCTTTTGGCAGTGCTGGCGTAATGTTCACCTCTGCGGCAGAAGTCGCTCTTGGAGCCGATAGGCGAAAAGATCGAAAAATGAATCTCATGCCAAGGCCTCCCCTACTAGGGGAGGTGGCATCGAGCGTCAGCGATGATGACGGAGAGGTTTTGCACCAAAAAGCGCCCCCATCACTCAAAGGAGCAATGGGGGCGCTTTACCATATTACAATGGGTTCCGCTTATTCAGCCTTGGGGGCCTCGGGAGCCTTTGCTTCCTCAGCCTTTGCGGCGGGCTCTGCCGGAGCGGCAGGAGCGGCAGCGGGCTTCGGAGCCTGCTTCACCACGGGCTTGGGGGGATTCGGATCGTCCTTCAGCGGGAAGAGGATGATGTGCTTGGGGCACTTCTGGGCGCACATGCCGCAGCCCTTGCACTTGTCGTAGTCGATGCGGGCCACGCCGTCCACAACGTGGATGGCATCAAACTTACAGGTGCGTTCGCACATGCCGCAGGCAATGCAGGAAGTGGTGCAGGCCTTCATGGCAACGGGGCCCTTATCCTGATTGGAGCACATGACCACGGGCTTGCGGGGGCCGCCTGCGTCGATCATAATAACGTGCTTGGGGCAGATGTTGGCGCAGGCACCACAGCCGGTGCACTTGTCCTTGTCCACCTTGGCCACGCCGTCCACAATGTGGATGGCATCGAACTTACACACCTTGGTGCAGTCGCCCAGGCCGATGCAGGCAAAGGTACAGGTCTTGGGGCCGCCGTACAGGGTCGCAGCAGCGGCACAGGTCTGGATGCCCTTGTACTCGTAGCTGGGCTTGCAGTGCTCGGAGTTGCCCTGGCACTGGACCACAGCCTTCTTCTCCACGGCACTTGCCTCACCGCCCATGATCTTGGCAATGGCGGCAGCAGCCTTGGGGCCGCCGGGGGCGCACT
>OGPN01001111.1_pt1 | contig 18028 bp, 16 predicted proteins | sample 1552941 | NCBI WGS metagenome assembly OGPN01 (sample SAMEA2580220, study PRJEB22360) | human gut metagenome | biome: human gut; feature: human-associated habitat; material: faeces | place: Denmark | collected 2008/2010
AGCCCCTCTGTCGAATATCTTCCAGTACAATACAAATAATATATCACATCGTACATTTCCAGAAGCTCCATCTCATCAAGCCCCGTACGCAGCGCATCCGCTTTCCGAATTAAATTCATAGGCAAAGTATCATTCGCTGCAAAATACAGAAACTTCTTTACTGCCATAAAAGACAACGATCTTACTTCGCCCCGGTCTTTCGCATTGTCCCTTTCTGGTATATACTGCGAATACAAGGCAAGCTTTGAAATGTATGCCTGCATAAGAGCCATTTCCACCTCACTCAATTCTGCATCCGTATAGACACGCAGACGAGGTGGTTTTTCTTTCTGACGACTATCAACATAGTCTCTTACCATATCAGTAACCAATTCCCGATAGACAGATTCGTGAATTGCCAGATTAGGAAAAACATCAAATATCGGATCAAGCCAAATTTCACAGAATTTCAAAAAAGGAATCGGTTTCGTTCCCATCACACTTCTGTCAGGCGGAATAAAGAAATTTGCATCCAAAAATATTGTCTGCTCTGGGGCTGCGAACACACTTTCTAATGCCGGGTTTTTCTTTTGTACGTCAACCCTCATCTATGTCACCGCTTTCAAAGAGCTCATTCAATTCATCAAGATCACTGTCATCCACTATTAAATCGAATCCAAAGTCATCCGGCCTCTTTCCAAACAAATTCAAAAGTTTAACGAACTCATCTTCCGTTAAGCTGCCGTCTTCAAAGTTCATAATAAATATTTCTAGTACCCAGTTTGAAACATCTGTTCTCCGAGTTATTGTATTCAATTTTGTGTAACAATCCGGAGCAATACTGAAAAAAATCTTTCCATAGATGCTTTCTTTATCGCGATCATCAATTCCAAAAAGTGTATCCACTTGCTCGTCGGTGATATACTTTTCTTCGTTCAACCGTAGTACCAAAGCGCGATATGGCAACCACCATTCGCTCTGTAATCTCGCAATAAAACGTAAAAGCCGAAGGTCGGACACTTTCTTCAAACAAGAAGTTTTGAATTGTTCTATAATCATATGGTTCAAAATTTCACTCGGCAACAAAAGTTCTGCAGCAAAGCGGTCTGCCATCTTTTCTGTTCGCTTATCTTCCTCATCCATGTCCGTTTCATATGCTTTACCTGTTTGGGTAATGTAATGATACAGTTCATGGGCCAATGCAAAAATCTGCTCGTCATAATAAATTGCCGTGTTCAGTCCAATAAAGATCATTTGGTCGGAACCTGTTTCAAATCTTGTAATATTAGCATCTGTATGAGATTTCTCGCTTGTCAGAAACGGATATTGACAAATTGCAATTCCTTCTTGCTCAAGCAGCATGAACAAATCGCCTGCAATCGGGGCATCAATAATTCCAAACTTTCTTCGCTCCTTATCAGCAGTTTTCTTGATTTCATCAATCTGCAATTCAGTCAATACGATGTCTTTATTCATGGTGTAAGGCCTTTCTCAGCATAATCTGCTGCCGTGCTGCAAGCATCATCTCCATTAAATGTTCTGCTCCTGCTCGTTCCTCATCAGAAAGCTTAGAACCCCTGAATGCAGTAAAAACAGTCGACTGATTATTCTCAACAAACAATCTGTCAACATCAAAGTCCAAAACCTCTGCCAGCTTTTCCAGCTGCGGAATCTGACCGATGTTAGCACACTCATCAATGAGGCACCGCACATGGATGGGCAGCTTACCGCCGTACACATCATCGGCTTTGTCGCAGAGCAGATTGAAAAGCTGGGTGTAGATCATGGAGATCAGAAAGTTAAAGGTGCTGTCCGTATCGCTCATGATAAGGAACAGCGCCGTTTTCCGGTCACCCAGCTTGTCCAGTTCCAGCTCATCGTACATGGTGGCATCCCGGACTTCCTGAATATCGAAGGGGGCGAGCCGGGCACCGCAGGAAATAAGGATGGACTTAGCCGTTTTGCCGGCAGCTAGCTTGTAAAGTTTGTACTGCCGCACGGCAAAGGATTTTGGCTTTTTCTTGCCCAAATCCTCAAACAGCAAGTCCACAGGGTTCTGGTATTCCTCGTCGTCCTCCAGCACTTGCATGGTGTTGAGCATTTCTAACAGTGTTGCAAAATTCTGCTCCTCCACCGGGGCTTCATAGTGCAGATAAGCGATCAGGGCAGTAAGCAAAAGACGCTCCGATTTTTCCCAGAATGGGTCCCCGCCGGACCCTTCACCCTTGGTGTTGGTCATCAGGGTTGTGACCAGTTTGAGAATGTCCTTTTCGCTGTGGACATAGGCGAAGGGGTTATAGTGCATGGACTTTTTGAAGTTGATGGTGTTCAGGATTTTCAGCTTGTAACCGTTTTTCAGAAGTGCGTTCCCGCACTCGACCACGATACTACCTTTCGGGTCAGTGACCACATAGGAACTATGACATTGTAAAAGGTTGGGTTTAAGCCAAAATCTCGTCTTGCCGCTGCCGGAGCCTCCCACCACCAGCACATTTTTGTTCCGGGCGTTTTTGGGGTCCGGTGGGCGGTTGGACATCATCAGCCGTTCCGTTTTGGTCAGGATGATGTTGTCTGCAAACTTGGGTGCCATGAACGGCTCAATATCCTTGGCGGTGCCCCACCGGGCAGAGCCGTACTCCATGCCGTGGCGGTACTTCTTGGCGTTTTTTCCACGCAAATAGACCGCCAGCCGTAACCCTGCACCGCAGCACAAGCCCACCAGCAAATCGAGCGGATGCAAGCTGGGCAGCGGGTTCGCAAACGCCACCGGAACGGTGCCCATCATCGCCATGATCTTATCCCCCAGCTCTTTGCCCTCGGCAAGCCGCCACGCTTCGCCAATGTTGGTTGCCACCAGCCCCAGCAAAATATAGGGCAGATACAGTGCCAGCAGCTTTGTCAGCTTTTTCGTGGTCACAGTCCACGCTCCTGTTCCTTGTGCCGGACTTTGCCGGGGAGTTCTGCCGCCGCCTGCACCAGTTCATGCAGTTTTGCCAGCACCGAGGGGCGTTTGTCCTTGTTCAGCAGGGATGCCGAATACTCCTTGAACGCCGAGTGAAAGGCTTCTGCATCCGGGGCTTTGAAAAAGACCAGATACCGGGGCGGCACCTCGGAGGTGTCCTTGCGGATGGCGTAGTCGATGCCGTACTTTTTGGCGTAGCGTTCCAGACCACGGATGCCGGTCTTGCTGATCTCCACGCTGGACACGCCCCGGTTCTGCCGCAACAGGGTGCGGACGCTCTGCTTACCTTGGGATGCCTTGGACTGGTACAGCCGAAACGCCTCCTTTACCGCCCGCAGGACAGTCCGGGCAGACAGCTTTGTGGTGGAGATCATAATGTTGAATGACTTCTGTTCGATTTCTTCCTGCAATGCCATCACCTCCCGTGCAGCAGGGTGATTTTAGCGGTCATGCTCTGCCGGGGGCTTGGTGCGGGGCTTTTCTGCGGGAGGTTCATCAGGCACCGGCAGCACCAACAGACGGTTGCCTAGCTTCAGAAAGGCTTCCGGCTGATGGAAAAGCTGCTCGTACTTCTGCGCCAGTTCTGGGGTCAGGGATGCAAAATCCTCCTCGCCCAATCCCACCACTAGAAAGTCTCCGGCAATGGCATCATACATTTCTCCGTTTTCATCCCGAAGAGCACGGTTCAGGGGCAGACCCATGAGCTTACCATCGTCATTGCAGATGATAGCCACTGGGTCTGCAAAGGGGTAAACAGCAGCAATCGTGCCGCCCACCGCCTCCTGCAAGGCTTTCAGGTTGTTGTCAATCTCGACCTGCTGCGGATACTGTCCCGGTGCAATTTTCAGCACCGACAAGGTGTTCTCGTTCTGTTCCATTATCGTCCTCCTCGAATTTGATAGAGATCTCCTGCCAGGCATGGGCGGCGTTCAACAGAGCTGCCACGAAGAAGCCGAAAAAAGCGCCGGCTTCAAAAAATGCGAAACCGATAAAAAAGTTCAGCATGGCACACCTCACTCCATGCAGATGCAGGGAAGCTTCTGGTCGTCTGCCATCAGGGTGATGCTGTGGCTTGCCAGATACTTCTGGAACAGGTAGACTTCATCGATGGTCAGCGAGATGACCTCGCCGTCCATGTTGGTGCGAACAAGAATCACCGGGCCGGTCAGGTAGTGCTTTCCGCCCATCTTCAGCACCTGCGCCGGGTTGTAGCAGAGCAGCAGCGAGGTGTTGGGAAGGTTCAGGCAGGCATCATCCTCCTCAAAGCAGGGCAGGATGCCGGGAGCCTCGTCCAGCGTGATGATGGTCAGCTCCATATCCGGGGCAATGGCAGCGAGATAGACTTCACCAGGCTTTTTTCTGCCGTTCAGAATCGTGTAGATGCGAGTATCAATGGTGACTTTCTCGGAACGGATGTGAGTGGTAGTAAAGTTCATAGACGTTTCCTCCAAAATTTTTGCAAAATAAAAGACCCGGAACTGGGTCTTTTGGTTCAGTCTGCGATCAGCGCGCTTCTTCCTGCTTCTTCTGTTTTGCCTGTTGCTTTTTTAGTTGCCACTGGTCGAGCAGCTTGATGATGATGCTTTCCATCTGCCGGGGCGTGTAATTGCGTGGAAAGTATTTCCGCAGGGTTTCGTTTTTGATGGTCACGGTGTCCAGTTCGCTTTTCTTTTCCTCATTCATAATGTTGTAGACTGCATCATAGTCAAACTCACCCTGCTGCGCCAGCTTTTTTATCCGAATGGCTTGTGAAAGAGATGGTGCGTTCTGGGAAGCATCCATTGCTTCTAAAAAATCCTGTTGCTGTTTTTCGTCCAGATAGGACAGTTCTACCGCAGGGTTAAAAGAGATTTTTTTCTCGTCCACCATGTCGAGCAATTCAGGGACAAGGTTCGTCAGACGCACAAAACGCTGGACTTGATTGCGACTTTCGCCTGAATCTTTTGCTACTTTTTCATCGGCTCTCAACTTCGTCCCAACTTGGGACGAAGTTAAATCTGACCTAGCACCTTGATTTTTTATTGCATCCAGCTTCATCTTGTACGCAAATGCCCGCTCGCTGGGCAGGATGTGTTCTCTCTGCAAATTGGAATCGACCATCAATATCGTGGCGGCATCATCCTCCATATTTCGCACAATGACAGGCACGGTGTCCAGATTTGCAAGCTCTGCGGCGTGTTTCCGACGATGCCCGGAGATGATCTCATAGCCGCCCTCTGGTCTGGGGCGGGCAATCAGCGGCGCAAGCACACCGAACTGCGAAATGCTTTCCACCGTCCGGGTCATGGAATCATCGTCCAGAACTTTGAACGGGTGGTTTTTGAACGGGAAAAGTTCGCTGACGGGAATCTGTTGTACCTGCTCCCGCTGTTCTTCCTGCCGGGATTCTTCGGTCGAAAAAATATCATCGAGACCTTTCAGTGCTACGTTTAAGCCGCTTTTCGGCATCCACCAACACCTCCTTCGCAAGAGATTGATAGGCTTCTGCCACCTTGCTCTTGGGGTCATACTGGAAAATGCTCTTGCCGGCGGCACTGGTTTCAGCAGCACGAACAGACCGGGGAATGGTCTGGTCGAACACCTTGATTTTACTACCGTATGCCTGACGAATCAAAGTGTCGATCTGCTTTCCATAGTTGGTGCGACTGTCCGTCATGGTGAGCAGGATGCCCTCGATTTTCAGCTTCGGATTGATTTTCTGCCGGTGTACCTTACAGATTGTCTGCAAAAGCTGCTCCAGACCTTTGGCAGAAAGATATTGAGCCTGTACGGGTATCAAAGCAGTGTCTGCCGCCGCCAGTGCATTGATGGTGAGCATACCAAGGGAGGGAGTACAGTCCAGCAGGATATAATCGTACTCCCGTTTTGCTCCGTCCAACACCTGTTTGAGCATCTTTTCCCGGTTCATGCTGTTTACCAGAGCCACCTCCAATCCTGCCAATTCGATGTTGGCCGGGATAAGGTCAACGCCCTCCGCATGGTGCAGAATCCCTTCGCCGGGTGGAATACACTGGTCGTTCATGGCTTTCTGCATAAGAGTGGAGAGTGTAGTGGGCAGTGCATCCGGGTCTTGCCAGCCCATACTGACAGTAAGCGAACCCTGTGGGTCAGCGTCCACAAGCAGAACTTTCTTGCCCTCCATTGCAAGCCCTACGCCCAAATTTTCACAGGTGGTGGTTTTGCCCGTGCCGCCTTTCTGGTTGATAACGGCTATCGTTGTTGCCTTTTTGGAAATTTTCATCACCTCCGAGCTGCTAAATCATGGTTGACTTTGTTTTGATAATAGAGCTGTATTGTGGTTGGAGCATTGAATAGTGCGGCCAGAAGGTACTGCTTCATATTCCGTATCGGGGAAGTGTTCGCTGCCAGACAGTCCAGTACGAAGCGGATGTGGTCTGCATTCAACGTTTTTAGCCGACTGAGCACAACTTCGGCGGGCTTATCGTCCCCGGCGATGTGCAGCATCTTGCGTTTGGTGGCACAGGTGTCTACCAGTAAATCCACGATTTGATAGATGGTATCCTCATCGTCCGGGCAGAGCCGGAGCAGGAGTTCCACCTCCAAAGACTGCGAAAAATATTCTTCCAGTTGGGTGCGTTTGCTCATCCCTTCCGATTCTTCAGAATAGAAAGGATCAGTCTCACTCATTTCAGTATCATTCTCTATTACAATAAACATGGAACCGGATATGGCAGCCAGCCATATTCCATTCCAACTCGTACCTAAGCTACAATAAGAGAGTAATCGGCTAACGCATCATTCTCTGGGCTTCTACGCCCGTTCTAAAGACAGTTGACCATCTCTCTTGTTGTAGCATTCGTTTTAAGCAGGTTGAGCCACCCGCCAAGCGGAGCGTTCGTGTCACCCAATAGATTGAATCGGCAACGAGTAAAAGATGGATTCCGGTTGCAAATACAAAGTAATGGAGGAACCGTTATGAACGCTGTAGGCATTGACGTTTCCAAAGGAAAGAGCATGGTTTGCGTCATGCGCCCCTTTGGAGAAGTAGTACTCGAACCCTTTGAAGTTTTACACACCGCCCAAAGCCTGAACGATCTGGCTGGGAAGCTCAAAGCTTTGGACGGAGAGACCCGTGTCGTCATGGAAGCCACCGGGAATTACCACAAACCAGTTGCTTTCGTTTTACACGATGCGGGCTTATTCGTTTCCGTAGTCAATCCTGTTCTGATTCATGACTATGACAACAACAGTTTAAGACGTGTCAAAACGGATAGAAAAGACGCTGTTAAAATCGCCAACTATACGCTCGACAAGTGGACACGGCTACGACAGTATCTTCCCGAAGATGATACCCGGCTGGCTTTGAAGAATTGTTATCGTCAGTACCAGCAAGCCGTGGCAGTTCGTACTATGCTGAAGAATAATCTGATCTCATCTCTTGACCTGACCTTTCCAGATGCAAACAAGCTATTTTCAAGCCCCGCAAAGAGCAACGGGTGCGAAAAATGGGTCGATTTCATTGGAGACTTCTGGCACAGTGAGTGTGTTTCAAGCCTTTCCTCTGATGCCTTTGCTAAAAAGTATTTAAAGTGGTGTCAGAAGCACGGATATAATTTCACTCGCTCAAAATCGGATACGATCTATGCCTGTGCAGTCAATGCTGCTTCTCTTCCAAAATCCCCAACCTCAAAACTCCTTATTCAGCAACAGGTCGCTCAGCTGAAAGCCGTATCTCAGTCCGTGGCTGCATTCCAGCAGGAGATGCTTCGCCTTTCTCAACAGCTTCCGGAATTTGATACTGTGATGGAAATGTACGGCGTCGGCCCTTCTCTCGGTCCTCAACTGATGGCTGAGATCGGAGATGTCCGTCGTTTCTCATCCAAGAAATCACTCATTGCATTTGCAGGAATTGAACCGCAGCCAAATGATTCTGGCAAGATTGTGGGCAACGATAGCGGAATTAGTAAAGTGGGTTCGGCTGTTCTACGTAGGACGCTCTTTCTGATTATGACTGTCATCTTGAAGACACAACCTCAGGATGAGCCGGTTTTTCAATTCATGAACAAAAAGCGCTCTGAGGGAAAACCCTACAAAGTTTACATGATGGCTTCAGCCAACAAGTTCTTGCGAATCTATTATGCTAGAGTGAAAGCTGTAATGGACTCCAAACACTCAAAATAAGCATGGATATTTGTTTTTGGTCGTAATTTCCTCTTGAGCCTGAGCTGAATTCAAAGAACCGCTTAGCTGGCGCAGCGAACCCTTGACAAACCGAAGCATTCAAATGCTATCCTGATTTTGCGAGGGCTGGCTGGGCTTGCTTTGCTATCCCCTCCGTCGCCCTCGCTGTGTTTTGACCAGCATTTGAATACTGTTTGTCATGGGCAGCGGTCGGTTAGCGAATTTTCTTGTTTTGGGACTTGACTTTTATTAGCAGGTCTTAAAATCGTTCCAGCTCCAGCAGATATTCCTTGATCTCCAGTCCCTCGGCGTAGCCGGTCAGGCTGCCGTCGCTGCCCACCACCCGATGGCAGGGTACGATGATGGAAACAGGGTTATGCCCCACCGCGCCGCCCACAGCCTGCGCGGAGACGCGCTTTCCGCCGTTCTTCTCCGCCAGCTGTTTTGCCAGTGCGCCGTAGGTCGTGGTCTGTCCGTAGGGGATCTGCAGCAGCAGCGCCCACACCGCCTGTCGGAAATCGGAGCCGATAAGATGGAGTTTCGGAGTAAAGTCCGGCTCCCGGCCTGAAAAATAGACGTCCAGCCAGCGGCAGGGGTCTCCCCGCACCGGTGTTGTCCCCTCTTCATTCTCTGGAGGAAGCTTCGCCGCAAAATACTTCTGTGCCTCGAACCATACTCCGGTCATCCCTTCTTCGTCTGCTGCCAGCAGTATCTTTCCCAGCGGCGAATCGTAATGCATCGTATAGGTCATGACGGTTCACCCCTTCCTTTTCGGCTTTTGAGCCGGCGCGTAGTCCTTGAGGCCCGGCACCGCGCCGCCTGCTGCCGCCCAGAGATAGAGGCTGGCCACGCTGCAATAGGGACTGAACCGGCGGCGGTACTTTTCGAACAGTTTCCGGTCGATTTTTCGGTGGTGGTACACCATCCGCAGCCCACGCTGGATGGCAAGGTCGTCGTAGCTGAACACGTCGGGCCGCTGCATACAGAAGAGCAGTATCATCTCTGCCGTCCAGACGCCGACGCCTTTCAGGCTGCTCAGCTCCCGGATGGCCTCATCGTCCGGCTTCTGCCAGATGCCCTCAAGGTCAAATTCTCCGCTCTCGATTTTCCGGGCAAAGTCCGTAATGTATTCAGCCTTTCGGAAGGTCATACCGAAGCTCTGCAGCTTCTCAACCCCGGCTCCGAGGACGGCAGCTGCATCCACCACGCCGAACTCATCCCGCATCCGCTTCCAGATGGTCGTCTGCGCTTTCGTGGAGATCTGCTGGCCGACGATGTGGTGTACCACCGCCGAAAAGAGGTCGGTATCCACTTCCCTCTCGATGTGTCCCGCCTGTGCGATGACCGCCGCCATCCGCTCGTCTTTTGCGCTCAGATACGCCGTTTCCGCTTCGCCGTATTGGAAATACATCTGTCCCGCCTTCTTTCTATACAACCTTTCGTTTGCTCATCAGTTGTTGATTTGATTATAACAGAACGTACGAAGTTTCGCAATATAAAAGCGCTCTGCCAAAAAGCAGGGCGCTGAAGGTTTGTTGGCAAGCCTCTTTCTGGACGTTCAGGATGCGGTTCTCTTTTATCGCAAGTCAAAAAATTAGCGCAACATTCAAACAGCATATTTGCGATATGCAATTCAACGTTGTTGCTGTTGCATTAAAAAGTTGAATTGCTATAAGTGACAGCCCTGCTTTTTATCGGTACGGCGTACAAATCACTTACATTCCTTCTTCATGGCAGAATAGCCGATGAGAACAGTCCACACATAGGCGCAGGTCTTAGGGATCATCAGCATCCCGATCATGGGGATGGCATTGGCCCAAAGAACAACGGGAATGTAGAAACCGAAGCTCAGCACGATGGTCAGCCACATCCAGCGGAAAGCCGAGTCGTTATGCTCCTTGGCGCTGCGGTAGAACAGCACGATGATCAGCAGGCCCATCAGTGCAAAAGGAATATTACGGTAAATGCCCCAGGACAGCGGGGATCCGTCGCTCAGCCACTGGTTCTGCGGCATCATGCACAGGATAACACGCACAGCAGCCAGACCGTAGACGGCGGCAGTCAGGCCATTGCTGCCCTTGACCCGGTAGCGCTCACGCCAGACATAGTACAGCAGCACATAAAAGACTGTCATTGTCACAGAGGTGATCCACTTACCCAGACCCAGGGGAACGGTAAAGTTTTCAAGACCCGTGGTGCATAGAGCCAGAGCACGGGGAATCAAATGGAACGAGTCGCCGGCACCCAGAACGACAGCCATCAGACCGAACAGCTTGAACTGGTGGCTGCCCTTGCAACCGCGGATCATCAGGATACCGATAGTGATGACGGATACCAGATACACCGCATCAAAAACAGTTTCTACGATTGCTTGCATAGTTGATTGCTCCTTGTCGATACATCAAATTTATTGTAACACTGCATTTTTTTGCAGGGTCTCCTTAGTTTTTACGGTCATCAGGGGCTTGCCTGGCATAGCTGCATCCAACGCGCAGGATGTTGAAGCTGGCAGTGCTCCACACAAGGCAGGCGAGCCGCAGCAGGATACTGCGATGAACCTTCCTATGAGCGTCCCCTTTGAGTGAACAGCGTTCAATTTGGACGTTATAAAATTCCCACAGCAGTGTGGGAAGAAAATGCGGTCAATATAAGGTTCTGCGCACGATCTCCAGCACAGCGGCGGGGTCGTAGTCCTGCCGCAGCAAAGCAGACAGCATAAGCGAAAACAGCACATCGGCAAATTTTTCAACGGTGAATTGCTCATTAAAAGCGCCCGGACGGACTTTGGTATCCTGCTGCAGCACCGTACACAGACCGTTTAAGATATGGTGCCAGATTTGCTGCATGTGCCGTTTGCCATCGGCCTTGTCCTCCTGCATAAAGCCGAGAGAGTGCAGTGTGAAGAATCCGGGATACTGCTCATAGCCGTAGGCCATGCGCTCGTACATCCATTTGACACAGGTCTGCACGTCCTGAAATACGGCCTCGTCCTGCGGGCGGTGGAAAATTTCGCACCAGACGCTCTCGACCGTGGCGCTGATAAGCTCAGCCTTGGAGTCATAATAGTTGTAGATCGAGCCGACCGAGACCCCGCATGCCGAGGCGACAGAACGGATGCTGACTGCCGCCCAGCCCTTTTCCCGGATAAGCTCGCGGCTGTTTTTTAAGATCTCTTCCTTGGAGGTCACGATCGTATTCATGTAGTCACCCTCAATATGAACAATGTTCATTTTTATTATACTGCCCCTTCCCACTTTGTCAAGAGGATTTCATAAGTCGCGGGCCGGCTGGAAGCTCTGGCTTTTCCTGGGGAAAAGAAACCGTGATACTGGTTTGATTCTTCCTCGGGTGTTATTTTTTCTGTTGCTTTGGATGCGAAAAAGCCCCGCCTTCAAGCGAAAAATCTTGAAAGTAGGGCTATTTTTATACGTTATTCCGTTCCATTTTTGATGGATTCAAAAAGTCGGAAGGCAAATTTTTATTACTCGAGCTCGGTAAGTCCAAATTGCAGCTAAACAAATTTGTTTAGTATATCTATCTTTGGATGTTCACTTTTCCATGAGATTGTTGTGGTAGATGTGGCTTGCTGATTTTTTAGTATCAGGATAGTATCACGCAACCAGTGGGATCTCTGTGAGTATTATAACGTATTTATGTTCAAGATGCAACTGCAAGTTTGTCTATTACTTTTCATTCTTCAAAAACGTATCTCCTCATGTTTTCCCTTAACCTGTTGCCAACTTCATCCCTTTTAGAAACAAGTTTTAACACATAATCAATATAGTATTCTTTTTTCCAACCAAATTCATTCGGAAGTTTCGTATCCGGCAGCAGTCCCTTATCATTAATAATTTTCAAGGCAGACATGAAATCCTTTTCGCTTATTACTTTGTCAATTATACTAAGTTCTTGCGTATAAAATTCTTCAACATTCAAATTCGCATGTATGTTGTTTAAATTGTTTTTATAGCGTTCCATTGTAGATGCCTTCGTGCTTACTTGTTCCGTTATGTAGTTCAAACATCTCTGCTGGGTAAATAGTAGTGCTTGACTATTTTTATGCGTACTCAGGAATTCTATCGTTCTTTCCTTAACTTTTCTGATAATTTCTTCTGGGTGTTCCTTGTCTTGTTTCTGAGCTACTGCTTCAATTACCTCCGGCAAAAGAAAAAGTGATTCAACCTCTGCCACTTTGGGCACAAAAATATTTTGAGACCTCAGCTTTTCCACTTCACTATCAGAACGTCGATCTCTGTCAACGATTCCTTTTACCTTCATATAATGGAGTTGTCCTGTTTGTCCATATGTCTTCACGGCTTGAATCACAGCATTGCAGCTTTCCATGGAGATTACATTATATTCCGGATACAGCTTCGAGTATAGTTTTTTATCAATGCTTCGAGTCTGGGTACCCTCTACCAGCAAAACATTTTGTCGATTTCCTAAAATTTCAAGTTTTAATCCATCCGATGCATCTGCATCATCCAGCAACTCATATTGCCACTGATTCTCTTTTTCAAATTCTTTTACCCATATAATTTGCGACTGCATTCTGCTTCTTGCAAATTCAAGATCGTGTGTTATGTACAGGAACACACAGTCTTCTCTTTCTTTTTCAACTGCGTCCCATAGCCGTGGCAAAATTGATTTATGAAGATGATTTTCAGGCTCATCAATAATAATTAAACTATTTTCTTTTGCACATAGCACTTCACCTATAAAGTAAAAAACAGCTCTTTCTCCATCACTCATTTCACTTCCATTATAATAGCCATTTTCTAAACAGTTTGAAACCTCTATTTTCCCAGCGCTTATTTTTAATTTGCGGTGTGAAATAACATTTTCCCATATTTCTTTTATTTTCTCCAAACGGGTCACATTATCAAAATCGGCCGCCCCGCTTTTGTGTTCTGTCCTATATTTAATTGCTTTTTCATATTCCTCTGTCACCAGATATTGCATCAATTTTTCATAGTCATTAAGCAAAAATGTCTCCGGTGCATTTCCCCATCGTCTGTTCTTTTTTCCATAGGAATATAACCATTTTTTATCCGTATCAGTCGTTCCATAAAGAAATTCTTCTTCCGCAGTACTGATTTCTGTCGGACGTACTATTTGCGGCATATTCAAAGATTTCTGTGCAGATACCCGATGTACCGGATATTCCGGATTATTTTCGTCAATCCACACGCTCATTCTCGTTTTTCCTGCGCCATTCGCTCCTATCAAAACAATGGAATTCTTATCTTCGATATATTGTTCTTGTCCATTCAAGTCCGGTATTCTAACCTTCATTTTATTCCTCCATGTCAAGGATTCATTGATTAATGCTCATCAAAGCTCAATCTCCATCAGTAACTTTGTCTTCTTCTGTTGCCCAGTTTCCGCCAATCCCAAAGAACTTATCAAAGAAGCTCTTCAGCTTGTCAATTACGCCTTGCTTCTTCTGCGCACGGCCACCGCCGCCAAAGCGAGAAACCGGCGGCATCAGCTTGTCAATATCGGTGCCCACGGTCTTGATCTCACCGTCACGGAACGCATTGGCCAGATATTTGCGTGTCTCCGGCTCCTTCAGCTTTTCCTCTTGGATGATCTTTGCAAGCTCTTTCTCCCGCTGTTCGGACACATAGGTATTCCACTCTGCCATCACATCATCCACATCGTTGACCCCTGCAATAAACGTTTCAATCAGCTGCTTTTTGCTGCGCAGTTCCGGGCTGGCATCAATCGCCTTGCGAATCGTGATGAGCACCTCTTTGTCATCGCAATGGGTGTCATGGTACTTTTTGACCAGCATCAGAATGTAGTCAATGTTAATTTCGACCTGCCGAATCAGCTCCACCTCGAACACCACATCATCCGTGATATCCTCTTTGGTTTCATCGTGCTTCTTGTTGCGCCATTCATCCCGCAAATCCTGATAGCGGCCCAAATAGTCCTGTAAATCCCGTTCAGAGATCAGTTCGTTGCCTTTGAAATCATCAAAGGAGAACAGCAGGTTCCGCATCCGCAGCAGTGCACCAAACAGCACGATAAAGTCTTTCTGGTTCTGCTCTCCGACGATCTGCGGCTCTGTCAGCGGGAACTTCTGCGTCAGGTCATCGATCATGTCCGTATAGCCCTGATGGTATTTTCCCTGCTCATCCGTATAACCATGGTAATAGTCCGCGTATTTGCGCAGCAGAACGATGCCTCCCGCATTTTTATCTCCGAACAGCGAAATTGCCGCATCCACTCTCTTTTGCAGGTTGCGGAAGCAGACGATATTGCCAAAGGTCTTGATGCTGTTCAGGATACGGTTTGTCCGGCTGAACGCCTGAATCAGACCGTGCATCTTCAGGTTTTTGTCCACCCAAAGGGTGTTCAGCGTGGTGGCATCGAAGCCTGTCAGGAACATATTGACGACGATCAGCAGGTCAAGTTCCTTGTTCTTCATGCGGAGCGATACATCTTTGTAGTAATTCTGGAACCGTTCACCATCCGTCGAGTAGTTCGTATGGAACATCTCGTTGTAGTCCTGAATGGCGGCATCCAGAAAATCCCGGCTGCTCTGGTCAAGGTTGGAGGTATCTTCCGGGTTTTCCTCGTCCAGAATGCCATCCGTTTCCGCTTCATTGGCTCCATAGCTGTAAATGGTAGCAATGCGCAGCCGCTTGGTTGGGTCTGCCGCCATCTGTTTTTTGAACTCCTGATAATACAGCTTTGCCATCGGCACAGATGCCACGCAGAAAATCGAATTAAAGCCGCTGACGCGCTGTTTTTGCTTGATTTCCTCCACCGCACCACGCTGGGCAGAGGCCACCTCTGCCACATTCGTCAGCAGATTAAATTCATACGATTTGTCTCCCCGATAGGTTTTCTGGTCGAAGTGGTCGAGGATGTACTTGGTCACCAGAGAAATACGCTTGGGAGCCATGAATGCCTTTTCCCGGTCGATATCCCAAACCTGTTTATCGTCCATGTCTGGCTCTGCATCCATCGTCTTAATGTAATCTACACGGAACGGCAGCACATTCTTGTCGTTGATGGCATCCACGATAGTGTAGGTGTGCAGTTGGTCGCCGAACGTCTGCGCCGTGGTGAAATAGCGTGGATCAGTGGAGCTTCCTGCGTTGACTGCAAAAATCGGCGTTCCAGTAAAGCCGAACAGGTGGTACTTTTTGAAATTGTGGACAATGGCTTTATGCATATCACCGAACTGGCTGCGGTGGCACTCGTCAAAGATGATCACAACGTGCTTCTGGTAGACCTCATGCCCCGGATTCTTCTTGATGAAAGTCGCCAGCTTCTGGATGGTGGTAATGATGATATGTGCTTCCGGGTTTTCCAACTGGCGTTTCAGAATCGTTGTACTGGTGTTGGAGTTTGCCGCGCCCTTCTCGAAGCGGTCATACTCTTTCATAGTCTGGTAGTCCAAATCCTTGCGGTCTACCACAAACAACACCTTGTCGATGTAGGGCAACTGCGATGCCAGCCGTGCCGTTTTGAAGGAAGTCAGCGTCTTGCCGGAGCCAGTGGTGTGCCAGATGTAGCCGCCGCCCTCGATGCTGCCATACTTTTTGTAGTTGTTGGCGATCTCGATGCGGTTCAATATCCTCTCGGTTGCCGTGATCTGATATGGGCGCATCACCATCAGCATCTTTTCTGAGGTAAAGATGCAATACCGGGTCAGCACGCTCAGAATCGTGTGCTTTGCAAAGAATGTCCGGGTAAAGTCGATCAGATCCGTCAGCACGCGGTTGTTCGCATCAGCCCAGTAGGAGGTAAACTCAAAGCTATTGCTGGTCTTTTCCTTTTTCGTCTTGCCGTGTTTGGCATCCTTGATGGCATTGTAGCGGGTGCTGTTGGAGTAGTACTTGGTATTTGTGCCGTTGGAGATCACAAAAATCTGCACATACTCGTACAAACCGCAGCCCGCCCAGAACGAATCCCGCTGATAGCGGTTGATCTGGTTGAACGCCTCCCGGATAGCCACCCCGCGCCGCTTTAGCTCCACATGAACCAGCGGAAAGCCGTTGACCAGAATCGTCACATCATAGCGGTTATCATGCCGTGCGCCGTCTGCTTGTTTTACCTCATACTGGTTGATGACCTGCAGGCGGTTGTTGTGGATGTTCTTCTTGTCGATCAGCGTGATATTTTTGGAGCTGCCATCATCCCGGTGCAATACCTGCACATTGTCTTCCTGAATCTTCCGGGTCTTTTCGGGAATATGCTCGTTGGGGTTGGCAATTACATCACTGAAAAACTGCCGCCACTCCGTATCGGAAAACTGGTAGTGGTTCAGCTCTTCCAGTTGGCTGCGGAGGTTAGCAATCAGTTCATCTTCGGTATGCAGCGGCAGATAGGTATAGCCCTGCTCGCACAACAGCCGGATAAACTCTTTTTCCAGTTCCGCCTCGCTCTGGTAGCTGTCAGAGCGCACCTTGGAGGGTTCATAGGTGGCAACAACGGTATCTTCATTGGTAGCCGCAACGATATTGAAAAAGGACATTTCAAATTCCTCCTGCAATTTATCCTTCCGCTATATGCCACAATTCACAATATAGCGAACTCCTATAAACTGGTATCATTTCAACAAATTCAAGTTTATCTCCTGTCCATTTGGTTATTACAAAGTTTTCTTTTTCGTAGATGAATGAAACATAGGTATCATACTCTGGCAACCTGTCCATTCGATATTGAAAAAGATACTTAAAATCCGCATTCAATCCATCAATTGCAAGTTTTCTTCCCTGTTCAAAATTGTCATTTGAATCAAAATTGAAATTATATGGAAAGAACAGCATTATATTTTTCTTTGTCTCAAATATCTTTATAATTTGAGATACATCCTTTTCCAATACATCTTCTTTCTCTTTCTTCTCTCGAATTTCTATCATTTTATTCCAAATTAGGCTCCGAAACACTGCATGCGGAATGCTGTAAGTAATCGGTTTATACCCCGGAACACCTTCGTGCTTTTCTGGCAGTCCAAAGCCTATCACACTGGGCATGAATTCTTGGATTGATGGTGAGAGGATTTTAGCCGCTTGCAGCCTTGATTGAGATGCGAAAAGCTTAAAATCAAGCTTGTATTCATCTGAAGCGCAGTCGTATTCTCCGTGTGCTTCTGACTCCGGCTTCTTATATAGCTTTCCATTGGATTTTTTCAGGAAGCAGCTTGAACAATTCACAAAATCCCGCAAGTAATCTTCATACGAATATGGCTCCATCACACCACCTATAAAGTTGTCAATCACTCTAGCTGCTCCAAGAAAATCCACTCTCATTTCAGAATATTCCAATCAATTCAACTCCTTAAAACTCAACAGCCTATCCCGATAGTACTCATACTGCTTTTGCCTTGCCTCAATCTCCGCGGGCAGGCCGCTGGTCAAATCATTGCAGATTGCATCAAAGCGATCAAGGATAGAAACAACGCACTTCTGTTCCTCAATAGACGGTACTGCAATCACAGCCTTTGCAATATTGTCATTGTACAATCTCGGAATTGTTCCACCCTCAGATGCTTTCCACGGTTTCAGTTCATAGCAGTAGCGAAGATAGCTATTCAAAACAATACTTTCATCGTTATCAATCCAAACGATGTTAGAATCTTGGAAGTATGCAGGCTTCCCATCATAAACAACTGTTCTGCCAATCGTTCCCGCCGCAGAAATCAGCACATCGCCTTTTTTCGGAAAATTATACTTCGACCGATATTCGTTAAATGTTTCCTGCGAAATATAGGCATCTGCTTCTTTTCCAAAGGTTCCAATTTTATAGAACGGAACACCGCTCACCGTATTTGTCTGGCTCTTCAAAATACGCTTACACATACAGATAGAGCCAATATCACCTAAAGAGATTCTCACATAGCCAAACACATACTGCATGAGCTTAATCAGTGCTCTGCTCTGCTCTGCTCTGCTCTGCTCTGCTCTGCTCTGCTCTGCTCTGCTC
>OGPN01001123.1_pt1 | contig 17929 bp, 12 predicted proteins | sample 1552941 | NCBI WGS metagenome assembly OGPN01 (sample SAMEA2580220, study PRJEB22360) | human gut metagenome | biome: human gut; feature: human-associated habitat; material: faeces | place: Denmark | collected 2008/2010
GACTTAGGATCTGGTGTCGTGAGACGTGTAGGTTCGAGTCCTATCACGCGCACAAGTTTCCGTATAGAAACAGACAAAAGCCCTCGAAATTATCCGATTTCGAGGGCTTTCTTTACTAGAAGAAACTAGTTCTCAAAAATCATGTGGCCTACTAAAATTTCACATTTATTTTTTTCCCTTTATAAAGCACTGTCTTTTCACTTCCATCCGGCATTCGAACTGTAAATTTCCGCTCATCCAGCATCCCTTCATAGCAGCCACGGCGTGCATCAATAGTCAATGTCCGCTTGGCATCATTCCAAATCATCGGAATTTCAGTATAAGCACCGTTTTCGTAATTATAGTTATTGCCTTCATCCTCATAAAGCACAAAATTACCATCGGCACCAGGATAAACACAAACCTTGAGATTGTCCCATTTCTTCTCGGTCACGTATTGCACATCGGGACCTAACGGCACGATGCTTCCAGCACGTACATAAAGCGGAATACGATTGAACACAGTCGTCACCTTCAGCTTCTGCCCACCTTCTGCCACTTCGTTCGTCCAAAAATCATACCATTGGCTACCGGCAGGCAAATATAGTTCCATTTCTTTAGATTGAGTAAAATCGACAGACAATAGAGGGATATCAGACTCCTGCGCTTTGCAGCCCCACCCTTCATTCTCTTTCAAGATTTGCTGTGCCTGCTCAGGAGTGTATTGGGCATGTAATACAGGTGCCACCAAAAAGGATGATCCAAACATATACTCACTGCCCATGTTCCATGTCTTAGGATCACTGAGAAAATCCATGAATAGTGCCCGCATAAACGTGGAATTACGATGACTTACTTCCCAAGATGTAGAATAGATATAAGGCATCAACGAATAACGGAGTTTTATAGCATCAACCAATGCATCATACACCGGCTCACCAGCTTTACCATAGAGGAAAATTTCGCGAGGTGCATCAGCCCCGTGACTACGCATCATTGGACAAAATACACCGAATTGCGCCCAACGCACATACAATTCATGGAACATAGGATTTTTTGTAGCCGTTCCACCTCCCAAGCTATTGTTATAAGAACCGGCAAAGAATCCGCCAAGGTCAGTATTCCAATGCGGCATTCCCGTCAGAGAAAAATTCAACCCGGCAGTAATTTGCCTACGAAACATATCCCATGAAGATCCTACATCGCCCGTCCATACATTTGAGCCATAACGTTGTTGCCCCAAGAATCCTGAACGGGTCAAGATAATGACACGCTTATCGTGAGTCAGAGCACGCTGATGATCAGACACTCCGCCTACTGTTACGAGTGGAAAAGCGTTCCGTACGCTACGGAAGGAACCGGAATAAGTCTGTCGGTCGAAATCCGAATCTTTGGGGTTAAAGTGGTCAGGTTCTGTCGAGTCCATCCACCATCCGTCCATGCCAAGCTGAAAGATACCTTTGTTCAAGTAATTCCAATAAATATCACGAGCCTTCGGATGATATGGATCATAAACCTTCACGCCAGAAGGATAATCAAAGTTAGGCGGCCATCCTTCCACACCCGATTCGGGCCATGTAGCCATATCCATCAGCAACCCTTCCTTCTCAAGTTCCTTGAAAGGTTTAGTCTTTGGACCAAAAGAAGACCAAATGGAAATCATCATGTGTGCATTCAAGCCGTGGACTTCATCAATCATCCTTTTCGGATCACGGTACTCGTAATTCAGGAACTCCATTGCATTCCATAAATAGTTACTTCCCCAATATTGCCAATCCTGAATGATACAGTCAAGCGGTATGCCCAATTCACGGTATTTCTTCACAACACTTACCACTTCATCCTGGCTCTTATAGCGCTCTTTGCTTTGCATAAATCCATAACTCCACAAAGGCATCATAGGAACAGAACCGGTCAGCAAGCGAATCTGTGCAATTACACCGTCAGCCGAACCACCATACATGAAATAATAATCGATACAATCGCCTACATCTGAACGGAACGACGTTTCCTCTTCATTGTCAACATACATCGTACCTGCATAATTATCCCAAAATACACCATATCCCTTAGTCGACTGAAAAACAGGAGTTACGTCTTCTGTATTGCCTTGCACCAGATACTTCTCTATTCCACGTTGCATCATCTGTCCGTTTTGAAGTTGTCCAAGTCCATAAAGCCCTTCATCCTTATCGGTTTTAAAACTTTGGTAAACAGAATAAGTAGCCCGCCCTGCGTCATTGACAGGTATGAATGCCTTCACATTCTCCAATTCCTTCAATAGGGGCATCCCATTACGTGTTTCATAAATCAGAACACCTGTTTTTGTGTCTAGTTTCACCGTCAGTAAACGGCTCTTCATTACAATATTGCCATCTTCCGACGTAGAAACTTTAAGAACCGTTTTTTCAGGTCTTGCAATAACCGAAAGACTTTTCTTATCTACCGATTGCCCATGCGGCATTTTCAACACGCGCAGACTATTAGCATTAAACCATTGCACTTCCACATCTATCTTTTTCCCAAAAATAGAAGCCTTAATGCCTGTTTCTGTCCGCTGATATTCCTGCGACCACACCAAAGTGGTCAACAGACAACAGAATGTAAAAATAAGTTCTCGTTTCATAAACTCTAACTTTATATTAGTTATCAATAAGTATTAATTAACCTTCCACCAATCCAGCATAAACTATTTTTATTCTATCTCCTCAAAGGGATAAGCTTATCTATCATCATTAATAAAAACTTCCATAGCAATATCAAAACAATTGTCTATATGCTAAAAACACTTACCCTTATCCTATTTCCTCAACTTAACCCATACCACAAAACCTCCGCGAGGCTGGCACTCTATATTCAATTCTTTGGTATCGAATGCCGAATTTTCAATTTTTATTTGTTTCCCATCAGTAGTATCCGAAAACAGTTGGATAAGCTGAATAGAATCTTTAATAAACTCCAAATTCACACGAAATGATTTTGTATTTTCCGTACCATTCAAACCGGAAATATACCAACTATCCTTACTTTTACGAGCAATAACAACACTTTCAGCCGGATAACCGGACAGCAGTCTGGTATCCTCCCATGCAACCGGAAGATACCTGATAAAGTTCTGTACCTCTACCGGTTGTTGCCTATACCCTTCAGGACGATCTGCCAAATGCTGTAGAGCCGACTCAAAAATAACAAGTAACGCCAATTCATGCGCATCGGTAGTGATATGTGGATGTTGTGAATTGGTAAATGTACAAGGCGTATAGTCCATCGGACCTATCACATTACGGGTAAAAGGCAAGGTACAATTATGCCAAGCTGCATTATCAGTCAATGTCGGTTTATTATTATACCATTCGGCCCCATATACCGCTTCCACACTCATCAGGTTTGGGTATGTCCGTTGCCAGCCTCTGGGAATAGCTGCCCCATGAAAATTGACTAACAATTTATGCCTGGCTGCATCCTCCAGCAAATCAATATAATAATTCATCGTACCTATAGAATCTCCACCAAAAAAGTCTATCTTAACTCCCTGAATACCTATTTCTTTTAGCCATTCAAATTCTTTGTCACGCACTTCCGGGGTATTCAACCGATATAACGGAGTAGGATCACACCATGCAGTAGAAGAATTATACCATATCAAAGGAGTTACATTTTTCTCTTTACAATAGTTCATTGCATCATTCAGATTTCCTCCATTCCCCATTGCATCCCATTCCCAATCAATCAACATATAGGGCAAATCAAAGTCTGCGGCAAAATCAATATATTTCTTCACTATTTGATAATCCTTAGAACCATGATTATATGCCCAATATATCCAAGAGACCAATCCAGGTTTTATCCATTGGGTATCTTGGATTTTACATGGTTCACTCACATCAGTTACCAAAGTCGATTCGACAATATCAGCCAATGTTCCTATGATAGCGACACGCCAAGGTGAATACCAGCCGGATGGGCATATCAACCGTTCATCCGATAATTTTATCTTATAGATAGAAGAATCAGCTGCATTAGTAAGATAAGCTCCTGTGTTATCACGTAATATGTTGGCTTCGGTTAATAGTACAAAAGCACTGTCCGAAGGTTGGAACAATGTTGGAAAACTCCACTCACGTCCCTCATTATCTGCAACGCCGTCCGTATTTGGCCAATAAAAGCCCTCATAACCTACAGTAAATTTTTGTGTCCAACGCTTGATACCTGGAGTAAAAGCAAATGCAGTGTACTCATCAAGAACCACAATCTCTTCTTTGGTTTTAGGAAGATGATAACGGAAAGCTATACCATCATTATAAACCCGGAAAATAAGATCTACCCGAAGTCCTTTGACATTTTCAAACCGATAAGTACATTCATTAGCCTCATTATGGCAATGCCTGCGTTTACCAGTCAGCATTTCATAATCATCAACTACAGAAGTTACAGGAGTTGAGCTTATCAATTTAAAGCAATCATCCGTATCCGACGTTTTTAGACCTATTTCAGGTAATGACATCATTTTAACTTTATCCCGCCCACTATGATAAATAACAGAAAAACCTTTTTCAGCATGATATTCAATGGCTATCTTACCGTTAGGAGATTGTAATAAATTGTTTTGCATCGTACATGAAATGCAGGATAAGCACAACAGTGCAATGATAGTAAAATATTTCATAATCATTAAATTGTTCAATGTACCTTCTATTATATTTTAAGGAAAAAGAGAATACTTCATCAGCACCCTCTCTTTCCTCTCTTTTTTAATTATTCATATAGATAAAACATACGTTCCATCATACTCCATTTTTCTTTAGCAAGTTCCCCTTTCCTGCATTGTTGGAATACCGATACAAAATCTTCCCATTCCTGCTGTCGGGGTAAAGTCGCAAGTTTAGCCATAGCAGATTCCCAATCGAAATCAATAGGAGTTTCGACAATCATGAATAACCGATTACCGCATATATATATTTCCATTTCTAAAATACCAACTGAACGGATCCCCTCTCTGATCTCCCGCCACGACTTCTCCTTACTGTGGCACTCCCGATACTTCGCTATCAGCTCCGGATCATCCTTCAAATCCATTGTCTGACAATATCTCTTTACCGGATAGCCATATCTTTTCATTTCATATCCATTTTCTTTCATCTTATCTTAAACTTATGCCTGCTTAATTATACCCTTCATTCTGTTTCAGATTTTTATTCACATTCAAATCATTTTGAGGAATAGGAAAATATCGGTTATGTGCAGACCATGTACGTTTTTCAAACTGATAATACATATCTTCATCTACAGGAGAAGCCGTAACACCACTTCCTCTATAATTACGATCTTGCGGATCATCCGACAATTTTACTCCGGTAAAAGTATGATTAAGTTCTTTCTCGGCAATGCCCCAACGTAACACGTCATAATATCGAAGCCCCTCGAATGCCAGTTCCACACGTCTTTCTTTACGAACCGCTTCACGAACAAGTTCCTGTGTTGCTACGTCTGTCTTTTTTATTCCAACCAATTTCACACGATCACGTATATCATTAATAGTCAGATCTAATAAGTTCTGGTCTACTGCATTCGGCTGCGATTCATTTACCGCTTCCAAATAGCTTAATAAGACCTCAGCATAACGCATTATAGGAGTATAAGTGGGAGTAGAACCTAAATTATTAGTTATAGACGGATCACAACCTTTCTTCGGACAATATCCATTAAATAAGGCAAACTTATTATAGCTATCTGCAGTATTAGCCCCCTTAAAGCAATCATAAATTATATCATTATACTTAGTTCCCTCATAACTTCCCAAAGGAGGTAAAAAAATAGAAGCATACAAACGCAAATCCCGATTAACATAAGGATCATTCTCATCATAAACCTCAGAAGTCTTAATATCCTTGCCGTCTGCACAAAAATATTCTTTCACTAATTCGTTATATGGTGAGAACTGATGCCACCCTCCATAAGCAGCTTCAGGATATAAATATTGATAACGTGAATTAGTATATAGATCCTTTATCCCCATAATACAAAATATTATCTCAGGGCTATATTCACCTCCTATTTGAAAAAGTTTCTCATAGCTGTCCTCTCCATTACGACGATCCAATTCATATATTCCCGAATCAATCACACTACGTAAAACAGTAGCAGCATCTACCCATCTCTCTTGCGCTAAGTAAAGACGACTTAAAAGTACCTTAGCTGCCCCCCTAGTAAACCGGCCATATTCCTCTGAGGAATATTGGACAGGCAACAAGTCTATAGCAGTCTTCAAGTCCTTCTCCACTTGCGAATAGACTTCAGTCTGAGGTGTTTGAGAGATAGAATTCGCTTCGTCCACCGACAGAGTTTTCAAAGGCATAGGAACATCCTTATAATAAAATGCCAAATTTAAAAAGAAATAAGCTCGTAAACACTTCACTTCGGCAGACCACTGTTCTTTTTTAGATTCTTCCATTGGACAATCCGTAATATTCTCTAGAAAAGTGTTGTACTTAGCTATTTGCGTATATGCATTTCCCCAATACCAACGTAAATTGCCATTAGTAGCCACCGTATTGGAACTAGCCATTAAAGTAGAAAAATTTTCCTTTTCTGTTCCATTTCCACCTGCAAAATCCAAATAAAGCAACCCTTGTGGCGTAGCAAAATCATCATGCGACCAACCAGTCTGGAAACGATAACATCCTGTCAATGCCAACATGGCATCCCCTTCACCAGTCCAAAAACTACCATCAGAAATTGCTGAAGGTGGCTCCTTATCTAATAAATCCGAGCAACCAGTTGTTACTAGTGATATAGCCAAAGCACATAAACAAGCCTTTGTCATTCCTAATGTATTATATATATTTTTCATAATGATTCTTAATTGAATGATTTACTTAGAACTTGAAATTAAATCCGAATGAATAAATACTATTGACCGGATAATAAGAGGGAGAATCCCCTGTTCCTATCTCATTTTCCGGATCCCAACCTTTATAGAAACTATTGAAAGAAAACAGATTTTGTCCGCTTACATAAACACGCACATTTTCCAAACCTATTTTTTTAGTCCATGCTTTGGGGAATGTATATCCTATTTGTATATTCTTTACTCGTAAGAAACTAGCATTACGGACCCAATAATCAGAAGTTTGAAGATTAGTGTCGTTCATATTCAAAGTTTCCAATCGAGGGTATTCAGCCCATTTATCAGGATTTTCTTCCTTCCAACAAGATTCAGCCTGCCATCTCTGTATCTGTCCACCGTTGTAGAATGCATAAGCCATATAAGATCCTATCAAACGCTTATGACCTCCTAACCCTTGTAACAAAGCTGAAAAATCAAAACCTTTATAAGAAGTGGAAAGATTCAAACCATAATAAAACTTCGGGGTAGTACTTCCCAATACGGTACGATCATATTGCGCATCTACCTTACCATCGGGAACCCCGTCGGGACCACTAATATCTTTGTATTTCACATAACCAGGTTTCAGTCCTGACTTACTTACCAATTGTTCGGTAGCCGCATCTACTTCCGCCTGGTCTACAAACAGTCCATCAGTTTCATACCCATATATAATACCTATCGGTTGCCCTACAATTCTGTTATTATTAATTTCTTCGGTAGCTCCGTTCGCCAATTTCTCAACTGCATTTCTTACCCATGTAAAATTAGGAGAAATACTAAACCGGAAATCACGTCCTATTTGTCCGTTATAAGTCAGATTTACTTCAATTCCTTCGTTCGAAACAGCTCCAACATTAGATTGTCCGACTTCACGTCCCATAATACTAGACACCTCAACAGGTGCTAAAATGTCCGAAGTATATTTATAAAAATAATCCAATGTTCCACTAAAACGTCCATTCAATAAACTAAAATCTAAACCAATATCCGTTATAGCCGTCTTTTCCCAAGTAATTTCCGGATTATTATAGGTTTTCATGTAAGCCCCAGACTGAAGAGTTGCCGGATTTCCAAAAGGATAATCATGTCCAAGTTCATAAATCTGTTGGTAAGGATAAACACCTATATTTTGATTACCAAGTACACCATAGGAAGCACGCAATTTCAAATTATCAACTACAGCTGAAACTGCCGCATTCTTCCAAAAGTCCTCCTCAGAGATTCTCCACCCTGCAGAAACTGACGGGAAAAGTCCCCAACGATGACCGTCCGCAAAACGTGACGATCCATCATAGCGCAAATTAACCTCTAATAAATAACGATCTTTCCATGCATAATTTATACGCCCGAAAAAAGAAAGCAACGCATATTCTTCCAATGAACTATCATTAGTAGCTGTTGATTTATCTCCAGAACCTAATTCATACAAATAATTATTAGGAAACGTATTTCTATAACCTTCCAAACCTTTATTATTAGATTGCTCCACAGAAGTACCCGCCAATAACTTAAAGGTATGATTTTTAATTTGTTTTTCATAAGTAGCTAATGCTTCAAAAGTAGTATACGTATTATTTGCAGTCCATACATTTAAAGTAGCGGGTCCCACTGTCTTACTCTCATCAAAATAAGTATCAGCCCGGTAGGCTTTATCATATTTAGTCCAGTAATTCACCCCAGCTTTACCTATAAAAGAAAGTCCGTCTACAGGAGTATTCCATGTCAATTGTCCGGAAGCACTTATATTTCTACTCACATTCTGCACAAAAGATTCACTCGCCAACCACGCTTCCGGACTATAATTATCCTGATATCCAAAACTTCCATCCGACTTTTGCCCGGCATAAATAGGTCCCTGACGAACAGCATATCCTATCATTCCATCAATACTTTGTGGTTCGCCATTAGGAGCATTATATTTATTATTATAAGCATTAATATTCAAATTAAGCATCAGCCCTTTGGCGATTTCACTTTTCATAGTAAACAGTGCAGTCATTCTTTCATTAGACGTTTTTGCCGTCATTCCTTCCTGATTTCTATAACCTACTGATAAATTATAACTCGTCGTAGCATTTCCTCCTTGTATGCTAAGATTATGTTGGTGTTGAAAACCAGAACCGGATTCCAACAGCCATTTTAAGTGATTTACATTCGGATAATTATCCGGATCAGATCCATCTCTATACTTTTGAATCTGTTCAGGTAAATAAGCTTCCTGCTTACCCATATTCCGCATAGCCATATTATAATATTTCGCATATTCCCATGATGGTAAAAAATCAGGCAATTCCGTAGGCTGTTGCCAACCAAAAGAATTACTATATGTAATAGTCGTTTTACCTTGTGCACCCTTCTTTGTTTCAATCAAGATAACCCCATTAGCAGCACGATTACCATAAATAGAAGCAGAAGCTGCATCTTTCAAAAAAGAAATGCTCTGAATATCATTAGGATCTACATCATCAATGTTACCTGATAAACCATCAATCAAGACCAATGGATCTGTTCCAGCTTTTGAAAATGTACCAGTTCCACGAATTTTAACAGTTGCTCCTTGTCCGGGACGACCTGAAGTTTGCAATACACTTAAACCTGGAGCCAAACCTGCCAGTGCTTGAGCAGTACTCATAACAGGTTTACTAGCCAAGTCTTCAGCTGAAACAGCAGCTACGGCTCCCGTTAAATTCACCTTTTTCTGTGTTCCATATCCAATCACAACTACTTCTTCCAACTTTTTTGTATCTTCTTCCATTATAATACGAAGTAACTTGTCACTTTCCACCTTTACTTCTTGCGAAATATAACCTACATAACTTATCTGGAGCATGTTTCCCATTTCAGCAGACAGAGAAAATTTGCCATCCAAATCAGTAACAGTTCCATTGGAAGTACCTTTAACCAAGATACTGACCCCAATTAACGGCTCACCGGAAAAATCAGTAACCAAACCATTGACATTACTCTGTGTCTGTGCCCAAGTAGTATAGCTCAGGCAACACATCAACAAGACCGCCAAGAATCTTATTGACTGCATACATTCTAATCTGTTTTTCATTATTCTATTGATTATTGGGTTAATTTTCAAGACATAACAAGGGCTTACCGACCTAAAAAAGCCGATAAATAAACCTACTTTATGCTATATTCACTTCTTTATCTTAAATACGGGAGCAATCTTATTCAACTGTACATCAGGCATATCAATAACAACTCCTTGCGCTGTACGAGTAAAAGATACCTTTCCATAACCTAACAATTCAATTTTAGTAATTTTATCAGGATACAACTCACTTCCCGTTGCCAGCGATTGAATGACAACTTGCTTTTCTTCCGGCCATGCAAGGACTGTAGCATAGAGATATTTCTTGGTTTGAGTAAAACGGATTTCAGATGCAGTGGCTTTAGTGTAAGCACCTTCATTGAAACCTTGGGCATTAATCTTGATATCAGCATTGGCTATCGGACCTTCTCCGAAGACTTTCCACGGGCGTGTATCATAAATAGCCTCTTTATTCATACTCATCCAGTCACCAAATTCATTTAAAATGGCTTCTTCCTTTTCATCGAAAGTTCCGTCAGCCCGAAGAGGAACACTAAGCAACAAATTACCGTTCTTACTGACCACATCCACTAATAGTTTCACTACATCGGAAGCACTTTTATACCAGCCGTTCTCCGCCAGTCTGGTATCATAATGCCAACCGCCTAAACAAGAACAAGTCTGCCATGGCTCTTCATAAATACTATTGGGAGATCCCCTTTCCACATCCCATACCAAAGCTTTACGTTGCTCATCGGTAAGAATTTTACCAAACATAACAGCACTGAAATCCCCCTTACGAGCAACCATGTTGTGATTATAAAAATGTGCGGCAATCTTCAAACCCGCATCACTGATAGGATAAAACGGTACACCAGTCACATCAAAATAAATCAAATCGGGATTATAACGGTTTATTGCATCGACTGTACGATCATAAAAGTTTGTCACATATTCTTGAGTAGGAATACAAACACCATTTCCCCATGCCCATTGACGGTGAATCATACCGTCAGCCCAACTTCCAGCGCTTAACGGGTGATTCTGTGCATAAAGTTTTTGAGGATCGTAGCCTTCCCACCACTTACCCTTACCATCTTCTTTAGTCAAACATCCATCGTAGGGTACACCTGCCTTCTCGCCATGACGGTCGTATCGTTGAGCCGGTTCATACCAGCTCCACGCATGGTCCGCATGGAAACTGATACCAAATGGAAGACCGTTTTTCTTAGCTGCTTCAGCCCAGCCCGCCAATATATCCTTCTTAGGACCTATATTCACGGAATTCCATTCCTGATATTGGCTATCCCATAAATCATAATTATCATGGTGATTACCTAAAGCGAAGAAATACTGGGCACCAATCTTCTTATAAAAGGAAACCAATTTGTCCGGATCCCATTTCTCGGCTTTAAACAAAGGCAATATATCCTTGAAGCCCACTTCAGAGGGATGGCCATAATGTTCCACATGGTGCTTATACTCGTGCGAACCTTCCAAATAGAGAGAACGCGCCATCCAGTCGCCGGACCCTTCCACACATTGCGGTCCCCAATGTGCCCAAATACCAAATTTGGCATTTCTAAACCATTCAGGAACTTTATAGTTCTGCAGTGATTCCCAAGTAGGTTCGAACTCTCCCTCCTGCATTTTTTCATTTTTCTCTGAAACAGGTACCTGGTAAGTCTGAGCCTCCAAAACTCCCGTCCAAAGCAACAAAGCCGAAGCCAAAAGAAAATGTTTTGCTTTCATAGTATAATTGCTTTATATGTTTTTCAATTATCAATAGTGCAAATATACAGAGTTGAAACCAATTTATATTATCCAAATGCGCCATTATGTAGGATAATATCGACTTTTACCTGAAATAATTCAAAAACAAATACCAAAACAGGTGATTTGATATGAAAATATCGATTTCCCATTGGATTATATATATACTTTTGCTTACTTTGTACAAAACTGAATCTTTCATTCTAATACCTTAAGGAATATGACACAATCAATCGACCAATTACATTTACTTATATTAAATGTAGGACTAGCCATTCACAATGCAGACTGGAACTGGAAAAACGTAAGCAGCCCTTTTACCCGACTCTATTATATAATGGAAGGAACTGCCCAAATAATATTTCCCGATGGAATGCAGGAACTAAAACCACATCATCTATATCTGGTGCCATCATTCACTACCCATAGTTATCAGTGCAATTCTCATTTCACTCATTATTATCTCCATATATATGAAGACCATCAATCGGAATCCGGCATTCTGGAAGATTGGAATTTCCCGATAGAAATACCTGCGGGCAACCTGGAATTACCACTTATTAAAAGGTTATGTGAAATAAATCCTACCATGCAGCTTCCTCAATCCGACCCGACAAGCTATGACAACAACCCCACATTAATCAGAAACATCATTAAAAATAAACAGCGTACCTTCTGTGACAAAGTCGAATCCAGAGGTATAGTATATCAACTTATTGCCCGCTTTTTAAAAGACGCCAAACCTAAAGTGGAAGTCAACGATAACCGTATCCAAAAAGTTTTGTCCCACATCCGAAAAAATATCTATAAAACAGTAGATATAGACTCATTGGCAGCAATCTCATGCCTCTCAAAAGATCATTTTATCCGTCTTTTCAAAAAAGAAGTCGGTACCACACCGCTACAATATATTAATCAGAAAAAAATAGAGAAAGCCCAATTAATTCTGATTACAGAGGATATTCCTGTAAAAAACATAGCTTATCTCCTTGCTTATGAAGACCATTCTTATTTCAACCGCTTATTCAAAAAAATCACAGGCGTTACTCCTCAGCAATATAGAGAACTATATAAAAAGTAACCGTCTTATTATTTTTACGCAAAGGTTTACGTACTTTTTTCAACCTCTTCCACCATATACCTAAAGGTTATTCCTCTATTTTTGATGCCGGAAATAAATCTAAAAATAAATAGAGCTATGAATTACAATGAAATCGGGAAAACCGGTATGCGGGTTTCCAATCTTAGTTTCGGCGCATCTTCATTAGGAGGAGTTTTTCATGATATCCGCGAAGCAGAGGGTATCAAAGCTGTTTACACAGCAGTAGAGAATGGAATGAATTTTATTGATGTATCTCCCTACTACGGGCACTACAAGGCCGAAACCGTATTAGGCAAAGCATTGAAAGAAATACCACGTGACAAATATTATCTCTCTACCAAAGTGGGACGCTATGGAAAAGATGGAGTCAACACATGGGATTATTCCGGAAAACGTGCAACGGAAAGTGTGTATGAAAGCTTGGACAGACTCCACATTGAATATATCGATCTGATTAATGTACACGATGTAGAGTTTTCAGACATGAATCAGATAGTCAACGAAACATTACCTGCACTGGTAGAACTTAAAAAGAAAGGTATTGTAGGACATGTAGGTATCACAGACTTGCAATTAGAAAACTTAAAATGGATCATTGATCACTCGGAACCGGGAACAGTAGAAAGCGTACTTAACTTCTGCCATTATTGTCTGAATGACGAGAAACTGACTGATTATCTGGATTATTTTGAATCAAAGAATATCGGCATTATCAATGCCTCCCCCCTTTCAATGGGCTTACTCTCCCAACGTGGGGTTCCTGCATGGCATCCGGCCCCCCAATCACTGGTAGAAGCCTGTCGGAAAGCTGTTCAACATTGCCTGTCCAAAAATTATCCTATAGAGAAACTGGCTATTCAATATTCTGTCAGCAATCCACGTATCGCCACCACTTTGTTCAGTTCGGCCAATCCGGATAATGTATTGAAAAATATAACATATGCCGAAGAACCCATTGATTGGAACCTTGTAAAGGAAGTGCAAGAAATTATCGGAGAACAAATGCGTGTCAGTTGGGCTAATTCATAATACAAAGGAAAATAATGATGGATTTTAACATAATAGATGCACACTCCCATCTTTGGCTACGGCAAGATACGGAAGTCAACGGATTGCCTATCCGTACTTTAACCAACGGACGTTCGTTATTTATGGGGGAAGAACGTCAGATGGTTCCGCCCTTTATGATTGACGGGCGGAATAGTGCCGAGGTTTTTCTCTCGAACATGGACTATGCACAAGTATCGGCTGGCGTAGTCACTCAGGAATTTATTGATGGCATCCAAAATGAATACCTCGCAAAAGTGTCCCATAAATACCCAGACCGTTTCTTTGTATGCGGTATGTGCGAATTTCGTAAACCCGGTTATCTGCAACAGGCCAAGGAATTAATAAGTTCTGGTTTCAAAGCAATAAAAATCCCAGCACACCGCCTTTTTCTAAAAGAAGGAAGAGTCATGCTGAACAGTGACGAAATGATGGAAATGTTCCATTACATGCAAGAAAAAGACATTATCCTTTCCATTGATTTAGCCGATGGGGATACACAAGTACAGGAAATGAAAGAAATCATTCAGGAATATCCGCAGCTTCGAATCGCTATCGGACATTTCGGTATGGTCACCACACCTCATTGGCAAGAACAAATAAAGTTGGCCCGCCATAAAAATGTCATGATAGAATCCGGGGGGATCACCTGGTTGTTCAACAGTGAATTCTATCCGTTTCACGGAGCGGTCAAAGCCATTAAAGAAGCAGCAGATCTGGTAGGTATGGACAAACTGATGTGGGGATCGGATTACCCTCGGACCATTACGGCCATTACTTACAAGATGTCTTACGATTTCATCCTTAAAACGACTGAAATGACACAAGAAGAGAAAGCACTTTTTTTAGGTAAAAACGCCGAAAGATTTTATGGTTTCAAAAATCTCATATCTCTTCCTTACATAAAAAACATGTCAGAATAATCAACTGACACTTATAAATCCATACCATGAAAAATAAGAACTATTATGTACCATTGATGCTCATATTCTGCCTGTTTTTCCTATGGGCTATCAGCAGCAATCTACTACCTACTATGATAAGACAGCTGATGAAAACCTGTGAGTTAAACGCTTTCGAAGCATCATTCACAGAAACAGCCTACTGGCTTGCCTATTTCATCTGTCCCATTCCCATCGCTATGTTCATGAAAAAATACAGCTACAAATCGGGAATTATTTTCGGGTTATTACTGGCAGCATGTGGTGGGTTACTGTTCTTCCCCGCTGCTATGCTGAAAGAATATTGGGCATATCTATGTATATTCTTCATCATTGCCACTGGAATGTGTTTTTTAGAAACAGCAGCCAATCCTTATGTAACCGCTTTGGGAGATCCGAAAAGTGCGCCCCGTCGATTGAATCTGGCACAATCATTCAATGGGCTGGGAGCTTTTATAGCTGCCATGTTTCTCAGCAAACTGATTCTGAGTGGCAACCACTATACCCGCGACACCCTGCCCACTTCTTTTCCCGGTGGCTGGGAAGGTTACATTCAAACAGAAACAGACGCCATGAAACTTCCTTATCTGCTGCTAGCTATGTTACTCATTGTTATTGCCATCATCTTTATCTTCTCCAAATTACCTAAAATCAAAGAAGGAAATACGATGGAAGGAGTAGAATATAAAGGAGAAAAATTAATTGATTTCGGAGTCTTAAAACGTTCTCATCTTCGTTGGGGAGTTATTGCACAATTCTTCTACAATGGTGGTCAGACAGCCATTAACAGTTTATTTCTAGTCTACTGTTGTACCTATGCAGAACTACCTGAAAATACAGCCACCACCTTTTTCGGTCTTTATATGCTGGCTTTTTTGGCAGGAAGATGGACAGGCACACTACTCATGGTAAAATTCCGTCCACAAGACATGCTATTGGTATATGCGCTGATTAATGTCTTGCTATGTATTGTTGTGGTTTGTTTTGGCGGTTGGACAGGTCTTTATGCCATGCTGGGCATCTCTTTTTTCATGTCTATCATGTATCCCACTCAGTTCTCGCTCGCTTTGACTGATTTAGGCAACAACACCAAAAGTGGCTCGGCATTTCTAGTTATGGCCATCGTTGGAAATGCTTGCTTACCCCAACTCACAGCTTATATGATGCATCTGAACGAACATATCTATCATATAGCCTATACTATTCCTATGATTTGTTTCCTGTTTTGCGCCTATTATGGCTGGAAAGGATACAAAGTGATTGATTAAACTGATTAAAAATAAATAAAAAATGAAAGCAATTCAAATTACCGCTCCTTCCGAAATGAAGGTAGTAGACATCGAGAAACCGGTCTTGGAACCGGGAGAAGTTCTTGTGAAAATTAAATACGTCGGTTTTTGCGGCTCGGACTTGAATACATTCTTAGGCCGTAACCCAATGGTAAAGTTGCCCGTTATTCCTGGACATGAAGTAGGAGCTGTCATAGAAGCTGTGGGCAAGGATGTGCCGGATTCTTTAAAACCCGGCATGAGCGTTACAGTTAATCCCTATACCAATTGCGGTAAATGTGCTTCCTGTCGTAACGGCAGAGTAAATGCCTGTGAACATAATGAAACTTTAGGGGTTCAGCGCAACGGAGCCATGTGTGAATATATCGCATTGCCTTGGAGTAAAATAATCCCGGCCCATCGAATTCCTCCTCGTGACTGTGCACTGATCGAACCGATGAGCGTAGGCTTTCATGCGGTTTCCAGGGCACAAGTTACAGATATTGATATAGTGATGGTCATTGGTTGCGGAATGATCGGTATGGGAGCTATTGTACGTTCAGCTCTTCGCGGAGCTACCGTTATCGCTGTAGACCTGGACGACGAGAAATTGAAACTTGCCAAACGGATAGGTGCTCACCATACCATCAATTCCATGACAGAAAATGTACATGAATGCCTGACAAAGATTACGGAAGGACTCGGTCCTGATGTAGTCATTGAAGCTGTCGGCAGTCCTGCAACCTATGTTATGGCCGTCAATGAAGTCGGATTTACCGGGAGAGTGGTATGTATAGGGTATGCAAAATCAGAAGTTTCTTTTCAAACTAAATATTTTGTCCAGAAAGAACTTGATATCCGCGGATCACGTAATGCATTGCCCACAGATTTCAGAGCAGTTATCCGCTACATGGAACAAGGTACTTGCCCAAAAAATGAATTGATCAGCAAAGTAGTCAAGCCCGAAGCAGCAATACAGGCCATGAAAGAATGGGCGGCAGCTCCCGGAAAAGTATTCCGTATACTAGTCGAATTTGACTAACCACATCTATACAATTACCCAAAATGTGCTCAAAGTGATCGTTTTCTACTTCGAGCACATTCTCTTTTTTGATTAAATCCTACTTGATTGGATAATATCAATTAATATCGGACGGAACCCGCTAACGAAACACTCTACTGCTATTACCATCAGAATAAGTCCCATCAAGCGCATCATCACGTTATTTCCAGTTTCACCAAGAATAGAAACCAACCGGGTAGAAGCCCGCAATATAAGATAGGTGATAAAATAAATCAAACCAATTATTCCGATCAGAATTCCCTTCATGGTCCAAGTATTTGCATCATCCATTAACATTATTCCGTTAGCTATAGCACCGGGACCGCAAAGCATAGGAATAGATAACGGGGTAATTGAAATATCATTGGCATACGTTTTAATTTCTTCATCTTTCAACTTCGTATTAGTAAAACGTGCCTGCAACATATCATACCCAATCTTCAAAATAATAAAACCGGCAGCAATACGAAAGCCATTGGTCGATATTCCAAAGAATTTGAATAAAAATTGCCCGGAAAAAGTAAAAGCCAGAAGTGTAATAAAGGAAATGATAGTAGCACGTTTCACAATATGACGCCGTTCTTCATCATCCATTCCTTTAGTCATAGTCAAAAATACAGGCATGGTTCCCAACGGGTTGGTTAATGTGAAAAAAGAAGTAAAGCATAGTAATGCAAATGGTAATAATGTATCCATTGACGTATTATTTTTAGGTTATGGGCAAAAGTAATCCATAATTGGGAGATGAGCAATAGTAGAGGTCATATTTCACACGTGGATGCAAAAAAAAAGCCTCCGGAACTTCTTCAAGTCCGGAGGCTTCA
>OGPN01001127.1_pt1 | contig 17884 bp, 15 predicted proteins | sample 1552941 | NCBI WGS metagenome assembly OGPN01 (sample SAMEA2580220, study PRJEB22360) | human gut metagenome | biome: human gut; feature: human-associated habitat; material: faeces | place: Denmark | collected 2008/2010
CCCCTGCCGCTACGACGGCTCGTCGAAATTCCCCCAGAATTCGAAGTGGGGCTTCTTCCCCTCGGCTTCGGTGGGCTGGCGGCTCTCCGAAGAGAAGTTCATGGGGTGGTCCGAGGGCTGGCTCGACAACTTCAAGATCCGCCTTTCCGCCGGTTCGATGGGCAACGGCAACATCGATCCCTACAAGTATATCGACTACATGACCCTCAAGTCCTCGACCGTGGTCATCGGCAATGCGCTGGGAACCTACACCGTCGCTCCGGGAGCCATTCCGCTCTCGCTGACGTGGGAGACCTCGACCACGTACGACGTCGGCGCCGATCTGGACCTCTTCAAGAACCGCCTGACGATGGGCTTCGACTGGTACCGCCGCTATACGACCGATATGTATACCGTCGGCGTGAGCCTGCCCGCCGTGTACGGCACGGCGGCTCCCAAGGGCAACAACGCTTCGCTGAAGACCAACGGCTGGGAACTCTCCGTAGGCTGGCGCGACAGCTTCAAACTGGCCGGCAAGGAGTTCCGCTACGGCGTCAAGGCGATGGTCTGGGATTCGCGTACGTGGGTGACCAAATACATCAACCCCACGGGCAACCTCGACGACTATTACGAAGGCATGGAGCTGGGCGAAATCTGGGGTTACCGCGTCGAGGGTCTTTTCCGCGATCAGGACGACATCGACTCCCACGCCACGCAGTCCTTCCTGCAATCCTCCGACAAGGTGACGCGCCCCGGTCAGGTCAAGTTCGCCGACCTGAACGAGGACGGCAAGATCGATCAGGGCGCCAAGACGCTCTCCGACCACGGCGACCTGACCGTCATCGGCAACACCTCGGCCCGCTACCATTACGGCATCAACGTCAATCTGAACTGGAACGGCATCGGCATTTCGACCTTCTGGCAGGGCGTCGCCAAGAAGAACTGGTATCCGCGCTACGATTCGGGTTACTTCTGGGGGCAGTACAACCGTCCGTTCGGCTACATGCTCAAGGCCCATACGGGCAGCAACGTCTACAGTGAGGAGCTGGACAACTGGGACACGGCCTACTGGCCCCGCTATTCGGCTTACCAGACCAACGAAAGCTCGGTGAACCGCGTGCTGACCACGCCCAACGACCGCTACATGCAGGACGTGTCGTACATCCGTCTGAAGAACCTGACCGTCGATTACACCTTCCCGGCCCATATCTGCCGCAAGATGCGGATCAAGGGGCTGAAGGTCTATGTTTCGGGCGAGAACCTCTGGACCTCCTCGCCGATGTTCAAATACTGCGACAACTATGACCCCGAAGTCATCAACGCGGGCGACTCCGACTTCCGTACGGCCGAGGGCGACGGTTACAGCTATCCGATGCTGCGCACCGTGACGCTGGGTCTCAACCTCACGTTCTAATTCTCAAACCATGCAAACGATGAAAAAGCTGTTTCTGATTCTGTCGGTCGCCGCGGGGCTTGTCTCCTGCGAGGATTTCCTGACCGCCGGAGACCCCAATAAGATCGACGCTCCCTCCTATTTCCGCAACGAGAGCGATCTGGAGGCCTATGCCAACGGATTTCTGCAAACCATGATCCCGACCGCCATTTCCGTGGCCACGGGCGACGCCCGCGCCGACTACATGGCTTGGCGCGGCGAGTGGCAGTACCTCACCGACAACTTCGACGCCGACGACCAGTCGGGCTGGTCCACGGGCAGCTGGGAGGACCTGCGTAACATCAACTACTTCCTCGGCAACTTCCGCCGGGCTGCGGCCGGCGAGGCGATTCTCGACCATTACGAAGGCGTCGCACGCTTTTGGCGCGCCTATTTCTACATGAACAAGGTCAAGACCTTCGGGGCCGTGCCGTGGTATGACAGGGAGATCGACGCCAACGACCGCGAGGCGCTCTACAAGCCGCGCGATTCGCGGGAATACGTCATGCGCAAGGTGCTCGAAGACCTCGATTTCGCCTCGACGCACTGCATCACCAACGCCAAGCTCGAAGTCAATTCGGTGCGCATCACCCGCAACGTGGCGCTGGCCTTCAAGGCCCGCTGCTGTCTCTACGAGGGCACTTTCCGCAAATACCATGCGAACGATCCCTCGACCGGCAAGCCGTGGACGGCCGACGAGTCGGAGATGTACCTCCGGGCCTGCGCCGACGCCTGCGAAACGCTGATGGGCGAGGGCAAATATGCGCTGGTTTCCGATCCGGCCAAGGTCGCCACGCAATACCGGAGTCTGTTCACCAGCGAGAGCGTCGCCTCCGGCGAGGTCATCTGGGCGCGCGCCTACGACGCTTCGCTCAACGCCACGCATATTCTCAATACCTATTTCGTGAATATGCAGTACGGCAGCTACTCGCTCACGCGCCAGTTCGTCAATACCTACCTCAACCGGGACGGCAGCCGTTTCACCGACAAGGCGGGGTATGAGAAAACCCTCTTTGCCGACGAGTTCGAAAACCGCGACTACCGCCTGATGCAGAGCATCCGCTATCCGGGCTATACGCGCAGGAACAACAACGTCAATATGCCCTACGCCCCCGATTTCGGCTACTGCGTGACGGGCTACCAGCCCATCAAGTGGGTCATCGACGACACCTCGATGGACAGCAATACGGCTCCCTGCGCCACCAGCATCCCGATCCTGCGCTATGCCGAGGTGCTGCTCAACTACGCCGAGGCCAAGGCCGAACTGGGCGAATTCAGCGAGACAGTCTGGAACGCCACGATCAAACTCCTGCGCGAACGCGCCGGGGTGGACGGCACGATGCCTTCGGCCTACGATCCCTACATGGCCGAATACTTCCTCAACACCACGACCGACATGGCCATCTTGGAGATCCGCCGCGAACGCGGCATCGAACTGCTGCTCGAAAACTGCCGCTGGGACGACGACATGCGCTGGGGCATGGGGCGGCTGCTGGAACGCCCGTGGTACGGGGTCTATGTGGGCGAACTGGGCAAGGTCTACGACATGGACGGCGACGGTTCGGGCGACGTCTGCTTCGTGCGCGAAAATCCCCCGGTGACGGAGCCGGGCGTGACCTACCGGGTGCTGGGCGGCGACTATGCGCTTACCGACGGCGACAGCGGCTATATCGAGTGCTACATCCGCATGAACCGCAAGTGGGACGACAAGAAGTACGTGCGGCCGATCCCGACCACGGCCCTCAACGACAATCCCGCGCTGGGCCAGAATCCGGGCTGGAAGAAATAAACGATTGCGAACCTGAAAAATGAAAATCATGAAACGAATATATCAGTTTTTGCTGCTGGCCGCCGGGTGCGCGGCGCTGACGACGGCGTGCAGCGACGACGATGACAGCTATCTGGTCCGCGAGACGGATTCGATCCGCTTCGCCAGCTGTCTGGCCTCGTCCAAGCAGATCACGCTCCGCTGCAACGGCAGCTGGCGAACCGTGATTCCCGAAGACGCCGGATGGCTTTCGACCTCTCCCTCCGAAGGCGTCGGCAGCGGCGCGTTCGAGTGGATCGCCGTTTCGGCCACGCACAACCGCTCCGCCGAGCGCACGGCGACCATCTACCTCGAAAGCGGCGGCAGGCAATATCCGATCACGGTCACGCAGGCCGACGGCGCTGTCGTTTTCGGCGCGCCCTATGTCGAAGGCAACCTCATCGAGCAGGAGCCTTCGAAATCGCGGCTCTGCTTCACCTACGCCAATGCCTACGGCGATGAGACGATCGACGTGAGCTGCACCCTGAGCGGCGATTCGCAGGGCCTTTCGGTGGCCGGCGCCTCGGTCCGGCTCGTCAACGGCGGCGCTACGGTGGCGCTCGACATTGCGGGAACGCCGACCGTGCCGGGCTATGCGGCCTTCGCCGTGTCGGTGGACGGCGTGCAGATCGGTACGGCCCGCGCCAAGGTGTACGCCATGAGCGAAATGCCGATCGAGGGGCTTCCCGTGACGTGGGAGTTCTGTCCCGTCAAGGGCAGTACCGAGGACGTCAATGCCCTGAAAGCCCGGCAGCCAGACTGGGTAACCGCGTCGCACAGTCTGGTTTCGGAGGACGGCCGCGCTTACATCACGGTCGTCGAAGCCGATGCCAAGACGGCTTCGGCGGTCAACAGTTGGGGCTACAACGACGGGCACGCCTATCTCAAGGGGCTTTATACCGGCGATTACTGGCTGCAGAAGATTCCGGTGAAATACCTCGTCTCCGGCACGAAGATCAACTGTACGGGCAGCATCGGCGGTTCGGGCTCTTCGGCGGGGTTCTTCCTGATCGAGTACTCGGCCGACGGGCAGACTTGGCGGCAGGCCGGCGGTGCGAAGAGCGGAACCTTCAACAATACCGAGGTGACCTACCATGTCCGCGCCTACGACAGTCCGCTTTTCGAAGGCGGGAATACGGGCTATTTCTCGTACGACTTCCCCGTCGAGGTCACGATCAATTCGGGTACGCTCTGGATACGCTACCGGGTCTCGGCCAACGTGCGCATTACGGCGAACAATACGATCACTACGGGCGGAGGCGGTTCGACGCGCCTGAAGGGCACTTTCTCGGTGTCGGTCGTCGATGAGAACATGAACTGATGAAAACAACGAACAGTATGAAAAAATACCTCACTCTGCTGTTGCTGGCCGTCGTTTCGGCCGCAGCGGGCGCCGGATGCTCCTCGGATGACAGGCCGGTGCAGATCACGTCGCTCAAACTCAACGAGAAGGATCTGGAACTTACCGTCGGGCAGTCGTTCCAACTGGTCGCCGCGACCCGTCCCGCCGATGCCGGAGTCACGCTCAAGTGGAGCTCTTCCGACCAGACGGTCGCCACGGTCGATCAGACCGGACTGGTGACGCTCCGCGCCTTCGGCACGGCCGTCATTACGGCCCGCCACCGCCGCCATTTGGGCCGAAGTACCTGTCATCCGCGCGTGGGCCGCCATGTGGGGGGAGCCGCCGCTCGACCCCTCGGCTGCGCTCGCGGCCCCGCTCTCCGACGGGATTATCTACAGCAAGAACGTACTGCTGTACGCTCCCCGGCGCATCATGCAGGGCTTCGACCTGACCGAAAGCGGCAGCATCTACTACTCGCAGGTCGGCTCCGACGGCGCGACGCTCAACATCTGCCGCGCCGCGGGTCCGGGGCTGAATGCGCAGTCCGACTGCATGATCCTCAAGTACTTCGGTCACGGCACGCAGATCGTCGCCGAGGAGGCTTCCGACGGCAAGACCTACATCTGGCTCAACAGCAACGCTTCGGTGGACAAAAGCGGCGAATACGGCGACAACTGGTCCGTGTCGCGGGTCGAATTCGTTCCGGGCGCGACCTCCGACGCCGGCTATGCGGGAGAGACCTTCTTTCTCAACAAGGACGGACAGTACGACCAGCAGGTCTCGATCGACTTCGGGGCGCGCCGCCTGCTCATCGGTTCGCGCAGGTCGGGCGTGCGCTACTTCTGGATTTTCGACCTCGACGAAGCGCTGGCCCTGCCGCTCAAGAAGATGACGGCCACGGTGACGGTCGGTTCGGCGGGGAGCGAACCCGTGACCCGCGAAATCGAGGCCCGCGACCTGAACGACTGCCGCGTGCTGGGCGGTTTTTCGGTGCCCGCCGGGTCGGACAAGGAGAATGACGTCTACTCCTATTCGCATCAGGGACACGAAGTGGCGGGCAACTACGTCTACTTCTACGAAGGCAACGCCGTCGAGACGGGCGCCGATTCGTTCGAATCGAAAGCCTATGTCACGGTCTTCAACTACAGCGGCAAGATCGTCGTGCCGCGTACCGAAGTGGCGGCCGTCGCCGACAAGGCGGGACTTGCCGCCGCGGGACTTACGACCACGGGCTATGCCGAGGGCGAGAGTCTGAAGGTGCGTGGCGGCAAACTCTATCTGGGCGTGGCGTGCCGCGACGGATCGTCGAGCAACCGCCGGGCCAATATTCTTGTCTATGATTGCGTGCAGGGCGAATGACGTTTCTGTGCCGCAAAACGACGAAGCCGGGGTTCGATCCCCGGCTTCGCTGTTTTTTGCGAGTGTGGTTTTGTCCGTGCGAACGGCGGTTCCGTCTGCGTGTACGTATGCGGTCTCACTCTGTCCGGGCGGCCGCATCCGCCTTTTCCTCCGGATTCCCGCCGGCTTATATCGGCAGGTGCTCTTCGAGCGTGCGGCGCAGGTGGTCGCTGTCGAGGTGGGCACAGAAACGTAGATTTCGGTGGTGAGGATGCTCTCGTGTCCCAGCATCTCCTGCACCTGACGTATGCTGGCGCCTCCTTCGAGCAGGTGTGTGGCGAACGAGTGGCGGAAGGTATGGGGACTGATGTGCTTGTCGATGCCCGCGCGCTCGACGGCCCGCTTGAGGATCGTGAAGACCATCACGCGCGTGAGCTGTCCGCCGCGGTTGTTGAGGAACACCGTCTCCTCGCCCGAACGTGCGCTGCGCCGCTCTTCGAGATACCGCTGTATCTTGTCCCGCGCCGTGTTGCTGATCGGCACCAGCCGCTGTTTGTCGCCTTTGCCGATGACGCGGATGTATCCTTCGCCGAAAAAGAGGTCCGAAAGCCGCAGCGAGGTCAGCTCCGAGACGCGCAGGCCGCACGAGTAGAGCACTTCGAGCATGGCGCTGTCGCGCAGCCCCTTGGTCGAGCGCATGTCGACCGTGGCGATGATGCTGTCGATCTCGTCGGTGGTGAGGATGTCGGGCAGCGGGCGTCCGAATTTGGGCGTGTCGACGAACTCGGCGGGCGAACTTTCGATCTGGTCGTTTACCAGCAGGAAGTTGAAGAAACTGCGGATGCCGCACAGGCAGCGGGCCTGCGAGGTCTTTTCGCGCCCGCGGTCGAAGAGCCATGCCATATAGCGCTCGATCATCGTTCCCTCGACCTTGCGGGGGGCGACGTCGTACTGGCGGAGGATGAAGTGCGCGAACTGGCGCAGGTCGCGCATGTACGATTCCACGGTATTTTGCGAGAGACGTTTTTCGAGTTTGATATAGGTCCGGTAACGACGTCCCGTCTCTTCCCACTTTTTCGTATTTTCTGCCATCCTTTGCCTGCTATATTCCGAGATTATCGCTAACTTTGTCCGGGCTAAGATAGATAAATTTTACATAATATGAACTATATAGCGTTGAATATTGCCTTTTCGGAGGATGAGCAGGCCGAAATACTGACCGCCGAGCTGGCCGACTATCCCTTCGAGAGTTTCGAAACCGAAGACGGGACGCTCAAAGCCTACATTCCGCAGGAGCGGCTGGCCGACTGCAAAGCCGGGGTCGATGCCCTGCTGGCCCGCTACGGCGTGCAGGGACGCTATATCGCCATCGAGACCCAGAACTGGAACGCCGTATGGGAGAGCAATTTCCCGGCCGTTGATGTCGAAGGCCGCCTGCTGATCCGCGCGCCGTTCCACGATCCCGCCCCCGAAGGGGTCATGGAGGTGGTCGTCATGCCCAAGATGTCATTCGGGACCGGACACCACGCCACCACGTGGCTCGTTTCGCGGGCCGCTGGGGGCTCGACATGGGCAGCGGCACGGGCGTGCTGTCGATCGTCGCCGCCAAATGCGGCGCGGAGCACGTCGATGCGGTCGATATCGACGACTGGGCCGACGCCAACTGCCGCGAGAACATCGCCGCCAACGGTGTCGCGGACCGCATTACGCCGATGCTGGGCGACGTGCGCCGCATCGCCGGACGGCATTACGGTTTCATTCTGGCCAACATCAACCGCAACATCCTCTTGGCCGACATGCCGGCCTATGCCGCCGCGCTCGACGCCGGAGGCGATCTGGTGATGAGCGGATTTCTGGAACCCGACGTTCCGGCGATCACGGCCTGCGCCGAAAAACTGGAACTCAGGCCCGTTGCTACGGCGGTGAAGGAGGGCTGGGTGACGGTACACGTACGCAAGGAGTAAGTTGAAGACGTACAAGGGGCGCGGGGTAGTTCTCCATACGCTCAAATACGGCGATTCGTCGATGGTCGTCTACCTCCTGACCGATGCCGGCGGCCGCCGCAGTTACATGGTGCAGGGCGTGCGCAGCCGCAATGGACGCGGTTCGAAGCTGGCGCTGTTCCAACCGATGTTTCCCGTCGAATTCGAAGGGCTGGAATCGCCGCGGCAGCAGATGCACCGCTTCAAGGAGGTGCGGGGCGGATTCGTCTTGCAGAGTCTGCCTTTCGACGTGCGCAAATCGACCATGGCGCTCTTCATGGCAGAGGTTTTGTACCGCCTCGTCAGGGAGTACGACGAACCCAACGAAGCGCTTTTCGACTTCGTGTGGAACTGCGTCGGGGCGCTCGACTCGATGGACGAGGGGGTGGCCAATTTCCATTTGTGGTTTCTCGCCAACCTGAGCCGGTTTCTGGGGTTTTGTCCCGGCAACGAATACGCCTCCGGCGACTGGTTCGATATCCGCGAGGGGCTTTATACGAAAACCCGGCCCGCGCACGTTAGCTATATGAACAGGGAGTGCGCCTGCATGTTGCGCGATTTTCTGGAGTGCGACGTGCGCTGTCTCTCGGAGATCGGTCTCAACCGCGGCCAGCGGGTCGAGTTTCTCAACGCCGTGCTGGTCTATTTCGGGTACCACCTCGACGCCATCAGCGCCGTGCAGTCGGTCCGGATTCTGCGGGAGGTTTTTTAGGAAAAGTGCAACAGAAAATAGAAGGAAAGTTATGAAAAGGATGTTTATGATCGCCGTCGCCTTGTTCGCGGCGTTTTCGCTTTCGGCGCAGGAGCCGGGCAAGTTCCGGCTCGTGCGGCCCGATTCGACCCGTACCGGCAGTTTCAGGCTTCCCGATTCGCTTCGGGTCGAGATGTCCGTTCCCGACTCGCTGGCCCACATGTCGCCGTGGAAAACCGACTTCCGGACCGCTGCGCCGATGAAGGTCAAGCCGGCCGTCTCGATGACTTCGGTGGTGGTGATTCAGAAGGAGAACCTGCCTTCGCGCGTGACCGTGATCGACAATAACTCGCTGCGTCTTGGGTCGCACTTCAACCTTTCGAACGGTCAGGCGTGGAACTGGAGTCCGTTCCCCGATGCGTTCCTCGACGCACGGACGCTCTCCTTCCCGATGCCCCGATAAGTGGGGTATGCGGATGCGCTTCGGACGCCTTCTTGACCGCATTTCCGGCGGTTTTGCAGGGGTATTTGTCCGAATACGGGCGTAAACCGCGCGGCTGCCGGTGTTGTCGTCGGACGTCGCGATCCGTCGTAGGGGCGCATGATGTGGATGCACAACGTTCGGACCGATGCCCGAACCGTCGGGCTTGGCGGTGAAGGACGGCGTGTCGTAAAGAACGGCCTGAAGATATTTTCGTACTTCGGCGGGGGTTGGCCCCCCGGTTTCGTTTGTTGCGGTCGCGGCTTCTCTTCGGCGTCGATGCGCGAGATAATTTCGATGCCCGCACCGACCTCGATACCCGCGATGCCCGCATCAACTTTGATGCGCGAAACGACCTCGATGCCCGCGCAGTATCTGGCGCACCGCCTCGCGCGCATTTTCGTGCAGGTTCACGACCTACTGCCCCGCGAGCGTCCGCTCCTCTTTTTTCGGGTGTTTGCCGCAGACCTTCTGCCCCCCCCCTATTTGCCTCGCAAACGGCCCTTCTTGTCCGTTTTCAGTCCGGTCGCTGCCGCGTTCGGATGCCTTTCGGACCCGGTTTTGTTCTTTTTAGGTATTTTCGCGTATTGATCGGTTGCGCCGAATTTGCGACTTTTGCAGACCCAAACGATTCTGTTTATGAGATTGATTTTACCAGTTTTGCTGTCGTTCGGGCTGTTTTGCGCTTCCTATGCCCAACAGCCCGATACGCTCTGCACGGTTACGGTCGGGGAGCTTTCCGCAGAGGTCGCGGCGCTCAAGGCCAAAACGTCCGCATGGGACAAGGTGCTGGCCGCCCTGCCTGCGATTTCGGGATACCTCCAGACCGGCTACGAATGGAGCGATAACTCGTCCTCCTTCTTTATCAAGCGCGTGCGCCTGAGCCTGTCGGGCAACATCGCTCCCAAACTCGACTACCGCGTTCAGATCGAATTCGCGTCGCCGAAGATCGTGGACGCATATTTGTGTTACCGACCGTTCGACGAGCTGAATCTCCAGCTGGGCGAATACAAACTGCCCTTCTCGATCGAGAATACCGAATACGTGCCGCTCAGGTACGAGTTTATCGAGTATCCGCTGTCGTTGTGCAAGCTGATGGGCTTCAACGATCTCTGCGGACTTTCGGCCACGGGGCGCGACATGGGAGCGCAGCTTTTCGGCGGATTTTTCCGCCGCGACGGATACAGCATCCTGAATTACAACATCGGCGTCTTCAACGGCGAGGGGCTGAACGTCAGGGACAAGAACAAGAGCAAGGACGTCGTGGCACGCCTGACGCTGAAACCCGCCGCCGGATTGCAGCTGGCCGGGTCGTATTATTGGGGCGAATACGGCGCGGATTACCTCAAGCGCGTCCGCTACGGGGCCGGAGCCTGCTACGACCGCGGTCCGGTCGTCGTGCGCGGCGAATATATCTGCGGCACGACGGGAGACCTTGACAGCGAGGGTTGGTACGCCGTGGCCGGGTGGCGCGTGACGAAGACGCTGCTGCCTGCCGTGCGCTACGATACCTTCCTCGAAAACAGCGCCCGCAGTTCGAGCCGCCAGACCAACTACACGGCGGCCCTTACGTGGCAGCCGGTGAAGTACCTGCGCTGCCAGCTGAACTATACCTACGAAGATTACGCTGCCCGCGACGTCTCCGGCCGCAATGTGGTTGCGCTGATGCTTTCCGGCATATTCTAATACTGAAAAACCGAACGCCTTATGAAAAAATGGATGGAACAATTCCGGGTCGAGGACTGGGTGGTAGTCTGGGTGAGCATACCCCTGCTGGCGCTTGCGGCGATCGTGCCCGCCGGACTTCCCAAGGTTCCCGCGACGCTGCTCGGCGGTGCCGCATGGAGCAATATCGCCTACCTCTTCGCCGTTGTGCTGGCGGTGCTTTACGTCGGGTGTCTTCTGTTGCGCCGCCCGCTCAGGGGCCTGCTGCCGTCGCTCGCGGTGGTTTTCGCCGTCTCCCTGCTGGCGCAGATCGTGGCCAAGATTCCCGCCGTCTCCTATTACGGCTTCGAGTCGGTTTTCTTCTCGGTGCTCTTCGGTCTGCTGATCCGCAACGTGTGGCGGGTCCCGGAGTGGATGAAACCCGCGATTCAGGGCGAATTCTACATCAAGATCGGCGTCGTATGTCTCGGTGCCACGATCCTTTTCAGCGACGTGATGAAGTCGGGCGTCTTCGGTCTGGTGCAGGCCTGTCTGGTGGTCGCCGTCGTGTGGTTCTTCGCCTATTGGGTGTCGCGCCGCATGAAGGTCGACGAGCGTACGGCGATGATCCTTTCGAGCGGCGTCTCGATCTGCGGCGTCTCGGCGTGTATCACGGCAGCCCGCGTGGCGGGCGGCGACGACCGGAAACTCTCCTACATCGTTTCGCTGGTGCTGATCGTCGTGGTGCCGATGATCTACCTGATGCCGTGGCTCGCAAATACGATTCTGCCCCTGATTTTCGACGATCCCCATGTCGTGCAGGAGGTCGCCGGCGCATGGATCGGCGGTACGATCGACACCACGTCGGGCGTGGCGGCGTCGAGTACGATCGTCGGCGAGGTCGCCAACCAGCATGCCGTCATCATCAAGGCGGCGCAGAACGTGCTGATCGGCGTCGTGGCTTTCTTCATTGCGCTTTACCTCTCGACCCGCCGCGGCGAAAAGGGCGCTCAGGCTCCGTCGCTGGGCATCGTGTGGGAGAAGTTCCCGAAATTCATCATCGGCTTCGTCGCGGCCTCGCTGGTTTTCAGCATCCTGCAGAGCAACGGCCTGTTTACGGCCGATGCGAAGGGCAAACTCGCCGAACCGGGCGTCGCCAAGATGTTCTCGACGGTCTTTTTCTCGCTGGCCTTCGTCTGCGTGGGGCTTGACACCCGCCTGAAAGAGATCGTTTCGAAGGAAAACCGCAACGCTCTATGGGCGTTCCTTGCGGCGCAGACCTTCAATATCGTCGTTACGCTGGTCATCGCGCTCGTGCTGTTCGGCGTCCTGAAACCGATGCTGGCATAGCGCAGTCTTCATGATACCGTCAACACCCCGGCTTCCTGCCGTGTGGGAAAAAGGTGTAACGATTCGGTTTGTCAAATATTTTTGTCCCTTTCGATGAGTTTTCCCATTCCTTTCCGGGCGGCTTCTCGCTTGGCGGCTTCGAAAGTCCGTTCTTTCAGGTCGAAGTTTCCGCTTTCGCGCACCTCCGTTTGGAAGAAGGTCAGCGGCGTCTGGGGATGGCTTTCGCGGATGCGCCGGACAAGCCTTTTCAGCCGCTCTTCGAGCTGCCGGGCCGACGGATTCTAAAAAACGTCGAATTCGGGAACAATATTCGTTTCATCAGAACGGGTTGTTGGGTTCTGCAAAGTCGTAGAACGTTCCGTAATCGCCCCGCCGCGGAGCTCCGGGCATGTCGGGACGGAAATCGGGGCATTCGTCGACCCGGTCTTTCAGCTTGTGGTAGATTGCCTTCACCTCGTCGCTGCACGAGGCGACGTTGATCGGGTGCTCTTCCATGAAGTCCTCCTTGGTATTGTAGAAGCGGCCGTCCCAATAGTATTTGTACTCGGCGGTACGGGCAGCCCGCGAAGCGTACGGTGCCGGCGCTGTCGGCCAGAGCGGATTATAGTGCATCAGTGAAATCTCCTTCTCCAACGGTTTCTGCCCTGCGATTTCCGGGTAGAGGCTCACGCCGTCGAGTTTCCATTCTGCGGGAATCCCGATCCGCATGGCGTCGGCGAACGTGGGGAAGAAATCCGTAAAGTCGGCCAGCCGTTCGCTGACCCGCGGCGCGATGCGGTCGCCCCAGCACACGATCAGCGGAACCGAAGTCCCCACGCCCCGCGGATCGCCTTTACCGCCGCGGCGCAGCGTGCCGTCGGCCATCTGCGAGACGATACGCGTCGAGGTGCCGTTATCCGACGTGAAGATGAAGATCGTATTGTCCCACTGCCCGTTCTCTTTGAGCCGCCGCACCATGCGTCCGACTTTCTTGTCCAGATAGGCCACCATGTCGCGGAAATTGGAGGTGTCCTTCCCGAACCGCCCAAGGAAATCCATATCCCAGCTCTCGGAATCGGGAGTCGGCGTATGGGGCGTATGCACGAGCGGCGTGGAGCAGTAGAGCAGGAAGGGCTTTCCGGACTCCTTCTGCCGGTCGAGGAATTCGAATGCCGCGCCTTCGAACCCGTCGGGACCGTAGGTCGAATATTCGTAATGACCGTGGTTGTCCATCATGCAGTTGGCGTAGCGGTCGGTGCCGGTCGGACCGTTGAACTCCTTGTACACATCGAGCTGGAAAAGGCACCACTCGTCCCATCCCAAGCGCGTGGGCATCCCGCGGTCGCGTCCGAGCTGCCACTTGCCGAACATCCCGGTCGTATAGCCGGCCTGCCGGGCCAGTTGGGCGAAGTTGGGTTCGTCGTCATTCATATAGCCGAAGCAGACGTAGTTGCGGTCGTTGTACTGACCGGTCATCAGCTGCACGCGCGAGGGCGAACTCAGCGGTTGGGCGTGCATATTGGGGAAGAACAGGCCGTTGCGGGCCAGCGAATCGATCGTGTGCGTGTCGTAGGAGACGCCGCCCATGCAGCCGAAACATTCGGCGCCGATGTCGTCCGCCAGAAACAGCACGATGTTGGGACGCGGATCGTTCTGTACCGATCCGTCCGTACAGGCACCGGCCGCAAGCGACAATGCCGAAAGACCGGTAAGACGAAGTGTGGAAGTGTTCATGATTTCACTATTTGTTGGTTTGGGTTGAGGTAAAAAACGCGATTGCTGTCAGATAAAAAACAGCAGGGCGGGCATGAGTTTTCGGAGCCGCGACAACGCCTCCGAAATATGGAATTGCACGGTATGGGGACTGATGCCGAGCCGTTCGGCGATCTCGTTGTAGGAGAGATGTTCGTAACGGCTCATTTTGAACACCCGTCGGCATTGTTCCGGGAGGTTCTCGATCGCCAGTTCGATCATTTCCAGCAGGTCTTCCGTCGTTATGCGCCTGCCGGGATCGACCGACAGCTCCGCTTCACGGGTTTCGGACTGCCGAATGTATTGCAGGTGCATTTTGGAGCGCTTGAACCGGTTGAAGATCGTATTGCGCGTCATCCGGAACAGATATGCACGAATCGACACCACCTGCCCCATCAGGGAGCGGTTGTCCCATACTTGCAGGAAGATATCCTGTGTAACGTCCTCTGCCTCGGCTTCATTTTTCAGAAACCGCAGCGAAAAGTCGTAAACCTTCGGGGCGTAGCGTACATAGAGCGTGTCGAGGGCGTCGACATCGCCCCGGCCAAGTTTGTCCAACAATAGTTGCTCTTCGTCCATTTATCTGCAAAGTTACCGTTAAATTGTATGATCCCGCGTCATCCGAAATAAATTCATGCCGCACCTAGCCGTCTGCGCCGCAGGATTGTCCTATCAGTGAATTACACCAAACAAAATCCATTATGCATTCGAAACTACTGATCACAGGGTTGCTGCTGTTCGGAACCCTGTCCTGCAACTCCGACCATCCCGTCCATGAAAACCGGGCGTCGGGCATCGTCGCCGAGATTCACGATCCCGCCTCGAAAAAGGTCCTCGTCGCCTCGCACCGCGGCGACTGGCGCAACTACCCCGAAAATTCGCTTCCTGCGCTTCGCAGCGCCATCGACCGGGGCGTCGATATCGTGGAGATCGACCTGAAAATGACCTCCGACAGCGTGCTCGTCCTGATGCACGACGCACGCATCGACCGCACGACGACCGGTCGCGGCCGCGTCTGCGACATCACGTTCGACTCGATCTGCAAAGTCAGCCTGCGGGCCGGACAGGGTGTCGCCACGCACTGGAAGGTCCCGACGCTCGAAGAGGCGCTCCTGATTTGCAAGGGCCGCGCCGTCGTGAACATCGATCAGGGCTTCCAGTTCTACGACCGCATCCATCCGCTGCTCGAACGTACGGGAATGCTGGGCCAAACGCTTATCAAAGGCCGCCTGACAGCTTCCGAGGTCGAACCCGTATTCTCGGCGTATTCCGAGAACTGCCTTTTCATGCCCATCGTCAATTTCAGCAAAAAGCATCACGACGAAATTCTCCGAAGCTACGGGGAGCAGCCGGCACCTCCCCTCGCCTACGAGGTCTGCTGGTCGGAATACACCCCCGAAGTCGAGGCCTGCATGCGTGAGGTTCTCGCCAGCGGTTCGAAGCTCTGGGTGAACTCCCTTTGGCCTTCGCTCTGCGGAGGTCTCTGCGACGATGCCGCACTCGAAGGCGATCCCTCCGCCGTCTACGGCAAACTCGTCGACATGGGAGCGACCATGATCCAGACCGACCGCCCCGAACTGCTGATCTCCTACCTCCGCTCGCGCGGACTGCACGACTGACGCCATGAGCCGTATCACCGAATTCTACCGCATCAGCGCCCCCGCCCTCGGACGCGAAATGGACGACGCCTCCCGCTCGAAATACTACCGGCGTCTGCGTTTGCAGGCATTCGTCTCCGCGACGCTCGGTTACAGCCTCTACTACGTCTGCCGCACCAGTCTCAACGTCATGAAGAAGCCTGTTCTCGACAGCGGATCGCTCGACGCTTCCCAGTTGGGCGTTATCGGCTCGGCGCTGCTCTTCGCCTACGCCGTCGGCAAGTTCGTAAACGGATTCATCGCCGACTACTGCAACATCAAGCGCTTCATGGCGACGGGACTCATCGTCTCGGCCGCGGCGAACGCCCTGATGGGACTGTTGGGGTTGGCCCATTCCGTAGTTCCCACGACCGTGATATTCGTAGCATTCGCCGTCATGTGGGGACTCAACGGATGGGCGCAGTCCATGGGCGCTCCCCCGGCCATCATATCCCTCTCGCGCTGGTATCCCCTCAACGAGCGCGGAACCTATTACGGGTTCTTCTCCGCAAGCCACAACCTTGGGGAGTTCTTCTCGTTCCTCTTCGTTGGCTCGATCGTGACATTCGCCGGCTGGCAGGCCGGGTTCTTCGGCTCGGCGCTCGCAGGAGCCATCGGCGTTCTCGTTGTCCTCTGCTGGCTCCACGACACCCCCGAATCCAAGGGTCTGCCGCCCGTAGAGGCTCTTGCCCACGAGAAACCCGTGCCCGGCGCCGAAAAGTCCGTCCGGGAGATTCAGAAGCAGGTCCTCCGGACCCCGGCCGTCTGGGTGCTTGCCGCGGCAAGCGCATTCATGTACATATCCCGTTATGCAATCAACGGATGGGGCGTACTGTTCCTGCAGGAGGCCAAGGGATTCTCGGACGTCGAGGCAATCTCCATCGTCTCGATAAACGCCCTCTTGGGAATTCTCGGAACGGTGCTTTCGGGATGGTTTTCGGACAAGCTTTTCAGGGGCGACCGCAAGATTCCCGCACTGATATTCGGCGTATTGAACTCCGTGGCGCTGGCGCTGTTCCTTTACGGCGGTAATGCCATGTGGGTGAACGTCCTCTCGATGGTGCTGTTCGGAATAGCCATCGGCGTACTGATCTGCTTCCTCGGAGGGTTGATGGCCGTGGACATCGTGCCCCGGAAGGCTACTGGCGCTGCGCTGGGGGTCGTGGGAATAGCCTCCTACTGCGCAGCGGGAATTCAGGACGTGGCGTCCGGATGGCTTATAGACAAGCACATTACCGTCGCCGCGGACGGCGTCAAGCATTATGATTTCGGACCCGTCGCATTCTTCTGGATTGCCGCGTCAGTAATTTCGTTCATACTGCCGCTGTTGAACCGCAGACGCTCCGAATAGAGCGTCTGCAGTCACAGAGCCGTCACCTACCACCTCAACACCCGAACCTTATACACGCTCAGATCGGGGATGCGGATTAAAAGGTCCGCCTCCCCGTTTTTTACATTCGACGTGTGGCGCAGCGTCTGCGTGGTCCAGTCCTGATCCCCTTCGGGTACGGTAGCGTCGGTATACCATGCTTCGCCGGTATCCTCGTTATAGTTCACCGATTTAAGCGCCGTGCAGGCCGAAAAGTGGGTCAGCTCGGAAAAGGTTCCCGATGCCGTATTATAAACATAAGCGCTTTTGCCTGCGATGCAAAGACTGTGGGAATTGACCGCAGTCAGGTCGTGCACCGAGTTTTTGGGAGTTTCGACCGTCCGCTCCTCTTCGAGTTCGGGGGTGTCTGATTCCCAGTTTTTCAATTTGTATATTTTCAGGCTCTTGCCTCCGATGGCATAAAGACGCTGCGTAGACTCGTTCCAGACCACACCGTGCGCCGATTCCAGATCGTACTGGCACAGCACCTTGTTGTTTTGGCCGAGGTCGTAGACCTGCACCTTGTTGCAGTTGGCGTCCGCTCCCGACGAGCAGGCCAGCACCACCCGGTCATTGGGCAGCAGATCGGACGAGTGCACCTGCGGGCAGGAGGTCGACCACCAGAGAATGCCGTCGGTTTGCCGGTCGTAAAGCACACACCAGCCCGTAGCTCCCGACAACAGCAGTTTGCGGTTGTTGTCCACGGGCTTGCCCTCGCCGACACGGCACTGCGACTCGGAAATCCCCAGAACCGGAGCGACCGAGCGGGAATCCCAGCGCCATACGACGGCGTTGCGATAATCGGCGGGCGGCTCGCTGCCGACTTCGATCACGCAGGCGGTGTTGTTGCCGCAGAACAGCAGCTGCGTCGGGAGTTTTTCCGCCTCGGCGGTATCGACCTTGCCTCCCTGCGCCAGTCGCACCGGCGTATTGTCGACCAGTTTATCAACCTCCGTATCGCCATCGTACAAGGTCACCGTGTAGCCCGACGAAAGATCCACAGGCGCCAGCAGCGCGACGAGCGTCTGACCTCCTGCCGCGCAGTCGACCGGAACGGCGGGGGTCTCCGCAGCACCCGCGGGTGGGGCCGCCGCAGGTGAC
>OGPN01001129.1_pt1 | contig 17876 bp, 18 predicted proteins | sample 1552941 | NCBI WGS metagenome assembly OGPN01 (sample SAMEA2580220, study PRJEB22360) | human gut metagenome | biome: human gut; feature: human-associated habitat; material: faeces | place: Denmark | collected 2008/2010
CCGCCGCATCTCCATGCCGGAGGGATTCCTCTGCGCCGATGCGATCCTGCGTCTCTGCAGGAATGTGACCCACGGACTTGTTGTAAATGAGGCGATCATTGGCAAGGCCGTTCGGGAATACCTCCCCTTTATCGCCACGGAAAATCTGCTGATGGAGGCCGTCAAACGCGGCGGAAACCGTCAGGAGCTGCACGAGGTGATCCGCCGCTGTCCCCACGCGGCCTCCGCAAGGATGAAGGAAGGCGAGCCCTGCGACCTTCTGGAGCAACTGGCGGCAGAGCCGGCTTTTTCCATGCATACAGAAGACCTCGCCGTTCTGCTGAGGCCAGAGGCCTATATCGGTCGCTGCCCGGAGCAGGTGGACACGTTCCTGCGCAAGGTACGCCCGCTGCTCGAAGGCACTTCCGGCGATACCCCTGACATTGATTTGTAGGGAGGATTCCCTGCGCTTTTGCACCTCTTTCTGTGATCTGCGGAAGCAGGACGGAAAAGGCTGCCTGACGGCCCTCATCATATACCAAGAATCTACAGAGCCACCGGGCGGGAGCATTGCTCTCCACCCGGTGGCTCTATTTCTTCGTTTTGATACCCTTTTATTGTTTCCAACAGCGCAAAATGTGACCATTCCCCTGCCAGCGAAAAGAGACAGCCATTGTCCTCATCTCGTCAAAAGAAGCGCTTCCAGCTTTGCGCGCGCAGTCAGGAGCAGTTCCGTCACCTGACTTTCTTTTTCTTCTGTATAACGGAAGGTTGGGATTGCAATACTCAAGGCAAACACAGGTACGCCATCCTTTAGCAGGGGTGTTGCAATACATTGAATAAATTCAGAGTTTTCCTCACGTTCATAAGCGATCCCGCGCTTCTTTACCCCCTGGATCTGCTGATATAGTTCATCCAGATCCGTAATGGTCCTGTCTGTCATTTTTTTTACGCCATCTTTAAAAATCTCGCTCAATTCCTCCCTTGTATAGCCGGACAAGAGCGCTTTCCCAAGCGCCGTAGCATTTGCAGGGAGCATTTTCCCGGGTGCGGAATACATGCGTATCGATTGAGGCGCGTCCACTTTAAGCAAGTAAAGCACATTGCATCCATCCAGTTCTGCCAAGTGGCAGGTCTCATTACATGCGTCCACAACCTCTTGCAATTCTGTCAGCGCACGTTCAAAGAAGGACTCCTTCCGCATATAGGCGTTTCCGATTTCCAAAGTGCGGATTCCCAACGTATAAGTAGAGGATCCCGGCTTGTATGACAAGTACTTTTTCTTAGCCATCGTGTGGAGGATCGGTGATATGCTGCTCTTAGGGGACTGAAGGGAATTGGATATTTCCGTCAGTGTCAGCCCATCCGATGCGTCACGAAATGCGAGCAGTTCCAAAATATCCAAAACTCGTTCTGTTGAGCGGTGGTCCGATTGCATAAGTATCACCTCATATCAGTTTTTATCTGTGCGGTTTCAGGCAGAGCAGCTTGCTAAACATATTCACTATAATTACATAGAATAACACAAAGTTTTCGAAGTTTCCACTAAGAATTTCATGTTCCCATTCTACCAGTCGGAAATTGTGAAAACCGGCGGAAAAAATTTCACACAGAGCTACCGCCTCACGGGTGGCTGCTCTGTGTGAAATCCGGTCGCACGTGTCAAGGCGTCGCTGCAGCTCCGGACATACCGTGCTGCCACGAAAGCGAGCCAGCCTTCGGTATCGTCTATCTCTGTACCCGGCCCGAACCGTCCCCGTTCATCAATGTCTCAACTTCAGCAGGTGTGACCAAGTTGAAGTCGCCATTGATGGAATGCTTTAAGGCTGAGGCGGCAACGGCGAATTCCAACGCATATTTGGGAGATCTTCCCTCTGCAAGCGAATGGATCAGACCTCCGGCAAATGCATCGCCGCCGCCTACCCGGTCAACCATGTGAAGATGATATTTTGTGGAAAAATAGCATTGCTCTCCATCGTAAATCATGGCCGACCAGTCGTTATCCGAGGCAGAGATTGATTCACGCAGCGTCATTGCAACCTTTCGGAACGGAAAGCGATCCATAAGCGTCTCTGCAAGCTTCCGGTATTCGTCCATATCCAGCTTTCCTTTTACAATCTGGCTGTTATTCAGCTTCACCCCGAATACATCTGCTGCATCTGACTCGTTGCCAATACACACGTCCACATACTGGCACAACTCGCTCATGGCTGCCATGGCATCCTCTCGGCTCCAAAGCTTCCCGCGATAGTTTAAATCGCAGGAAATTGTTGCCCCGACCTCTTTTGCAGCCTTGCAGGCATCGAGGCAGGCGGAAACCATGTCTTTGCCCAGCGCCGGTGTGATCCCCGTAAAGTGGAACCACTGCGCGCCCTGCATAATCTCTTTCCAGCAATACTCCTCCGGCTTTGACGTTTGGAAGGAGGATCCCTCCCGGTCGTAGATGCAAACACTGGGCCTCTGGGACGCACCCTTCTCCATATAATAGATTCCCATGCGCTTTCCGCCCCGGAGTATATGCGAAGTGTTTACCCCATAGGCCTTCAGCTTCCTCAGAGCAGCCTCGCCTACCATATTCTGCGGGAATTTTGATACAAAAGCTGCATCATCCCCCATCTGGGCCAGCGAAACTGCCACATTTGCTTCCCCGCCGCCGAAGCTTCCTTCAAGCGATTCAGTCTGGAAGAGTCTGTTGTAGCCTACGGGACTCAATCTCAGCATCAGCTCTCCAAAAGTAACAATTTTAGCCATGTTTTCGTCCTTTTAGCACAAGCTCAACGGCTTGTCTGCTTCTTCTCGTAATCTCTGCCCAATTATGGCTCCGGATAAGCTCCTCTGACACAAGGAATGTCCCTCCGCACGCAAATACAAATGGACTTGCGCTGAATTCTTCCAGATTATCTAAGGAAATGCCTCCAGTAGGAATAAATTGGAGCTTTTGGAATGGCGTATGCAGCGCACGAAGTGCCGGCAGCCCGCCCGCGATATTTGCCGGAAAAAACTTTACGATTTGCAGCCCCATGTTGTAAGCAGCTTGGCAGTCCGACGCCGTCGCGCATCCAGGCACGATTGGGATTCTCCGATGGTTACAGTATTCCACAACAGACGGGTCCAGGCCCGGGGAAACGATAAACTCGGCTCCCGCTTCAATTGCTTCCTCAGCTTGTTCAATGGTCAGGACTGTCCCTGCGCCCACTGTGAAATTTGATACCTCTTGTTTTATTTTTCTTATGGCTGTGGCGACTCCATTTGCCCGAAAAGTAACTTCGATCAACGGAATTCCGCCCTCCCGGAGTGCTTCTGCCACCAGAACAGAGTCCTCCTCCGGCTTATCCAGCTTTGCTACCGGAATAATGCCGATCCTGTGAATTTCCTCGTACACAGTACGCATGAAACTATCATCCTCTCCTATGTTTAAGGTGTCGAAATTGCAATTGCAAAGGATCCTGCGGATCCCGCGCCTTGCAGGTCAGCCTGCTTCTTTAGGAAAGCATTGTATCCGGATCGAGCGGGATATACGCCTCTTTCTGACTGTCTGCCACTTCCTTCTGGGTGATCTTTCCGTCTACCATAATGATACCGGAACGCAGTACGAAGTTCTTTTTGCACGCTTCTTTCAGTCCGTAGTTTGCCGTATCTTCGATCATGGGATAAATCGCCCTTGAGAAAGTCTCGTTGGCTGCCGCAGGCACCATTGCCGGGATATTCGTAATGCCCACATGGACGATCCCTTCCTCAATGAAATACGGATTGCTGATCGTCGTGTACTGAGCCGTTTCAATAATGCCCTCACCCTCAAGGTCCACAATCACAGAGCCTTTCCGCATACTACGGACCATCTCCCGTGTCACCACCGGAACTTCCATTCCCGGATAGGAGTAGATACAGTTGATCAGCATATCGGCCAGTGCTACCTCTTCAGCGAATGCCTTCTTGTCCATATAGCGCAGGTCAGTGTGGTGAAGGACCGTCCTCAAATACTCCAACCGCGCAATCGACTTTTCAAAGACAATGACCTCTGCTCCAAGGCCCTCAGCAACCTGAGCCGCAGCCAATCCCGCATGGCCGCCGCAATAATCACAACCCGTGCGCGTTTTACTCCGGTAATCGGGACGATACTCACGCCACTGCCGCCGTACTGTCGCTGAATATACTGTGTTCCCAGAATCGGTGCCATCCGTCCGGCGATTTCACCCATCGGGCGGGTCAGTGCTCTGCTGCCATCCGGGAAGCGCGTAACCTCGTAGGAAACGCAGGTCACACCTGCCTCACGCAGTCGTTTTACCTGCTCCGGCTTCGCCGTACCCTCCGCCATATGGAACGCGGTAAACAGAAGCTGACCTTTCCGGAAGGGAATTTCCAGGTCTCCGGGCATCAGATCCTTAAACTTTACGATCATATCGGACTTTTCATATACTTCCGCCATCGTATCAAGCATCTGCGCGCCCGCAGCCATATATTCCTCGTTTGAAATTCCCGCCGGCAATGCCAAATCCTTTTGGAAATAGACGGTGTGTCCCTGTGCTACCAGTTGCTGGACCCACTTTGGGATCAAACCGACACGAGTCTCTTTATCTTTGAGTTCCTTGGGAATTCCGATAATCATTGAAGTGCCCTCCTCATATAATTAGTTTTGAAGATAATCCAAATATCCGCAGCCTTTGTGGTGCCCGTGATACAAGTCCTTATATGCCGTTTTCCGCAATTTGCCGCAGCATCCGTACAAACAATTGATAGGTCGGCTCCACCGTCTCAATATAGAACCTTTCTCTCGTGGTATGGGCTCCTCTCGACGTGGGAGCTAACCCCAAAGCGTCCATGTCCGGGAGCTTATCAATTATAATTCCCGGCTCACATCCGCCCTGTCCATATTCAATTTTAATTTCCTCGCCATACATCTCCTGGAAGAGCTTCTTGCATAGCTCTTGCATGGGAGAATCCGTCCGGTACGGCCATCCCGGATACTGATCCAGGATCTCAACATCAGCACCCAGTTGTGATGCCAGTTCTTTCACGCTTTTTTCCGTATCCCATTTCAGCGCCTCCGACAGCGAGCGTACGCTGAACCACAGCTGGCAGACATTCTCCTTTACGCAGAATCTGGATGTGCATCCGGTGCAAAACGGAATGCTCTGGTTCTTGCCACCGTATTCAATGACACCATACGGTATGCCCTGCAAAAGTGCTCCAATTTTCCGGAGATCTTCGCAGCTTATACAATCATGTACAAGTGCTTCCTCTTCCACTTGCTCCAAGCGAAGCGCAATGTTGTCCTCGCCTGCCGCACGGTATGCACTTCTCCAGCTTTTCTGCAGCATATCTGCCAGTTGACGCAGCTGCTTCTCCGCTTCACCGTTCTCCACACAGAGCCGGACTGTTGCCTGATCCGGGATGCCCTGGCTTTCTTGTACATCCGCATCTATCAGCCAAGCATTTTCACATCCTGTAAGCTTTTCCAGGAATTCGCCCAGCAGTGAAATGGCATTAGCGCGTCCCTTGGCAATATCGTTGCCGGAATGGCCTCCCAGCAGCCCGCCGATAGTCCCGCTGTATACGGTGCCTCGGTGCGGTACAGTTTTGTAGGTCATGTGAAAACGATTGTGTACGGCGCCTGTGCTGCACACACACATCATGTCAGCGTCACCGCTGTCCATATTGATCATGTGCCGCGCCCGGATCTGGGTATAGTCAAACTTTCTGGCTCCCCATAGTCCGCTCTCTTCCTCCACGGTGAACAGGAATTCCAGCGGCGGATGCAGCAGCTCCGGCGTTGTCATCAGCGTAAGCATCATGGCCAAACCGACTCCGTTGTCCGCTCCCAGGCTGGTTCCCCGTGCCGCCAGAGTGACCCCATAGTCCGCGTCCCGATAGAGATACAGATCCAGCGCATCCTTGGAAAAGTCATGGACAACGCCTTCGTCCTTTACACACACCATGTCCATATGCCCCTGAAAGAGGACTGCCGGGGCGTTCTCATATCCCTCCGTTGCAGGCATACGCACTAACACGTTCCCGTGCGGATCCTGATACGACTCCAGCCCTGCGGTTTTTGCGACTTCTCTGATGTATGCTGCAAGATGTGCTTCGTCTTCGGTATTATGCGGGATCCTCGTGATTTCCTCAAAATACCTCATATATCTCCGGGGTTCATATGCGTCAAGCAGATATTGTGACGGCATATAGGGGGGCCCTCCTTTCGGCATATCATCGCTTTTTGTTATTTTCATATGGTCTCAAGCGTATTTGTGGCACGCGACAAGATGTCCCGGAGCCACCTCCTTCAGTTCGGGGGAGCATTGTGTGCAGATTTCCATGCAGTTTTCACAACGGGGCGCGAATCGGCAGCCCGGCTTGGGGTTGATCGGGCTGACGACCTCGCCTTTGATCACGGAGATCTTCTTGTTCCGCATGGAAATATCCGGTTCGGGGATAGAAGAAAGCAACGCACGGGTATAGGGATGAAGTGGGGAGTTGAACAGTTCATCCGCTTCGGCGTACTCCAGACTCTCACCTAAATACATGACCATGATATGATCCGAAATGTGTCTCACTACACTCAGATCATGGGTAACAAACATATAGGTGAGATCCATCTCGCTCTGAAGATCCATCAACAGATTCAGGATCTGCGCCTGAATAGAAACATCGAGCGCCGAAACCGGTTCATCGCACACAATAAACTGCGGGTTCAGGGATAAGGCCCGCGCGATGCCGATTCTCTGCCGTCTGCCGCCGTCCAATTCGTGGGGATAAGAATTCGCAGTCCGTCTGGCCAAGCCCACAATATCCATCAGCTGCGCTGCCCGGTTAAAGATCTCCCGCCGGGTAGGATAGCTGTGGTGGATCAGCATATATTCGGCAATAATCTCAACCACGGATTTTCTAGGATCTACACTGGCATACGGGTCTTGAAAGATGATCTGCATATTTTTGCGCATCTGCTTCATCTTCTGCCGCCCAAACGTCAGGATGTTCTCTCCGCAATAGAGGATCTCTCCGCTGGTCGGTTCGGTCAGACGCAGAAGCGTACGTCCAAATGTGCTTTTTCCACATCCTGACTCTCCTACAATTCCCACCGTAGTGCCTTTATAGATCTGCAGGTTGATATTGTCAACAGCATGCAAATAGCGGTTTTCCCCCAATTTGAAATACTTTTTTAATGCTTTTGCTTCAATCAAGGGTGTATTTACTTCCATTGGCACTACTCTCCTATCTGTCCGGTCTGTTGAAACAAATGGCAACGAATTGCGTGTGTACCCTCATAATGGACCTCCGGACTCTTCTCCCGGCAAATGTCCATGCATTTTGAGCAGCGGGGTGCAAATTTGCAGCCCGGTTCGCACACCGTCGGATCAGGCATCAGGCCGTCGATCGGGGTCAGGCGTTTGACTCTTGTGTTCAGACGAGGAATTGACCCAAAAAGCCCTTCTGTATAGGGATGATGGTTTTTCCCGTTGAAAATGTCTTCTGCCGTACCGATCTCAATGATTTCGCCCGCATACATCACCGCCACGTTATCGCAGGTTTGCGCCACAATGCCCAGGTCATGCGTGATCATGATCATAGACGTACCCAGCCGGTCCCTCAGCTCTCGTATCATAAGCAGGACCTGAGCCTGGATCGTCACATCCAGCGCCGTCGTCGGCTCATCTGCAATAAGCAGATCCGGCTCACAGGACAACGCCATCGCGATCACCACCCGCTGCTTCATTCCTCCGGAGAATTGATGCGGATACTCATGTTTCCGGGCCGGCGGAATCCCTACCATATTTAGCGTTTCGTCTACGTGCTGGTCGATCTTTTCCTTTGTCCAGCCGGCTTCATTATGCACCAGCAGCGCTTCTGCGATCTGCTCGCCTACCGTCAGAACGGGGTTCAAGGAAGTCATCGGATCCTGAAAAATCATGGCGACCTTGTTTCCGCGTATCGTGCGCATTTTCTGTTCGGAAAGGGACGTCAGCTCTTCTCCTTCAAACCAGATCTCTCCCCCGGTCACTTTTCCCGTCCGCTCCGGAAGCAGCTGCATTATGGAAAGTGCCAGCGTAGTCTTCCCGGCTCCCGTCTCGCCGACCAGTCCAAGGCTTTCTCCTCGTCCCAGCGTAAACGAAACTCCGTTCACCGCATAAACCGTTTCAAGATCCGTTTGGTAAATCACGCTTAAATCCTTTACCGCAAGAATGACATCCTCCTTCATATTAAGCGCTCCTTAACAAATTTTGTAATGTAGTCTTCTGAAATTCGCATGTACTAATTCTTCAGTCTGGGGTCCATCGCGTCACGAAGTCCGTCGCCCAGCAAGTTAACCGAAAATGCGGTCAAAACAATGGCTGCTGCCGGGAAAAAGACCAGGTGCGGAGCTTTCAGCATAAACTCTCTGGCCTCAGAGAGCATACTTCCCCACTCCGGCGTGGGCTGCGGAAGGCTGAGTCCGATATAGCTCAGAGAAGACTGATAAATCACAAGACTCGCCACATTCAGCGTGAGGTTGACCAGTATGATTCCCAAAGCGTTCGGGATAATATGGCTTAAAATGATACGCGCTGAACTGGCCCCTCCGGCTCTGGCCGCCTCCACATACTCCTGCTCGCAAAGATTCAGGACCTCAGAACGCACCAGGCGGACATAGTTGGTAAAGTATGCCAGCGTCATCGCCACGATCAGGACCGGAATGCTGGAACCCAGCGCCGCCACTACGACCATGGTAAAAAGGATGTCTGGCACCGACATAAAGATATCCAGACTGCGCATGATCACCATGTCCACCTTCCCGCCGAAGTATCCGGCGGCCGCACCGAGCAAGCTTCCAAAAATACAGGAGGTCATGGAAGCAAACAGCGATATGGCCAAGGAAGTCCTCGCTCCATGTACGAATCTTGCAAAAACATCCCGTCCATACATATCCGTACCCATGAGATGCTTCGCTGATGGAGCCTCAAAGTTACTCATGACATCCTGAGAAATGGCAGCTTGATAGGGGATGATCACATCCGCAAATATGATGGTAAGAATTAGTACGATCAGAATTACAAGTCCGACCATCGCGCCCCGATCTTTTCGGAGGCGTCTGAAGATTTCGTGGAATTGCCCTGCCTTTTTGAATTCTCCTCTGTCGGCGCCCTTTACTCGTCCGGTTATCCCACTCATATTCACCGCTCCAATCTGCTATATTTGGCACGTATCCTGGGGTCTACATAAGCATACGCGATATCGACCAAAAGCATCAGCATGGTAAATGCAGAGGCGATCAAGATGCTGGCTGCAATAATGACCGGCTCGTCCTTTTTACTGATACTGTCCACGATAAGGCTGCCTATTCCCGGAATGGAAAACAGTCGTTCTGTCGTCACCATTCCAGCCAAAAGGACTCCGAAGCGCATGCCCACGCATGTAATGACAGGCAGAAGCGCATTTCGCATAGCGTGCTTCCAGATAACTGTCCGCTCCGGAACTCCTTTTCCGCGGGCTGTCCGGACATAGTCCTGCCGTATCGCCTCAAGCATGGACGATTTCGTAAATCTGAGGTATGCAGCCGCTTCTGAAATGGCGACCGCGCTCACCGGGAGAATGTAGCTCTTCAGACCAGACAAGCCAAAAGATGGGAATATGTTGATCTTCAGCGCGAAAAAGTACATCAATACCATTCCTATCACAAAGCTTGGCACCGCCGCCAGGAAAAACGCCATCATGGTTGGCACGGTATCCCAGAGGGAATACTGCCTGACGGCAGAGTAAATTCCCACTGGTACTCCTACGCATACCGATATCACCAGGATGAGCAGCGACATCCGGATGGTCACAAGGAATCTCGGCCAGATCTCGTCGAACACCGGCCGGCCGCTGAAGTACGACATCCCGAAATCGCCTTCTGTAACGATATCCTTCAAGTAATTGACATACCGTTCCGCAATGGGAAGGTCGTAGCCCAGGTCATGGTTGAGCGCGTCAATGGACTCTTGCTTCGCCGTTGGCCCAAGGATCATCCGACCTGGGTTTCCCGGTGTAAGCCCCATGACAAAGAAGATAATAAATGTGACGCCAAGTATTGTGGGGATTAGAAAAAGTACTCTCTTTATGACATAGCGATACACCTTTCACCCTCCATCCGATAATTTTTATAGTGTCAGGCGTTCCAGCTCCACTGCGCAACTCTGTAGTAGGTCGGAACATTAACGACGTTCAAATCAGGATTCCATGCGGTGCAGGCAGGGGGCGCTACAAGCGGAATCACGCAGTAGGTGGCCATTACCTCATTATAAAGCTCGGTATAGATTTCCTTTCTGGCGGCTTCGTCAGTGAGCTGCTCGCCCTGCGCAAACAGGTCTTCAATGTGCTTGTAGTCGAACTTGTCTCCGACAAAGCTCACATTGTAGATACCGACAGAGCCGCTATGAGCCTGCTGGCGGAAGTTGTTGAAGTCATAGTTGCCGTTGTCGCCGACAATGCAGATGTTGTAGTCCTGGGACGCCATCCGGTCCACTGCCACGCCGAACTCAAGGGTCGTGATCTTCGCGGTGATGCCCACCTCAGCCAGGTTCGACTGGAGAACCGTGGCGTAGGGCTCCGAGGAACCGGTACCTACCAGGATTTCGCCTACATCCACGCCGTTCGGATAGCCGGCTTCCGCCAGGAGAGACTTGGCCAGCTCCGGGTTATAGGAGAGGTCCACATCACATTCCGTAGGAGCTGCCTCCGCATAATGGGGATTGATGTAGAAGTCCGTAACCTTGCCCAGCCCGTCGGTGGCAACCATGTTCATGGCTTCCCGGTTGGTTGCGTGAACGATCGCCTGACGGACCTTGTCATTGTTCAGGACTTCGCTGGATTCATAGTTGATGCACATAAACTGAATATCGTTGGACTCCATTTCATTGGTCGCAAACTTTCCAGAGTCCTTGATATCCGCCCAGTTGGAGAGAGGAACCGACAGGTAGTCGATATCACCGTTTTTCAGTGCGATAACTGCGGAGGAGTTGTCCTCGATCACTACATAACCGATCTTCTTGATCTGGGGTGCTCCCTGCCAGTAGTCTTCAAATGCATACAAAGTCCAGCCGCTGTTGGGCCGATAAGTCTCCGCATCCATGTAATAAGGACCCGTGCCGGCCAGGTTAGCAATGGTGCCGAAGTCGCTCCCCTGAGAGGTCACTTCCTTCTCGCTCAGAATTTTGATTTTGAAGAACGTGTGAAGGATCGGGGAATACGGACGTGCAATGGTGATCACAACGTGGGAGTCGTCCGAAGCCTCCACCTTTTCGATCATGTCCGTATAGCTGTTGTACTTGGGATTGTCCATAAAGTGCTGATAGCTGAACACCACGTCAGAGGCCTTCAGGGTCTCGCCATTGTGGAACTTCACGCCGTCCTGCAGCGTAATCGTATACACTGTGGCATCATCGCTGATATCGATTTGCTTTGCCAAGCAGGGCTGATATCCGCCGCCGCTCTCATCCAGAGTATAAAGGCCCTCATAAATCTGCTCGTTTACAGTAAGGACATCCGTCTCATTGGTATCTGCCGGGTCAGTGGTCTGCATACCCAGGGCATTCCGCAGCATCACGGAATCTCTGGGTCCATCTGTTGTCTGTCCACCGCTGGGTGTGTCGCCACAGCCGCAAAGCGTTGCAAGACATACTACGATTGCAAGGATGTAAGAAAGCGTCTTTTTCATTTTGATTCTCCTTTTTTTGTAGTGTCTGTACGTATATGCGTATCGATTCCTTATATACGCACCCTTATATTACACAAGGCGTCCGTGTTTGTCAAGGTCTTTTTGGCTGTATTACTAATTTTTTCTGCAAGAGCGCAATACATCTTAGGCAGTTGGCTAAAAAGAGCGTGGAGCAGACCCCTTTAGCTCCCTTATCCAGCAAAGCTGTTTTCGCCTCTTGAAGCTGTTGGACTTCCGCGCCCGTTTCTGTTATGATCGAATCCGGTGGGTCTTGCGCAGGCGGCGTCCGATTTATACAACATACGATACTGTGAAACGACAACGTTTCACCATAGGAGGCGAAAACGTGGTTTTTATTGTCATTTTATCTGGCCATGATCATCATCGTTGCCACCGTGTGTCCCATCGTCGCCTCGGCCGTGCAGGGGCAGGCGCTGGAAAAGCGGACAAACCTCTATACGCTGGCGCTGGAAAAGCTCAACGTCATGATCGGCAACCTGATTCGCGGGTGTCCGACCATCAAGGTCAACCACGTCGAGCGGGAGTACCTGCAAACGCTGGAGCAGGATAACGAGAACGCCGCCCACGCGGAATTTGCCAAATCCAAGACGAAGGTCCGGGTCAATATGATCATCGGCCTGCTATCCAGTGTTCCCGTGAACAGTGGCTCGGTCAGCAGCGTGTACCCTGCGGGAGATTTGGTTTCCGTCACACGGTACTGCACACCGGTTTTAAGATTCTCCCACTTGGCGACGCCCGTACTGTCGGTGGTAATCTTACCTACCTCCGTCCACGTCTTGCCGTCCGTGGAAGTTTCCAACATCAGCTCCGCGCCAGCAAGCGGGCTGCCCGTCACATCCACCTTGTGGACGGTGATGCTGCCCTTCTCCTCCATGGCTTTGATTTTGTAGTCGGCACTGAGATAGCCCAGGGACATTGCCAGCGCGATGCCGCTCTGCACAGAGGCGGGCAGGTTATACCAGCTGGCACTGGATCCCTCCTTGTAGGTGCCGCTGTCATCGGAATGAACACCCGGCTCGATACAGTAGGCCACCGCGCCATCCGCATATTTCATGTGGTAGAGGGCGCTGCCGCTGCCGAGGCCGCTGGTAGCCGAGATGGTCAGATTTGTAATGGACGGCGTTGTGCTTTGGCTATAATCATACTGACGAAATGTGATCTCGTCAGAATAGACGTAGACCCTGTACTTGACCGTCACGCTGGCAGCATAGGCGGTCACCGCCAATGCTGCCGCCATGGCCAACGCCAGCACAAAGGCTGTCATGTGTTTGAATGCTTTCAAATGGCTTCCTCCTTCGTAAAAGATAAGACCTCTCTGTTTCCAGAGAGGTCTTGCGTATTGTTTTTTCTCAGCCTGCATAGAGAACATAGATGAGCAGGCTGGCGCCGTCCTCTACGATGCAGACGTTGCAATGGAAGCCCGCGTCGGCCAGCGTATCCACACCTGCCTGCATCATGAGCTGCCGGAATGTGTAGTCCACCATGTCCCGCGCCTTGGCCTCCAGTGTCTCCTGCGAGGCATCCGCCGCTACCGATGCAGGGAAGCGGTACGCACTGTTGTCCAGCGTCAGACCGCCATCCGTACTAACGCCGTACTGTGCGGCAGCGTAGGCGTTGACCGCCTCGACAGCCGCCCAGCGGTCTGCCGGCTCGTACTCCGGCTCGGGTTCAGGTTCGGGGGCGGGTGTAGGCTCTGACTCCTGTACCGGCGCAGGCACAGGTTTGGGTTCACTCGGTGCAGGCTCCGGCTGCGGTGCGGGCATCACCGGCTGTTCAGGCGTAGTCGGCTGCTCCGGCACGTCCGTCTGTTTCTCACCGGTGGGTGAGGACGGTGTTTTCTCCGTGCCGGAAGGTGTCTCTGCGTCCTTGGTGGGTTTCGGAGTTCCCTCACCGCCTGGGGACTTGGCTTCCTCAGCATCCTCCTCAGCAGGCAGGTTCTCGGCATCTTCCTGCGTCTTGTCCTCCACAGGCGCGACGGCCTGCGCCGCGCTCTGTACCGCCGCCACCGGCAGCATCGCCGATGCGGAGCTGTCCTTTGCCTGCCCACAGGCCGTGAGCAGCAGGAGCGTCCCCATCATCAGTGTCATGATCTTCTTTTTCACGATAGCATCATCCTCTCTTTTTTAAGATAGTACCATTATGTGGTCACGGCTATTTGCCGTCAAATTTTTGCCTATCGTTCCATGTCCTGCTCCTGCTTTTTCTCCTGCTGCTGCGGTGCAAGACCGCGCTGGATGCTGGCGCGCTGTGCGGCGAAGGTCTGCTGGAAGTTCGCCAGAACACTGGTCCTGTCCCGCGCCTCCATCCCGTCGAACATCTCCACAAGGTCTGTGACCTTGGGCTTGTCACAAGGTACACCATAGCTGCGGCACAGCATATAGCTGACGCTGTCCGCACTTAGTGCGCAGGACTCTCGACTGTAATATGGAAAATTGCCATGGTCATGGATACCTGCGTGGACGGCCTCACGGCTCAGCGCACGGAACGCCGCGCTGTCCGAAATATACCCGCTGACGATGATCTGCTGCTGGTTGGGATCATACAGCGCATCCTGTCCGCGGGCGTCACCGGTCACAACGGGGACAGGCGACACCATCAGAAGCTGGTACAACGCTTTGCTCATGGCATCGCTGCCGTCTGCCAACTGGTTCTTTGTCAGCTGTCCGTGCCCGGTGGTCTGGGAGATGTCAAACACTCGCCCCACCTTATAGCCGCGATACTGTCGTCCGTCCCTGACGTAGGTATCGCCCACGCGGATCTTCATGCCCACCTCCTCCCGCATGACGTTGCGGTTCAGCCCATTCCATCCCTTCACGCTGTTGAACACCGTCACCTCGGGGTTCTGCTCCATTGCCAGCAGCACATTGGACGCGCTGAAACGCGGGTTGTCCGCCTGCACATCCAGATAGTGCAGGAAAGCACCGGCGCTTTCGGTCACGCGGAGCGCGGCAGCGTCATTCATGTCATTGAGGCTGTCACGCTCATCCGCCTTTCTCTGCTTCCATTCCTCGGTCTGCTGCTCCTTCTGCCGGATCAGTTCACTCAAATTTGCCATAATTTCCTCCTTATTTTATCTGTTCATTTTCCTGCACAGGGACGGCTTTTGCCTGCCGCGCCATCTGTTCGGATACCTTCTTCAGCTCCAGCATTTTCGCCCGCACGGATGGCTTATCCATCTCGGTAGACGTTCTGGCACCATTCCCGCGCTCTCTGAAGCTGCTCTCTGACCGAACGCGGGGGTTCGCTTTTTTTGCGGTGTCGTCCTCCCGTACCGGCGCAGGATAGCCCATCCGCTCAAAGATGCGGTTGATCTGTCGGGCGTCCTTGGCTTTCGCCATGATCTCCACTGTGCCGGTTTTCTCCACCCGATTGATAATGGGATAGAACAAAACACCGTACCGCTTGCTCTCCATTTGGAAGCCCCGCAGATCCTCCTGTTTGACGGAGAATATGGCCAACTCCTCGCCGTCCTGGATCAGTCGCTTTAGTCCCGTCTTACCGGATAACTTAGGGTTGTCCTTGGCTACTGCCATCAGCAGAGCCGCCAGATTCTTTGCGCCCAGCCCCGCCAGCTTAACAGCACTCTCCGTGATCTGGATGCTCTCCCGCACCACCATATCGGCGGTTTCACCGTTGGTACTCATGCTTTCGCGCCTCCTTTTTCATTTCTTCCCGCCGTTCCGCCTCGGCTTGCTGCACCTGCTGGGATACCACAGGCACATCCTCCAGTATCCTGCGGCACATGGCAAGCTCCTTCCGCTTTTCCCGAAGGGCGGCGGTCTGGCGGTCGATCTCTGCACTGCACTGTGTTTTGTACGCCTCATCTTCTGCATCCCTCCTTTCCCGATATAGTGGTTTTCTCTGCTGCTCACCGTTGTATGTCTCCCGCTCAAGGGCGGCGATCCGCTGCTCCAAATCCTCCGCCGTGGTCAGGCCGTTCGCCCACAGATACCGAAACTGCCGGTCATAGCGGTCCAGACGGACGATCTCCTGCCGCACGGAAAAAGGGACGCGCCGGAAGTGCTTCTTCCGATGCGTCCCTCGCAGCAGGTACAGGTATCTGAGATAGAGTGCCTGAAACCCTTTTATCTTCCTTTGTGTCCCTGTGGGACGCCTACCTTTGATGCGATACCGTCTGCCCGTATGCGTAAAGGTATGTGTCGCCAGTGTGCTGCCCTCCCGCTGGGTAGCCAGCCGTCTGCGGATGTCCTGTTCCGTATACCCGTCGCCCAAGCTATCCAGCCGTATCGCCCGCTTGCCGCCTGGCGGCAGCACAGTCACATATTTGCGGTCGGGCCGGTTCTGTACCACATACCCCTCCCGCCGCAGGAACATCAGAAACGTTTCGTATGTGTATGCTTCTCCGATGATGCGGTCAATATCAGCGCGAATGGTGCTGCGGATCGTGGGCTTGCCGTTCTGCTCCGCCTTCCATTCGGCGTAGTGCTTCCCTTTACCCTGCGGCGCGATAGTGGGCAGGTCATTCTCCCTGCACAGGGCATCCGATATGCCCCGCACATCGAAATAGTAGCTGCCGGGACTGCTGTGGTATTTTTTGCCGTCCACAAAGGACACGGAGTTCACCACCACATGATTGTGCAGGTGCGACTTATCCAGATGGGTGCCGATGACCACCTCATAGCGGTCGCCAAACAAGCGCTGGGCAAATTCCACGCCGATACGGTGTGCCTGCTCCGGCGTCACCTCTCCGGGCGTAAAGGATTGGATGAAATGATACCCCACCACGCCGCCCAGCTTGCCGAACCGCTGCTTCGTGGCCTGCATCTCTGCAAAGGCGGTCTCACAACTTTCGCAGTTGATGGCAGACGTAAAGAACAGCTGTTCCGTTTTCTCTGGATTTGCGGCATAAGTAATACCCGTATCCAGCGTAGTCTTTTCTCCGTTGACAGCATAGTTTACCCGCTTATCCAGTCGGTCACGGATGGCGATGATCTTCGTGATGGCCATATCAGAGTTCTTTCACCGCCCGCCAAAGCATTCCCTGCATCATCTTGATATGCGCTATATCCTCCATGCGGACAAAACCACTGGCATTGGCCACCTTGGCGATCTGGTTGATGTTCCGGCCGATGGCAGAAAGCTCTTTGGTAAATGCCTTGATATCTGCGGTGTCCGTATAGATGATGTACCCGTCAATCGCCATTTTGCGGAGGTATGCGCCATATCTGCGTGTGGGGAGCTGGCTCATTTTCTCGTCTATAAGCTGTTTTTCGTCCTCCGTAACATAGAATTTCATTTGGATATTCCGCTTTCGGTTTGCCATGCGCCGCCTCCGTTCTTTATAAGGGTTTGGGACTATCCCAACAAGCAATTTTGAATTTTCGGGCAAGGGACCTGAAAATCTCAAAATTCGCAAGCGGGTACTCGCTTGCTGTGCTTGCTATCGTATCTTATCCCTACTTATAAAGCGTTTCGGAAACCTCAAAATGCCCGCAAAATAAGAAAAACAGAGGATGTTCAGACACCCTCCGTTTCTTCATTCGGCTTTTCAATTTTTAAGGCCCCGTCAATGGCACCCTCCACGATAGGCAAATACTGTTCCGGGCAGAGCTTTAACTTCTGTCCGACCCGCTGGCGCAGCTCGCTTTCCTCTCGCATGACCTCTGGATTGAAATATCTCTCCATCGGCAGGCCGCAGATTTTTACAAGCTGTATGATGACCGGCAGGCTGGGGATCGTGCCCTCGTTTTCAATGTTGGCAAGATACCTGGTATCAATATTCACCTTTTCGGCTAAATCTTTTCGTGCAAGGTTCTTCGCCTTCCGTGCTTCTTTTACATCTGCACCGAAGGTTTCAAAGCCAGGGCAGTCTTCAACTTTTGCCATTCAACATCACCCACATACATTCTATATTTCATAGTTTGCACATGGAATGATGTTATATCCACTTGATATACATTTTATATTTCACATACTATCAAAATACAACTTACATTAGAGATTCATTTAAAAGAGAAATCTCCCAAAAAGAATCGTCCAAAAGAAAAAGTCTTATCGGAACAAAAAAGACAGATTAGAGCGGAAAATATTTCTTCCTCCTGTTATCATATTCGCTGAAAGCGCTCTTCGGTGCTTTCAAAAAAAGCAAGGATTAGTCTAATCTAACCAAAGGAGGAATTTTCAATGTCTGATGTGAGTACGGACAAAAAACTGAAAGGAAAAGACCTTATTACCATCGGTATCTTTT
>OGPN01001131.1_pt1 | contig 17797 bp, 17 predicted proteins | sample 1552941 | NCBI WGS metagenome assembly OGPN01 (sample SAMEA2580220, study PRJEB22360) | human gut metagenome | biome: human gut; feature: human-associated habitat; material: faeces | place: Denmark | collected 2008/2010
TGTCGAATTTCTATTTCTTTTATATGATCTGTATTTTTATGTTTATTTATGCTGCTTTCCGATATTTTGGGATTTTCAGTGAGAGAAGTGTGAAGGATGTTCTGGGATGGCTGGTGAAGTTTATCGGCTATTATGCGGTGGCTTTGATGATTGCGGCGGTTATTTTTCTTCCGGTGGTCATGACGATTTTTGGTACGGACAGGTTTCAGGCTGAGAATTATGTGCCTCTTTTATATGATAAAATTTATTATGAGAAGTATCTGGGTGATCTGATCGGGGAGAATATGATCCAGTGGGGGGTTGCCGGGTATTCTGCTGTTGCTATGGCGGGTGTGTTTGTGCTTTTTTCCAGGAAGAAGAAGTACCTGGATCTGAAATTAGGATTTGGGTTGTTGAATCTGTTCTTGCTGGTGCCTTTTGCAGGGCATGTGCTCAATGGTTTCTCTTATGTGTCCAACAGGTGGATCTGGGCTTATGGGATGATGATCGCGTATATTTTTGTGAAGGCGTATCCTGAGCTGTTTACTCTGACTGTGAGGGAAAAGAAGAAGATTTTTGTCATGACGGTGGCGTATTGTGTGCTGGCTCTGTTTGCGAAAGCTGCCAGAACGCAGAGAAATATGGCAGGTGTGCTGGTTCTGGTATTGGCTGTGTTTACGGTTACTTCTTTTGGAAATATTTTTCTGCAGGGGAAGTATATGTGCGGGCTTCTCAGTGCTTTGCTTGTGGTGAGCATTATGTTGAATGTTTCTTATCAGTATTCTTATGAGAAGGATTATCTGTCGGAGTTTGCAGCCGAAGAGGAGTCGCTGGATAAGCTGGAGTCGAATACGGATAAGGCGGTTCTTGCTGCCGGGGATTCAGGTGTCTATCGTTATGACCAGTATGGGGCATTGCCCTATGATAATACTTCTATGTATATGGGTACGAACAGTACTGCTTATTATTTCAGTCTTGCAAACAGCAGTATCAGTGATTTTTTCAGTGAAATGTATCTGAATACGCCATGGGAGCAGCATTATGAGAACCTGGACGGAAGGACGATCCTGGACAGGCTGGCTTCTGTGAAATATTTTGTGATAAGTGGTGATAATTTCCGCTATCTTTCCTATGGATATAATAAAGAGAAGGGCTCTGCAGGAAAGGGAAAAAGTGAGTGCAGGGCTTATGAGAATGAGAATGCACTGCCTCTGGGTTATACTTATGACAGTTATATTCCTGAATCGGAATATGAGAAAATGGATGTGGTAAAAAAGCAGCAGGCTTTGATGGACGGTGTGGTGCTTGAGGAGAGTACACTGCCTGAGGCATCTGTTGATGCTGATAATGAGAATATTCAGTATCGTATGGAGACAGGGGATGGTTGTGCTCTGTCTAAGGGAGCAATCAGGGTGACGAAGGAAGGGGCGCAGCTGAAGCTTGTGTTCCATGGTCTTACGGACAGTGAGAATTACCTGATCGCAGATAATCTGGATTATGACAGTCTTTCACCGAGAGAACTGATTGGTAACAGTCAGTGGAAGAAGATGTCTGAGTATGACCAAAATAAGGTTCTTGATGAGGACAGCCGGTGGCGATACTGGAAGGAATCAAAGGAAGCGGCTATGACAGTCAGCTCCAATGATGTGACCAAGACCATAAAGATTTTTACGGATAAGTATAATGCCTACAGTGGACGGCATGATTTTCTCTGCAATATGGGATATTCCAGATCAGGAGTTCGTACTATGACGATCACCTTTGCCAATACGGGTGTTTATACCTATGATAAATTAAGGGTTGTGAGTCAGCCGGTGCAGGGGATTGAGGAAAAAACTGTGAAGCTGGGTGAAGAAGCTCTCGAGAATGTAAAAATGGGAACGAATGAGATTACAGGGGATATCAGTGTTTCCGAAAAGAAAGCTCTTGTGTTGTCTGTTCCGTACAGTAAGGGATTTACGGCTTATGTGGACGGGAAAGAAACGAAGCTTCAGAAGGCGAATACCATGTTTATGGCTCTGGAACTGGAACCTGGTTCACATGAGATACGCCTTACATATTGCACACCTTATCTGAAAGCGGGAATGCTTCTTTCTGTTCTGGGGCTGGTTATATATGTAATGCTGGTGTTCAGGAAGAAAAAGTAATCCAAATTCCATTGCTTCAGGAAGTCTGGAATGTATCTGAGTCTCGTTACTGAGAACGAAGAGAACAGTAACATACGTGCTATTATCCTGTGAAGTGTTTGACACACTGGAGCATGCAGATTGTTGGAATGGACATTTCTGTAAATTTGTGTATAATAAAGTAGAAATAAGAATTGCGGGAGCTGTAAAGTGCTTAGGAGTAAAATAACCTTTTGCCCCTGACATTATAGAAAATATTTACAGGAGTAACAGACAGTGAATGAGAAACTAGTCTGTTGTATATGAATGAAACAAAATGAGGAATGACATCATGAGTAAATTATCAGTGGTACTTCCGGCATATAATGAGGAGCTGATGGTTGGGAAAACCTGTCGGGTGCTGGCGGAAGTTCTTACAGAAGCGAAGATTCCCTATGAGCTGGTGGTTGTAAACGATGGTTCCGGCGACCGGACATGGGAAGAAATTCAGAAGGCAGGAGAGAGGGATGCGAATGTGACAGGCGTTCTTTTTTCCAGAAATTTCGGAAAGGAAGCAGCGATTTTTGCAGGACTGGCGCAGGCCTGTGGAGATGTGGTGGCTGTCATGGACTGTGACCTGCAGCATCCGCCGGAAATCCTCTTGGAAATGTACCGGCTCTGGAAGCAGGGCTACGAGGTTGTGGAGGGCATCAAGAAAAACCGGGGAAAAGAAACTCTTTTTCACAGAAAAAGTGCCGGATTTTTCTATCGGATCATGTCCCGTGCCACCGGCTTTGATATGGAAAACGCTTCCGACTTCAAGCTGCTGGACAGGAAAGCGGTGGAGAGTGTTCTCGCCATGCCTGAGCGCAGCATGTTTTTCCGGGCGGCATCATCCTGGATAGGCTTCAAAAGCATCTCCGTACCTTTTGAGGTGCAGGAGCGTGAGGCCGGAGAATCCAAATGGTCTGCAGGAACGCTGATCAGCTATGCGTTTCGGAATATCGTGGCATTTACAACACTTCCGCTGCAGTTTGTAACAGCCGGTGCTGTGGGTTGCTTTGGGTGCTCCCTGCTCCTTCTGGTCTATTCTCTGGTCCGGTATTTTTCCGGGCATGCGGTGGAAGGCTATACCACACTTCTGATCGTGATGCTCTTTATCGGAAGTGCTGTGATGATGAGCCTTGGGATCATCGGATATTATATCGCCAGGATCTATGAGGAAGTAAAACGTCGTCCAAGATATATCGTATCAAAGATCATACGAGGAGGAGATACCAATGAAAAAGTGGATCCTTAAATTCTATGAAAATGATGTGATCCGTTATATTTTCTGGGGTGGTTGTACGACTCTCGTAAATCTGTTAAGCTTTTATATCATGAGGGCAATGGGAATCCCGCTGATGAGTGCCAACATCATATCGATCATCCTGGCGATCCTGTTTGCCTATGTTGTGAATTCCAGATTTGTATTTCATGACCGCTGTGAAACATGGAGGGATCATATACGGCCCTTTCTGAAATTTATAAGTGCCCGTCTGGTGACCATGGTCATTGAGGTAGGTGGCGTATGGCTTCTGGCGGAGATCCTGGGATTCCGGGATATGTTTGCAAAATTCTGCACACAATTTATCGTGCTGGCGTTGAATTATATCTTTAGTAAATTTATTATTTTTACCACAGGTAAAAGGATTGGAGGTAGCAAATGATGACTTTGGATGAGGCAGTGAAGAAAGTCCGCCCTCTGGATGAAAAGGCTATGGAGGGGGCGAGAAAGAGATGGGACAGTATTGCAAAGCCCCTGCATTCTCTGGGAGAGCTGGAGAATATGCTGACACAGATCGCCGGTATCACAGGTACACCGGAGGTACGTGTGGAGAAAAAAGCAGTGGTTGCCATGTGCGCGGATAACGGAGTTGTAGAAGAGGGTGTGACCCAGACCGGACAGGAAGTGACGGCTGTTGTGGCTGAGAATTTTCTGGAAGGGACTACTACCTGCTGTGTGATGTGCCGTCAGTGTGGAGCAGAGCTTTTTCCTGTAGATGTGGGAATGGTCACAGATACAAAGGTCCGTACAGATCTTAAGGTTGCTTATGGGACCAGAAATATGACCAGAGAGCCGGCGATGACAAGAGATCAGGCGATCCGTGGCATCGAAGCCGGAATTGCCATGGCAGAGGAGCTGAAGGAAAAAGGCTATCAGGTTCTTGCAACCGGCGAGATGGGCATTGGAAATACCACCACCAGCAGTGCGGTAGCAGCTGTGCTTCTCGGAAAACCGGTGGAAGATATGACCGGACGTGGTGCCGGATTGACCAGTGAAGGGCTTGTACGGAAGATCAATGCGATCAAAAAGGCGATCGCCCTGAATAATCCGGATCGTTCAGATGCCATTGACGTCCTGGCAAAGGTAGGTGGACTGGATATTGCAGGAATGGCAGGAGTATTCATTGGAGGAGCAGCACTTGGAATGCCGGTTGTCATGGACGGATTTATTTCCTGCGTATCTGCACTGATCGCAATAAAGATCTGCCCGCAGGTAAGTGATCATATCCTTGCGTCTCATGTATCCAAAGAGCCTGCAGCACAGCTGATCCTGAAGGAGCTTGGCAAGGAAGCGATCATCCACGCAGGCATGTGCCTGGGCGAGGGAACCGGAGCTGTGGCACTGTTTCCGATGATGGATCTGTCCTGTGCAGTATATAATTCCATGAGTACCTTTGGTGATATCAATGTAGAACAGTACGAGGAGCTGAAATAATATGCTGGTTGTTGTAACAGGAGGCAGCGGAAGCGGAAAATCTGCTTTTGCGGAAGAAACCGTACTTTCCCTTGGCGAAGCCAGAAGGATCTATATCGCCACCATGCAGGCTTTTGACGAAGAAAGCCACAGGCGCATCCGCAGACACCGGCACATGCGTGCAGGAAAAGGCTTCGAGACAATAGAAAGATATACAGAGCTGGATGAGCTGCTCATCCCGAAGGACTGCGTGGTCCTTCTGGAGTGCATGTCCAATCTGGTTGCAAATGAGATGTTCCGGGAAGGCGGCTTCCACCCGGAGGTGGCAGAAAAGATCACAGAAGGAGTGAAAAATCTTCTTTCCCAGGCAAAGCATGTGGTGATCGTCACCAACGAGATCTTTTCAGACGGGATCCTCTACGAGGAAGAATCAGAACAGTACAAAAAAGAACTGGGACAGATCAACCAGAAGCTGGCAGAGATGGCAGAAGAGGTTGTGGAAGTCGTATACGGGATCCCTGTATGGCATAAAGGAGGAAAGGAAACATGAAAAGCTTATGGAACAGTTTTAAGGCAGCCTTTGCCATGTTTTCAAAGATCCCCATGCCCATGGTGGACTGGAAGAAGGAAAACATAAAATATATGATGTGCTTTTTCCCCTTTGTGGGTACTGCCATCGGCATCCTGACCTGGTTTGCAGGAGGGGCCCTCGGTGTACACGTAGCTCTGGAGCCATTTTTTCTCGCTGTGATCCTTACTGTGATCCCGGTATTTGTTACCGGCGGCATTCATGTAGACGGGCTTCTGGACACATCGGATGCATTAAGCTCCTGGCAGGAACGCACAAGGAGGCTGGAGATCCTGAAGGATTCCCATGCAGGTGCATTTGCCATTATCACAGCCTGTGTATATTTTATCCTCTGGCTGGGAGCCTGGGATCAGCTCCTTGGAAATTATAACGGGATCTGTATCATGAGCCTGGGCTTTATGATGTCCAGGTGTCTTTCCGGGATCGGTGTGATCACATTTCCCAAGGCAAGGACAGACGGGACTGTGGCAGAATTTTCCAGAAATGCGTCAGAGATCGCAGTGCGAAATGTTCTTATCACGATGTTTGTGATCCTTGCAGCGCTGATGATATGGGTAGATCCGGTCCTGGGTGTTCTGGCAGCTGTCAGCGCACTTCTGGTATTCTGGTGGTATCACCATATGGCTTTGAAATATTTTGGAGGGACCACAGGTGATCTTTCCGGATTTTTCCTTTGCATCTGCGAGGTCGTGATGGCACTGGTGCTTGCTTTTGGTGGCACGTTTAATCTGTAATGAAGATTTGGATGAGGTAAAAATATTATGGAAATGATAATCGGAGGCGCATATCAGGGAAAAGCTGCCTATGCAAAAGCACAGTTCCCGGATGTGGACTGGAAATTCGGAGGAGAGATCACAGAAGAGGAGCTTCTGAAGGCAGCGGGTGTTCTGGGATTTCAGGAATACATAAGAAAAGCTCTGAAGGCAGGAGAAGATCTCACCGGTCTGGCAGAAAAGCTGGCACAGCAGGATCCGGATGTGATCCTTGTCAGTGAGGAGGTAGGCTACGGGATCGTTCCGGCGGGATTACTGACTTCGATTTCCGGATTGGTAATGATTTTCCCCCAGGGACCATCGACCAGACTTTGATCGATACCTCCCGAAAAGAAGAAACCGATCAGGGCGAAGAGAATATACAACGATACCAAAGCCAACGCAATTCCCAGAAGGATACGTGTCCGTTGTTCTTTTAAAAATTCCGGTAGCAAAGAAACCTGTTTTTTCTCCGTTTTGGAGGAAACAGGTTTATGTTTTATTTTTTTCATCTTTACAATTTTTCAGCCTACGAAGGTACGAAAAATTGAAAATTTATCTTGCTTTTACTGATACAAAAATCGTTTAATACTCCGTTTCGGGGTTTTCTCGAACTCTTCGTTATAGAGCTTGTAAGTATTCAGCTGGCTGTAAGCCGGGAGCTGTTGGTTGATTTCTTTCAGGTTGGCGGTCATCAGTTCGTCCAGTTTCTCATCGGTAATTTTTTCTTCGTTTACCAGATCGAAATCGGGGTAGATCAGGGCTACGAGTTTTCCTTCTTTTTCGATAACGATGGATTCGCTGATATAGGGCATGTTGTTGAGTTTATCCTCGATTTCTTCAGGATAAATGTTCTGACCGTTTGAGCTGAGGATCATGTTTTTACATCGTCCTTTGATAAACAGGTAGCCGTCTTGGTCGATGATTCCCATATCTCCGGTATGTAGCCAGCCGTCCCGGTCGATGGCGGCGCCAGCCGTAGCTTCCGGATTTTTGTAGTAACCGGTCATCACACAAATCCCTTTAGCCAGGATTTCCCCTACGATATGTTGGGGATCGCCGGAGTCGATCCGAAGTTCGACACGAGGCACTGCCTTGCCACAGGAGCTCTGACGGAAAGTTTTCCAGTTGTCGTAAGTGAGCAGAGGACCACATTCGGTCATGCCGTATCCCACCGTGTAAGGAAAACGAATCGAGCGGAGAAAGATCTCTACTTCCTTGTTCAGGGCTGCTCCTCCGATGATTAATTCTTTGAATTTTCCTCCGAAGGCGTCGATGACCTTTTGCCGGATGCTTTCCCTGATTTTATCGTTGATGATCGGTATGTTCATCAGTAATTTCATATGCGGTTTCTCGATGGTCGGGAAAACTTTCTTCTTGATGATCTTTTCAATAACCAGGGGAACCGTAATGATCAGATCGGGCTTTACCGTGGCGAAAGCATCTGCTATGATTTTCGGTGACGGGGTACGGGATAAAAAATGGATGTGGGTCCCGTTGACAAATTGGTAAATAAATTCAAAAGCCAGGCCGTACATATGAGCCATCGGGAGCATACATACGATTTGTTCACCCGGATTGATCCCGTAGGTATCGATGGCAAATTGCAGGTTGGTCCACAAGCTACGGTAAGGCAGCATCACTCCTTTGGAAGAACTGGTGGTGCCCGAGGTATAATTGATCACGGCCAGCTGGTCGGGCGTATCGTATTCGTAATGAACATCTTCGGCACGGAAACGATCGGGGAATTTTTTTCCGAACAGTTCGTTTAATCTGGCTCTGGCTTCGGTCAGTTGCTTGCTATTCGAGGTGCGGAGCGAGTAATCTTCGATCCGGAGTACGCCGTCGAGGTCGGGCATAGCCGATTCGTCGAGATTTTCCCAGACCACATCTCCGGCAAAGAGCAAACGGGCTTCCGAATGGTTCACGATGTGATGGACATTATCGGGTTTAAACTCGTTGAGTATGGGTACAGCTACAGCTCCGTAAGAAAGTGTGGCCAGAAAAGCGATACCCCAACTGCTGGTATTCCGGCTGCAAAGAGCGATCTTATCCCCTTTACGGATTCCGCAATGTTCGAAAAGAAGGTGTAATTTCTCGATTTTACGGGCTACATCTTTGTAAGAACTGGTAGCTCCCTTAAAGTCGGTCAAGGCAGGCAGATCCCAATGATCTTTAATGCTCTGTTCAATATATTTTATAAAATTTTCTTCCATAATCATGGGTTTATTTGAGCAAAGATAGAATTTTAGGTATTAAACCGGAAACGTTGGAAGAAAAAAATGAGTCCGTATTTTTCTATTTTATTGATACAGATAACGTTTTATACTTCGTTTTGGCGTTTTCTCGAATTCGGTTTCCTGGATTTTTAAACGGGCAACCTGGCTGTACATCGGCAGCATATGGTTGAGGAGTTTACGGTTTTCGTCCATTTTAGTTTTAAGCTGCTCAGGGCTGATCTTTTCTTTTTTCACTACTTCATAATCCGGATAGACGAGGGCGATTAATTTACCGTCCTTTTCAATGACCAGCGATTCGGAAACATAGGGTAGGGCATTCAGCCGGTCCTCGATTTCTTCGGGATAAATATTTTGTCCGCTGGGACCCAGGATCATGTTCTTACTTCTGCCTTTGATAAAGAGATAACCCTCACTGTCGATAATTCCCAGGTCGCCGGTATGCAACCAGCCGTCTTCGTCGATAGCGGACGAAGTGGCTTCGTGGTTTTTATAATAGCCGTCCATGACATTCGCTCCCCGCACTAATATTTCTCCGACGATATTTTCGGGGTCGGAGGAGTTGATGGCAATTTCCATCCGGTCGACAGCTTTACCGCACGAACCGGCTTTGAAGGTGTGCCAGTCGTCATAAGAAATGGCCGGACCGCATTCGGTCATACCGTAACCGACGGTGTAAGGAAATTGTACGGAAGAAAGGAATTTCTCTACTTCGAAATTTAATGCTGCGCCTCCGATAGCGATCAGTTTGAAACGTCCCCCGAAAGCATTGACGATTTTATCCCGGATCGACAGCCTTAATCTGCGGTTCAGATAGGGGATTTTCAGGAATAGCTTGATATGAAATTTTTCCAGTTGTGGCAGTACCCGGTGTTTGATGATTTTCTCGATAATCAAGGGTACGGCAACGATCAGGTTGGGACGGACAGCCGAAAATATTTCGTTAATGATTTTCGGGGCCGGAGTTTTGGAGATAAAATAAACGTGTGTACCACTGGCAAAGGGATAGATCAGTTCGAAGGCCAGACCGTACATATGAGCCATGGTCAGTATGGAGACCAGCCGTTCGCCCGGATTGTAGCCCATTTTGTCCAGGGCATACTTCAGGTTCGACCACATACTGCGGTAAGACAACATCACTCCTTTCGAAGCGCTGGTTGTACCGGAAGTATAATTGATCATGGCCAGCTGGTCAGGTTGATCCGGCTCGTAATGGATATCTTCCGGACGCAGGGCGGCGGGGTATTTTTGCCTGAATAACTCTTCCCAATGTCCGTGAGCTTTTGCCAGTGCCGGATTGGTATTATAGAAAAGAGAATAGTCCTCCATCTTGATGACGGTTTCCGGTTTCGGCATTTCTTCTTTTTGCAGTTCTTCCCAGATGGGAGTACCGGCAAATAGAATCCGGGCTTCCGAATGGTTGACGATATGGCGGATATTGTCGGCTTTGAATTCGTGTAAAATAGGTACTGCTACTGCTCCATACGAAAGGATTGCCAGAAAAGCGATTCCCCAGTTGGTCTGATTCCGGCTGCAAAGAGCGATTTTATCTCCCCGGCGGATTCCGCTTTCTTCGAATAACAGGTGCAAACGGGCAATATGGTGGGCTACATCTCCGAAGGTATGGGTTTGGCCCTGGTAGTCGGTTAAGGCCGGTTCTTCCCAATGGATTCGGATACTATGTTCTATATAGTATAAAAAATTCTCTTCCATCTTGTTCTAGATTGATGAGAAAACGCATCTCAGGTCCGGGTGGAATGTGCTTCAGCACGGTCGTGTTTAATTTCGTCCATAATTCCACCGTTGAGGGGGCTCGAGGTGCGTTCTCTGTGTATGTATACTGAATAGGGAAAAGAAGGTTACAAAAAAGAGGTAAAAGGTAGAAAGTAAAAAGTATAAAGTTAAATATTGTGAGAAGTCGAAACTAAAAAACGACGGTGGGCGTAGTTATTGACGAGTGAATGCAAAAAGCTCATTATTATTACGTTACAATAATTTAACTTTATTATTATGAAAACAGAAAATCCAAACACTCCAATTTTCGGAACACCTGAAGAAGCCCGTGTAGCTCCTAAGTTTGAAATGCCTAAAACCTCTATGCCGGGAGAGGTGGCTTATCAGTTGGTACACGATGAAGCGATGATGGATGGAAATGCCCGATTGAATCTGGCCACTTTCGTTACCACTTGGATGGACGACTATGCCCGCCGGGTGATGACCGAAAATATGGACAAAAACATGATCGATAAAACCGAGTATCCGCAAACTGCCGAGATAGAAAGACGTTGTGTGAACATTATCGCTAAATTGTGGCATTCACCCGAACCTCCCTATTGCACCGGTACCAGTACCGTCGGTTCATCCGAAGCTTGTATGCTGGGAGGTATTGCTGCCCTGAAACGCTGGCAAAAACGTCGTCGTGCCAAAGGTTTGCCTACCAATAAACCTAATTTTATCATTTCCACCTGTATGCAGGTCGTTTGGGAAAAATTTGCCATCTATTGGGACGTTGAAATGAGAATGGTTCCCGTGACGATGGAAAAAATTACCATGGATCCGCAGGATGTGGTCGGTATGTGTGATGAAAATACCATTTGTGTCGTTCCGATTCAGGGGGTTACGATCACCGGATTGAATGATAATGTAAAAGAGATCAACGATGCCCTGGATAAACTGAACGCAGAAAAAGGATGGGAAATATGTATTCATGTGGATGCTGCTACCGGTGGTTTTATCCATCCGTTTATCGATCCGGATACCGTTTGGGATTTCCGTTTGAAATGGGTGTTATCTATCAGTGTTTCCGGCCATAAGTTCGGATTGGTATATCCGGGTGTCGGTTGGGTGGTTTGGAAAGATAAACAATATCTGCCCGAAGAGATGAACTTTGCCGTGAACTATCTGGGAGCCAACATTCCGAGTATTTCTATTAACTTCTCCCGTCCGGGCAATCAGGTATTGGCACAATACTACCAGTTCCTGCGTTTAGGTATGGAAGGGTACCGGCAGATCCAGCAGAATTGTATCGATGTATGTCTCTATCTGAAACAACAGTTAAAAGAGATGGGGATCTTTGAATTTTTCAGTGACGATATGCCTAATCCGTTGTTTATCTGGAAACTGAAAAATGATTCTTCCCGGAAATGGACGTTATATGACCTTTCGGATGCTTTGCATGCCCAGGGATGGCAGGTACCGGCTTATACCATGCCGAAGAATATGGAAGATGTCGTGATCATGCGTGTCGTTGTACGGCAGGGAACCGGTAAAGACCTGGCCGATCTATTGGTGAAAGATATTAAAACCAATATTGCCCAGTTGAATCAATTGCAGGAACCGACTAATAGCGCTATTTTGTGGAATAAGAGAGAACCACAAAAGCCCAGAGGATTTAATCACTCCAGATAATCTCTTTTAGAGAAAAGAAGGAGCTGGTCCCCAATGGGACCGGTGTTCCTTTCAAGAATGGATAGGCGTAAAAGGAATCGACAAAATTAGAATGATCGGTACGAATGGATCAGAGCCGCAGATTCGCCGGTCAAAATTCTGAAAGAATTCGCTAACCCAATTTGTAAACCGCTAATCTATCTGAAAAACTTTGCAGACAGATTAGCGGTTTTTATTTATTCTGTCACACAAGAAAGATTCAGATATTCAAACCAGTTGATATTGGTTTTACTTAGAAGGTAAATTGGGGATAAGCCTAATAAAAAGTACCATAAAAAGCTCCGTTTGCCTTCCATCTGGATGCGGGAATGAATAAGGATATGATGAAATTCAATTATCAGGCCGAAAGAATTCATATCGATACCGTTTATCCGAAATGTAAGAGTCGGGCTGCTTACCGAGGAAAAGAGGATAAAGATTGGTATTTGTATCCGGCAAAGTTTGCAGGTAATTAATTTGGGGGATTACGACTTTAGATAAATCGATTGTTTGCATCTTTCGTGTAATTCCGGGAAAAACTCCCGGAATATTTTTTGTAATCGTTCTCCGTGCTCCTGCATAAATAGCGGCGTTTGGGCAGGATCGATCTGCAATCCCCGGTAGCGGGTCATGATTTCCAGGGATTGCTGGATTCCCGTTAGGGAGGCATAACGGCACAATCGGTCAGTCAGGATGAAATGCCATATGAACCCCTGAAAACGTTCCGGCAGGTGGCGGTAGTTCCAGGCTAAGGCGGTATAAAACCTCCGGCTGAACCGTTTGAGGGGAAGACCGGCATAGTCCTGAAACCGGCTGGCCAGGAAATAATCGAACAAGATGTCGTTCACTACAGCCGAATAACGCCCGAAAGTTTCCCGGCCTATCCCTACGGCTTCCCGGACCAACGGATGCCGGTCCGAGAAAGCATCGATTTCGCGGTGTAACAAAATTCCTTGCTGGAATTTCCGGGGATATTGTTTATACCCGTCCCCTTTGACCCCATCCCCGATAAAATTACCGATCTGAATACAACGGTCATTACCCGAAAGGAAAATGTGGGCGAGATAGTTCATAATTCGTTCAGCTTATTTGTAAAGGACAAATTTGCACATTATAAACGATACTACCAAAGCCCCTTTGCGGGTTAAAAGCTGAAAAGATCGTTCAAGGCCTCACTCATAGAAGGATGCGTATAGATCTGATCCCGGAGCGACGAATAGTCTAGTCCGGCTTTCATGACCAGGGCCACATTGTTGATCACTTCGCCCGAATCGATACAAAACAGGGTACATCCCAGAATTTTTCCGTTTTTGGCATTTACGACAGATTTCAATACCCCGTTGGTATTACCTGATACCCGCGCTCGGGGGATGGCCTCGACCGGAATGGTTTTGGTCATCACTTCGTATCCTTTGGCGATGGCTTCTTGTTCTGTCAAACCGATGCGGGATAGAGGTGGATCGATAAATACCGTATATACGACAGGTTCCCGGTCGACAATGGTCCGGCTGCCTTTACCGAACAGTTGATCCCGGATAATCCTGTAATCGTCCTGGGAAATATAGGTGAATTGTTTCCCTCCGCTGACATCTCCCAACGCCCAGATATCCGATGCGGTTGTTTGCAGATATTCGTTTACGATGATCGCTCCATGTTCGTTTAAATGTATTCCGGCCACTCCCGGATCGAGGCTTTCGGTGTTGGGCTGACGGCCTGTCGCTACCAGAACAGCGTTGGCAAAGAGGCTGTGTTCGGTTTTATCGGTCGTATCCCGATAGGTCACTACGGTCTCTTCGTCGGTATCCTGGATCGATTGCATTTCTATACTGAAATGAAATTCTATTCCTTGGTTTTCCATTACTTTCCGTACAGCTTCGGCAATGGTTCTGTCTTCGCGGGATAAAAATTCCGTTGTGTTTTCCAATACGATTACCTTACTTCCGAAAGCCGCAAACATAGAAGCGAATTCCAACCCGATGTATCCTCCTCCGATGATGACCAGGGTTTCCGGTAGCAGGTCCAGTTCCAGGAGTGAGGTACTGGTATATACCCGTCGGCTTTCCCGGATACCTGATATCGGCGGGATCACCGGAAGAGCTCCGGTATCGATAAAGATCCGTTTCCCCTCGATCTCCAGACGGTCTGTTTCGGTGGTTACCTCTATTTTACGGGATGAGCGGAATGAGGCGACTCCTGTATATACCGTTATATTCGGATGGTCGTTGAGCCGGTCGAAATTTAATTTTCGTAAAGCGGTGGTAATTTCGTTTTTCTTTATGATAGCTTTCCGATAAGCTGCTGCCTTTTCTTCAAAAGAAGCCAGATTCAGTTCCTTTATCATTTGGGCCTGATGGATCAATGCTTTGGTCGGAATACAGGCGATATTGATGCAGGAGCCTCCGTACATCGCAGCCGAACGTTCGATTATGGCTACTTGCTGTCCCCGGTTAGCTAAATCAGCAGCCAGTAGTTTACCCCCTTTTCCAAATCCGATAATGATTGCGTCAAAATGTTCCATAAAATGGGTGATTGATTAAAATTTACAGAAATCTCCACTACTTACGAAAATCAAAGGTGAATTGTTTGATTACTCCTTAGAACATCCCTTCCGCGATTATCGTATACAGCAGACAAACGATCACATAAAAATGAAAAATATGAAAACCAGATTGATTCTTTTTATTTTGTTATTCATCAGTGGCTTTGCAATAGCCGGTTGTAAACAACAAAACCAGTATCGTCCCGATGCGAAAATCGTTGCGGCATTTAATAACAAGTATCCTCAGTCCGATAAAGTAGAGTGGGAACAAAAGCAGGGGTATTATGTCGCAGAATTCCGGGAAGACGGTATCGAACACGAGGCTTGGTTCGACGGAACCGGTAAATGGGTGATGACGGAAAGTAATCTGAGGTATAGTTCCCTGCCACAGGCCATCCGCGAACAATTCGAGAAAAGTGTTTACAGTACCTGGAAAAAAGACGATATCGACAAGATCGAACGGGCTGGAATGGAAGCAGTGTATATCATCGAACTCGAAAAAGAAGGATTGGATACCGACCTGTATTATGTCGGTAACGGCAATCTGATCAAAACCGTGAATGAAGTGTCTAAAGAGAAACGGAGTTCTTATATGCCTGTCGCTTCGGATATCCAGATTTGGATCAAACAAAAATATCCGGATGCTACCATCATTGAAATGGATAATGAAAAAGGTAAATTGGAAGTGGACATCCTGGATGGAGGAAAAGCTAAAGAATTGATTTTTCAGGGAAACGATTGGTTGTCGACTTCCTGGGAAGTGAGCAAGGCCGAAGTTCCTTCGGTAGTAATGGAAACTTTCCGGCATTCGAATTTTGGAAAATACCGCATCGACGATATTCATTTTTATGAGACGCCGAACAATTCGTATTACTATTTCGATCTGGAACAAGGAAATTCTGAAGTACATCTGTCTATCGATCCTACCGGAAATATCCTACAGTGATCCGATTTATCGGGACGATGAAGGTTAATTTATAAAGTCTGTAAAGTTTATGAAGTCCGAAGAATCCGATGACTATATAAACTTTACAGACTTTATAACTCTGAATTTAATTGGAATAAGGGTCCCGCTTTACGCATGTGTGTGTGTATGTGTGTATGTATGTAAGAAATGCATAAGTAGAATTTATCGTGTGAAATATCATAAAGAGTGTATGAATCGATTTCACCTGATTAGAAGATAATTCCGCGGGACCCTGTCTTTTTATGCAGCCTGTTTCTCTTATATCTGGTCAATTCCCGGCGACGTCACCGGAAGAATCTTTTACGTCCAAAACATTCAAAGATCTTGAATACTAATGATGTAGAAAAATGGAAAAAGTTACTTTTTGAGGAAATTTATTTATCGAAAAGTCCGTTACCGGCTAATTTAATCGACGTTTATTTTCTTCTCAAAACAAACAAATATTTCCTTTTTTTTAACATTATTAAGTAACTCTTATTCAGTCAATAAAGTATTTTGGTTTTGTGACCTATCCCTTTTTACATCTAACTATTTAAACGTCCATTTTTTATTGCAAGGAACTGTTTGAAACAGTACTTGATAGCGATGACAAAAATAGTTTATTTTTTATTATTCGCCAAATAAATTTGTTGATTTCAATTATTTTCTCTTGAAAGGCTTTTTGAAAGCCGGCCGCTCTATTTTTGTTTCTATTTAATTTATCTGAGTTTGTTAATGATATTTTTTGTATTTATTATTGTCGACAACACTAGGTTGATTGGACGGTTGGGAACAAATTTTCCTGTACCGGTGGAGGTATTTCCTGTTGCTCTGGGTCGAGCAGGAAATAAGAAAATTAGGGGCTACGGAAATTATGCTCCGGCTGGCAAAAGGGAAAGACGGACCGGTGGTGACAGAAAACATAATCTGGTTCTGGATGTTCGTTTCCGGGACATCGGTCCCGCATCGGAAAAAGATCACCGGTGTCGTGGAGAGTGGGGGGATATCGGCCCGAAGTGGTAGTTACTGGGTGAGAGTAGGTGGAAATAAACTTTTCTGGGATGATTACGTACAATAAATTCGATGAGATCGTTCATTTGTAAACTTGTATATTGGATTATGTTGAAGTTGTACGTATTTATTTTATGGGCTTTATTGCCGTTACTGACTATGGGAAAGGGAATTCTGATTCAAAATGTCGTGATTTTCGACGGGAAAAGTGAAAAGACCGTCACGGGAAATGTATGGATCGAGGACAATGCGATCCGGAAAGTATCGGCCGAACCGATTGTTGCCGGAGCAGAAGTAGAAGTGATCGATGGGCGGGGAAAATTTCTGATGCCCGGATTGATCGATGCACATTGGCATGCTTATCTGGCTGCTAATACGATGGTCGATTTGTTGACCGCTCATGCTTCTTATACACAGCTGAGAGCCGGAGAGGAAGCCGGGAAGACTCTTTTGCGGGGTTTTACGACGATCCGGGATGCGGGGGGACCGGTATTCGGACTGAAAAGGGCGATCGATGAGGGAACACTGCCGGGACCGCGTATTTATCCTAGTGGGGCGATTATTTCCGAAACAGGCGGACATGCCGATTTTCGTATGGTATACGATATCCCTGAGCCTTTCGATTGTTGCGGCCTGACTCATACCGAGAAAATCGGGGCTGCTATCATCGCCGACGGGGTGGATGCCGTGATCGTCGCTTCGCGGAATAACCTGCGTCTGGGTGCGAGTCAGATCAAGCTGATGGCAGGCGGAGGGGTCTCTTCGTTGTATGACCAGCTGGAAGATGTGCAGTATTTCGAAGATGAACTGCATGCGGCGGTAATGGCCGCCGAGGATGCGGGTACTTATGTGATGGTGCATGTCTATGTGCCGGAGGCGATCCGCCGGGCTATCCGGGCTGGGGTGAAAAGTATCGAACACGGTCAACTGATCGATGAACCGACGATGAAACTGATTGCAGAGAAAGGCGTGTGGTTGTCGATGCAACCCTTTATCGGAGAAGGAAATAATCATTATACCAATCCTGTACAGCAGGCGAAACACGAACTGGTGGTACAAGGCACCGACCGGGCCTATCAGCTGGCGAAGAAATACGGGGTGAAGCTGGCATGGGGTACCGACTTGCTTTTCAGTCCGGCCAATGCACGGAATCAAAACCTGAATATCGAAAAGATGACCCGCTGGTTTTCCAACTTTGAAATCCTGAAGATGATCACTCACGATAATGCCGAACTGTTGGCTCTGTCCGGCCGCCGTAATCCTTATCCCGGTAAACTGGGGGTGATCGAAGAGGGGGCTCTGGCCGATCTGATTGTGGTGGATGGAAATGCACTCGAAGATATAAAAGTGCTGACCGATCCTGGCAAGAATATGCTGTTGATCATGAAAGACGGCAAAATATATAAAAACGATTTATAATATCCGCTACCCCAGAGCCTTTTAGACCGGGATTTTTCCCCGGTTATCGATTAA
>OGPN01001146.1_pt1 | contig 17683 bp, 14 predicted proteins | sample 1552941 | NCBI WGS metagenome assembly OGPN01 (sample SAMEA2580220, study PRJEB22360) | human gut metagenome | biome: human gut; feature: human-associated habitat; material: faeces | place: Denmark | collected 2008/2010
GAGGATAGCCACGGGGAGGGCGACGGCCGAACGGCTGCCGCCCTCGCCACATTCCCCCCCAGACCTTAATCAGGCTACCCAGACAGCGACCCCACCATCCGGGTGAAAAATATGGCGGTGTGTCAAATTTTGAAATTTTTTGACACACCGCCAATTGTATGCCGCAATGCGGCCGAAGAGGCCGCGTGGGGTGTTATTTCGCTGCCTTGGTGGTTTTCTTTGCCTTGGGCTCTGCGGCGGCTTTGGAGGCCGCTTTAGAGGCTTTTTCTGCCTTCACCGTGGCTTTGGCTGCCTTTTCGGCTTTCGCTTTCGGAGCCTTCTCGGCCTTGGGTTCGGGCTTGGCCTCGGCGCGCTGACGCAGCAGATGCTCCTCGTTGAGGTGCTCCTCGTTGAGGCGCAGGGTCTCAACCTCCTTGTTGAGGGTCTCAATCTCCCGGGCCTGGTTGCGGATGGTGGTAAGCAGCGAGTTGAGTTCCTCGTTCTCGATGCTCATGGGATACTGCTCCTCAACGCGCACGATAAAGTCGGAAAGCACATTCATATAGTTGGTAAACGCCTGATAGGGCGTCTCGTAAGGAGAGAACATCGAGTGGCTGGCTCCATCGGCGAAATGCTTGGTCGACATGTAGAAAAGATGGTCGGAAGCCTGGAGGCGCCCCCAGTCCTGCTTGAGCTGACGGTTGTCGGAGAGGCGCACGCGCTCGGCCACGGAGTAGAGCTTGCTGAAAGCCTCGTTCTGCAGCTTGTTGCCGAGCCATGCCGAGGTATCGCGGGCTTCGTCGGCCCAGCTGATGGGGTGAACAATCGAGAGCGTATCCACGGGTTTGAGCGTCTTCACGGCCTCGGTCGGCGTCATGAACTGCACTCCACGGTCGGCAGCGAAGCGCGGCAGAGCCTCAAGGAACTGGAATATGCCGGTATCGGCGTGGTGGAATTCGCCGAACGTCTCCAGATTCATGAACAGGTTGAAAATCTGCTCTTCCTGAGGGGTGTCGGCAATCCATCCGATATATTTATCGGCGGTAAGAGGATATTCGCTCCAGCTGGTGTCGGCGAAGCGGCGGGTGATGTCGTCGCTGAGCTTGTCGTTTTTCAGCAGAAGCTTGAGTTTGGGCTGTGAGGCGGCGGAATAGACGTAGTCGGGCGATTTCCAGCCGAGAATATGCTTGGCGCCTTCGGTGATGCACCCCTTGAAGCCCATCTCATAGATCTGCGGCGCCATCTCGTCGCAGTAAATCAGCTCGGCATTGCGGAACACCTTGGGTGTCTGGCCAAAAAGTTCCTTGATCTTCTGTGTGTGGAGTTTCACCTGGATGGCGAACTCCTTCGGATCGGCAAGCGAAGCGAGCGAGTGGTCGTAGGTTTCGGCGAGAAACTCTACGCGCCCGGTGTCGGCGAGCTTCTTGAGCAAGTCAACAAATTCAGGCACATACTGCTCGCACTGCTCCAGAGCCACACCTGTGATGGAGATCGCGCAGCGGAAAGCCCCTTTGGTATCCTCGATCATGCGCAGAAGGCTCTGAGCGGCGGGGATGTAGCTGCGGTGGGCAATACGGGTTATGATGTCGTCGTTGGCGAAGTCATCGTAGTAATAATGGTCGTTGCCTATATCGAAGAAGCGGTAGCGTTTCAGGCGGAACGGCTGGTGAATCTGGAAATAGAAGCAGATTGCTTTCATATCGGTTGTCGTTTTTATGATTTTTACGGTTGGGATGAAAATAAAGCGGAGAGAGCCGATGATGCTCCGGATTTACCAGCCGAGCACTTTATGGTATATGTCGATTACTTTGCGTCCGGCCTTGTCCCAGGTAATCCGGGCGACCTCGGCAAGGCCGTCCTCACGGAGCTGATTGTACATGGCCGGATAGGTTATGATCGAGTAGATGGCATCGGCCATGGCGTCGATGTCCCAGTAGTCGGTCTTGATCACGTTGGTGAGGATTTCGGCGCAGCCGCTCTGCTTTGAGATGATGGAAGGCACGCCCATCTGCATGGCCTCGAGCGGCGAGATTCCGAATGGCTCGCTTACCGAAGGCATTATGTAGACGTCGGAGGCCTTGAGCATCTCGTAGACCTGCTTCCCTTTCTGGAATCCGGGGAAATGGAAGCGGTCGGCGATACCGCGCTCGGCGGCCAGCGAAATCATCTTGTCCATCATGTCGCCCGAACCGGCCATTACGAAACGCACGTTGTGGTCGAGCTTGAGCACCTTGGCGGCAGCCTCCACAAAGTATTCCGGGCCCTTCTGCATGGTGATTCGGCCGAGGAAGGTCACGATCTTGTCTTTCGGCTTGGTAACCTGCACATCGAGCAGTTCCCGGCTCAGGGGCACCACGGCGTTGTGTACGGTGGTCACCTTGGCGGGGTCGATGCCGTATTTCTCGATTACGGTCTGGCGCGTGAGATTCGACACGGTGATGATATGGTCGGCGTTGAGCATGCCGTCGCGCTCGATGTTGAATACTGTAGGATTAACGTTGCCGCGCGAGCGGTCGTAGTCGGTGGCGTGCACGTGGATTACCAGCGGCTTGCCCGTCACCTGCTTGGCGTGGATGCCGGCAGGATAGGTGAGCCAGTCGTGAGAATGGATTATGTCGCAGTCGACGGTGCGGGCGATCACACCTGCCACAATCGAGTAGTTGTTAATCTCCTCAAGCAGGTTGTCGGGATAGCGGCCCGAGAACTCGATGCAGCCAAGGTCGTTGGTGCGCATGTAGTTGAAGTCGGCGTAGATATTGTCGCGCAGGCGGAAATATAGGTCTGGATCCATGAGCTTTCCGATGCGGCTCTCCACGTAGTCGCGGTTCACGTCGCGCCAGGCCACGGGCACCTGCGAGCAGCCGATTATATGGGCGAATTCACGGTCTTCGTCGCCCCATGGCTTGGGGATTACGAAAGTGATATCCATGTCGCCGCACTCCCACATGCCCTTGGTGAGGCCGTAGCTGGCAGTGCCTAATCCGCCGAGGATATGAGGTGGAAACTCCCACCCGAACATTAAAGCTTTCATCTTGTTGGTTTATGGTTGGTTAGAGTGGGATTAATCGTGGTCGAAACGGCGGAGTGTGCGCAGAGTGCGCAGCACCTCGGCGATGTTGGTGCCGTGGGATATGGCTCCTCGGCCGGAGAATGGCGGGTTGCCGTCGTAGAGCTGGCTCAGCGAGCCGATGCATCCCTGGCTCATCTCCTCCTCGAAGCCTATGAGCATACGGTCGATATAGCTCACGCCGCTGCGTCCGAACACCTTAAGGTAGGCGTCGGCGTAGAAGCCCATGAGCCACGGACGCGAGGGGCCGTTGTGCATGGCCATCTCGCGGTCGTAAGGCGAACCGAGATAGAATGGACGGTAGCCGTAGCTCTTGGGCGAGAGCGTGCGCAGGCCCTTGGGGGTAAGCAGTTCGCGCGTCACCACGTCGAGCACACCCTTGCGCTGGCGGCGGTCGAGCGGCGAGTAGTCAAGGCCGATGGCGATTGCCATGCTCGGACGCACCGAGGGGTCGGCGTAAGAGCCGCTGACATAGTCGTAGAGGTAGCCGTAGTCGTTGAGGAATGTATCGATGAAAGGTTGCTTCATCTTCTCTGCCGTGGCGATGTAGGCCTCGCGGCGCTCTGCCAGGTCGGGATTCCCATCCAGAAGGTCGGCGGCGAAGAGCAGAGCGTTGTACCAGAGTGCATTCAGCTCAACGAGCAGCCCGGTGCGCGGAACTACCGGGCGGCCGTCCCACGTGGAGTTCATCCACGAAGCCGGCTGCATGGTGCCGTCGGTGGCGAGCATTCCGCTCTCCTGCAGTTGCAGGCGCGGATGGCGCCCGGCAAGCGTGAAGTCGATAAGGTCGGTCACAATCTGGCTGTAGCGCCCGGCGGCAGCCTCGCGGCCGTAGTTTTTGGCATACTGCTGGATGGCCCATATGGCCCACCAGGGGATGTCGGGAAGGTCAATGCCATGGATTGTGCGCGATATATGGCCGTCGGCCATGAAGCGGTCGAGCGCCATCACGGCCGTACCCATTATTTCCTCGAAATCGTCGCGGTGGTCGATGGCGATGGTGTTGCCCGGAAGCGACATGAATGTGTTGCGGGCCAGGATAGTGCCCCAGGGATAGCCGGATAGCATATATTCGTGGTCGCCGCGCTTCAGATAGAGCTGCTTGGCCGAGTTCTTCAGGCAGTTGAAGAAGCTGGTGCGCGCCGTGCGCGAGGCGATTTCGTTTTCATACATCTTATGGAGCGAGCGCGTGCTGACCTCGCTAAGGCCGGCAGAGAAGATAATCGACTCGCCTTTCTTGATGTTCACCTGGAAATAGCCGGGCACCCAGAGGTCCTCGCAATAGGGCACTCCGCGCTCAAGATCCTTCACATACTCTATGTTGCGATACCAGTCGGGCTGGCTTACCCATTCGGGCTTGCGCGTGAGCTGCATGTAGAGCGTCGGATACCCCTCGTAAAGGCAGCAGGCCATACCATTGGGCACCGGTGTCATCTCCGTGTTGATGCGGTCGTTGGCTATACAGAGCGAGTTGACCTCGCGGAACGCCAGGAAGGGGCGGAATTGCAGAGTCGTGGGCGAGTGGGCCTCGACAAGGGTGTAGCGGATAAGGATGCGGTTTTCCTTGGAGATGAAGATTTTCTCTTTGGTAAGAATCACGCCGCCTACGCGATACGTAACGCGCGGCACGCTCTCGCAGTCGAACTCGCGGATATACTTGTGGCCGTTGGGACTGTAAACCCCACCCTGATAGCGGTGGAGCCCCAGATTGAAGGCGGCGCCATGCTGTATCACCGTCTCGTCGAGAGTCGACAGCAATACATGGGGCTTGTACTCCTCATCGCCGATGGGCACCACAAGCAGTCCGTGCTGCTTGCGCGTGTTACACCCCACAATCGAGGTACAGTGATAAGCGCCGGCCTGGTTTGTACGCAGCATCTCCTTCGGAAGACTCTGGTCGAGATTGATCAGCAGGTGCTTATCAAATTTAAGATAGCTCATTGAGATAGGTTTGGATGTTGTTAGAATTGTCAAGGTTTAAAGCCGGGCGCAGACCCGGTGGAAAATGTGTGCGGACACGTCCGCACCAAAGCCGAAGCAGGTCGAAATTGCCCCACAACATAGCTTTGCAGCAGTTTTCCATTGGTACTTATCAATATTAGCCTCGTGGCTGATATTCAACAACGAATTTAGCCCATTTGCACTGATTTTACAAATATTTGCCACGATTTTAAATTTTCTTTAGAGGCACCGCAGGTTTTCTGCAAAGACATACGCGCCAGCTGACTTTCACGCCTATGCCGGGCCTCACTCGCCACCTCTGTATTCTGCGCTATTCTGAAATTTTGACAAAAATAAAAAGCGCCGAAAATCAAGTGATATCAGCGCTTTGCGGCATTTTGCCATTTTTAATTGTGACCCCGAAGAAGCCGAGGTGTATCGTTGTAACTGAGTAGTATTCAAATTGTTGTAATGCCGTCACTCCGTTTGTTCACGAATTGCACACGGCATTATTTCCATGTTCTTACCCATTATTCCGTTTGGGCATTACAAAATTAGTGCCTTGTTTTGCCGATTTTCAAACATCTATGGCGTTAAAAATGCCCTACAATCGTGGTCAAAGCATGGCTGCAATCTGCTTTTCAACAGCCGTGCGTATGAATGAGTTTATAGATACTCCGGCTTGTTTGGCGAGATAGGCAACACGGGTATGGATGTCGGGTGTAAGCCGCACGTTCAACGAGCCGGAATAGCTCTTGTGTGGTTCAATGCCTTCTTCGGCGCAATATGCGAGATAGTCATCCACCGCTTCATGAAAAGCATTCGTGAGCTCTGCAACGCTCTCGCCCTCGAAATTCACAAGACCGTCTATGCCCTCAATCTTTCCAAAAAACACATTATCAGCCTCGCTGAAAGCGACCGAGCCGATAAAATCCTTATATTTCAATGTATTCATATCAGTCCTTCATTTTTAAGATAATCATAAACCTGTTTTATCACATATCCTTTGATGGTATTGCCGGGATGTGGCTTGTGGAGCATTATCGGCTTCAAGCCCTCACCCTTGAATATTACGCGGGAGCCGGATGTCTTGCCCTTGTTGCCCGGAACATATCCCAGCGCAACAAGCATACGCCTCATTTCCTCCCATGTGAAATCGTTAGGAAGCGTTGAGAACCGGGTTATCAATTTTTCTTTTGTTTCCATTCATTTTATTTTGACACAAAAGTAACTATTTTTCAGTTGCAAAACAAATCTATGGAATGGAGAGTTCAGATATTCGGAGTATGAAGGCATTACAAATACCAATAAGAGCTTATTATACCATCCTAAAATTGGTATTTTACCGCCTTTCACAATTTATGTTTATTGTGATTATCAGCTAATTACAGATTGTTTTCTTTTCGGCTCAATATTTGGGAGAAACGCTGTGACAATTCCTAATAATGGTAATAGTGTGCTGACCTGAAAGATAAATTCTATACTCGTTTTGTCGGCAAGCCAGCCGAAAAATGCAGATCCGACACCGCCAAGACCGAAATTCAAACCGAAGAACAAACCTGCCATCATTCCAACCTTATTTGGCTTCAATTCAGTGGCATAGACCAATATCGCCGAAAATGCCGACGAGATTACCAATCCTATTATCACGGCAAGTATTATTGTCAATGTGAAATCAACATACGGCAGAGCCAATGCGAATGGAGCCGCTCCGAGAATCGAGCCCCAGATAACATATTTGCGTCCATACCTGTCGCCGATACTGCCTCCGATTACAGTGCCGATAGCCACGGCTCCCATGAAAGCAAAAAGGCACAGCTGTGACACCTGTATGTCAACACCGAATTTGTTGATAAGAAAAAACGTGAAATAGCTTGTCATACTCGCCATATAGAAATACTTTGAGAATGTGAGCACGCACAATATGAATATGGCCCAATGTATCCTGCGGCTCGACAATGCCAGTACAGCGGGATTGGGGACAATAACCTTCTCTTTTATTTTATGTAGCTGCATCTTGTACCACCGTCCAACCGGAAACGATGTAATTCCGGCAACAAGTGCCGCTATGGAGAACCATATTATAGAATGTTGACCGAATGGAATGACGACAATAGCCGCCAATAACGGTCCTACGGCACTTCCTCCGTTTCCGCCGACTTGAAATATTGATTGTGCCAACCCTTTCTTCAAGCCTCCTGCCATCTGGGCTATGTGTGAGGCCTCGGGATGGAATATGGATGACCCGCAACCGATAACTCCTACCGCCAATAGGATAAAGGCGTAGTTATTGGCAAACGACAAAAGGATTATTCCCAACAGCGTGAACACCATTCCTATGGACAATGAAAACGGCTGTGGATGCTTGTCCGCATATCTTCCTACAAATGGTTGCAGGATGGAGGATGTCATCTGGAATACCAATGTTATTATACCGATCTGACCGAACGTGAATCCGTATTTGTCTTTGATTATAGGATATATGGACGGTATGATGGATTGCATCATGTCATTCAGCAGATGCGCGAAACTTATTGCCAACAGGATTGAAAAAAGCGTTCTCTCTTTGGTCGTTGTCTGTTCCATCTTAAATTTCGATTTTGGCCGCTTCCCAGCCAAGGATTGCGTTCTTACGTATCTCACCCCAATGATAGTTGCCGATTTCTCCCGATGCACGGATTACGCGGTGGCACGGGATGAGGTATGCCACGGGGTTCTCTCCGATTGCTGTGCCGACAGCCCTGTATGCACGGGGATTGTCAATTCGGGTTGCAATATCCACGTAGGTTGTCATGCCGCCCATAGGGATTTTCAATAGTGCCTCCCATACTTTCAATTGAAAATCCGTGCCTTTCAGATGAAGTTTTATTTCAGTCAGTTTGCTCCAATCCTGAGTGAAAATGAATAATGCGTTTTGTTGGATCGCGTCACACATCTGGCGGTATCTCGCTCTTGGGAACCTACGTTGTAAAGAATTGAACGCCTCCATGTGGTCATCGGCTAATCGGCCTTCGGTCGCTTGGCCATTGCCAAGAAACTCCATGCTGCAAATCCCTTTCGGGGTGGAGGCTATAAGTATGTCACCGAATGGAGTCGTGGCAAAGCTGTAATTTATAAACAGGTTCTCCCCTCCATTTTTGTATTCGCCCGGGGTCATGCCCTCTACCGTCACAAACAGATCGTGCAATCGTCCCGTGCCTGACAACCCTACTTCGTGGGCGGTATCAAATAGCGATGCGTGGGTTTCCTTCAATATCTTTTTTGCATATTCAACATTTAGATATTGAAGAAAATGTTTCGGTGATACGCCGGCCCACTCCTTGAAAACACGCTGGAAATGATACGGCGACATATTGACCGCCTCGGCAACCGATTCCAATCCCGGCTGCTCGTGGCGATTCTCTCGGATAAAGCCGATTGCCTCCGCGATTCGGAGGTAATTCAATTCCTGTTGGCTCTCCTTCATGGCAAAACGTGTTCAAGTTTCAGAAGATATTCCTTAGCCTCCAGTCCGCCTCCATAACCTGTCAAAGATTTATCACTGCCAATGATTCTGTGACATGGAGCGAATATCGACATTGAGTTTGCACCGTTGGCGTTGGCTACGGTACGGACCGCTTTAGGCATTCCGATTTCTTTGGCCATTTCGCCGTAGGATATGGTCTTCCCGAAAGGGACGGTTAGCAGATGGTTCCAGACCTTCTTTTGAAAATCAGTACCCACAAACAGCAACGGCACATCAAATATAGTCCGTTTCCCGGCAAAATACTCATTCAATTGCTTTATCGCCATGTCTATTATAGGCGACACTCCTTCCTCAAACTCGGCATTGAGTATGCGTTTCAGCCGGTTGCCCACATGGTTGCGGTGACGCTCAACCTGCCAGTCGCATAAGCAGAGTTTGTCGCCGAACGAGCCGAGCATAAGCACTCCGCACGGCGAGTTGTATTGATGTATCGTGATAATGTTCTTTTTTCTGATATTCATATCTTTCATACAAATTTTACATGGTCGGTATCCAGCTTGCAAAGCCTCCTCCAGAGTATCATAAACCATTATGTTTTTCTCCAATGGTTTGGCAGGACAATCGGGAGTGCATACAATTCGGGTTGTCTTTACTGCGACGAAGAACCGACCGCGATATTTTTTATCCCTATTTCGTATTGCATTCAGTTTTTCTTCCAGATCCATCCGGTTATTTTTGTTTCTTTTTGGGAGCGTAATCCTTCATACCCTCAATCGCACCTCCAGCTACGGCCCATATATACAGGCTCGCCACACTGTTGTACGGCGAAAAACGCCGCCGTATTTTTCAAACAATTTGCGTTCGATTTTACGATGGTGATATATCATGCGCAGACCGCGCTGTATGGCCAAGTCGCCGAAGCTCAAGATATCCGGTCGCTGCATAGAGAAAAGCATAAGCATCTCCGCGCTCCATACACCAAGCCCTTTTAGCGATGACAGCCGGGCGCAAACTTCATCATCGGACATTTCATGAAACGCATTCAGATCAAATTCTCCTGATTCTATTTTTCAGCGGCGGCGCGTATATATTCAACTTTCCGGAAAGAAAGGCCAACCGATTGAAGTTCATCGGGAGTGACTGATAGGATATTGTCCGGGGTTACGTCCCCAAACCTGTCAATAGTTCTTTGCCAGATACTTTCATGGGCCTTGGTAGAAATCTGCTGGCCGATTATGGAGTGAACGAGGGCGGCGAAAAGGTCGGGGATTACCCGCCTTTTCACCATACCTACCTTTTCAATTACCTCCGCAAGGCGGTTATCCTTGCTTTTGAGGTAATTTATTTCGGCCTCTCCGTATTGAAAATACTCCATTAGTCGATTATGTAAGCATTGCTGTCAGCAGGGGCCTCATCTCGATTGTCTTTTGTATATTCGCGCTTGATTTCTCCGACGGATATACGATAATTGTCAAAAAGAGTATCGTGACCCATTTTTTGGCTCTGACGATGGTTCACGTGATTGCGCCAGCCTGCTGTCTGCATGGGCTTTAAGGCTTTCGTTCTGCGCCCTGCGCTCAGCCATGAGACCACGGTTGAAACTGTACAGCATGGTCGTGGTGGCAGAGGGTTTTGGTTCTTCCTTTTTGCCGAATAAACCGAGGAAGCCTTTGCGCTTTAGGTTTCTTTGGCTCCTCTTTGGCGCTCTGGCGAGCTATCACAGGCAGTTTGTTGGCCATCTCGTCACCGAGAGCCTTTTGACGCCGGTATATTTCTGCAAGCTGGAGCAGTTTCTTCTCCTTGTCCTCAAGAAGAATACGGAGGCTGTCTATGTCGGCTGCCTCCGAAATGAAGATCCGGCTGAACTCACACAGTGTGCTGTCGATATGGAGTCTCTGGCGATGATATCTGTCCCGCTCCATGTCAGTCCACTCCATCGCGGTTTCGCCCATAAGCGAGAGTGCTGTCATGTGCATGTTAAGTTCGTTTATTTCCCGACGCAGCTCATTGGCGGAACGATTCCTCTCATCCATCAGAGATAAAGTGTGCTCCTCGTTATAATAGGCATAACCTATTGCAACAGTGAGCACAAGAATAAGGATATATCCGGATATAATCGGTATATGAGGAAGGCCCGATTTTCGAATCATATTTATTACGAGACAAATATTGGTGGAGACATTACAAAATGGTATATAATAGTCTGTTTATATGAGAAATACCGAATCTAAAAGCTATAACGATATTAGCGAAAGTTCATTGCCAACGATAGGATGCCGCAGTGAGAGGTGGGATATCAATGCAAAAGTATCTCTTGCCATCATAAATCGTCACTTTCTTCACATTGACGGAATTGTTGGTGGCTATGATTCCTGTTGTACCGTCTGGATTTGAAAAGGCTGCGAACTCCGTGTCGGCGACATTCCCGTCAACAGACGCTCTGTGTCCACCGGGTCGTGAGGCTGTCATCGCCAGGCAAATTGTATAGTAAAATGAATTATATGTTATCTTGCCATATGTCTCGATATCAATGTCAACAGCTCCGTTACCGTTAAAGCATCCTCCCGGACGATACGGTCCATGATTGTTATCAAGTATCATATTCCACACTATCGCACCGCGCCCCCAGTTGTTGACAACATCAAAAATCAGGTTTTTCACATCTTCGAGAATTCTTGCATGATCCACTCGCAGGTACCATTCTCCTGCCGTCCATTCCGTAAAAAGCAATGCCATATCAGGATTGGCGTCGTGTATTGCGGTCATTTCCGAAGCATCCCCGCTATAATTATGATATGCGGCTCCAGAAATATATTGTTTGGCTTGAGAATCGGAATATATCAGACTGGGATAACCTATCTGTCCCTCCCAATTATCGTAGCTATAATTATGGTCAAACACATAAATTTTAGTGTCGATATTATTGTCTCTGAACGACGGACCAAGGGCTGTCTTGATGAAATCGCGTTGCTCTTCCCAAAGCATAAACATCGAAGCGCTATTACCTCCATGGAGAGGTTCGTTCTGAGGGGTGACAGCAGTAATGTGGATGCCATTTTCAGCAAAAGCCTTTATCCATTTCACGAAATACAAGGCATAATCCTGATAACATTCTTCACGTAGATGACCTGCTGTCCATTCTCCGTTAGTTTTCATCCAGCGGGGGGCAGTCCACGGGGCGCCGATAATTTTGATATCGGGATTAATCTGCAATATTTCCTGCAACACAGGAATAATATAACGAGTTTCTTCGTTAGTGAGTGCAAATTTCTCGATACCGGGTGTATCACAGCATGTATAGTCGCTCAACGAAAAGTCGCTGCAACCTATGGGCACCCTTAAATAAGAGCATCCATAACCGACATTCTCATCGGGCGAGAATGTACGGACAAGAAAATCGTGGCGTCGATATGCTTCCATCTTGGATAGATTGTATGATGCCGAGCCGGTGATGGCAAAGCCAAAACCGTCGATTTCCTGATATAATTGATTGGTGTTTATGTTTATCATACCCTCTGACTTGTCCCGGCTGCTGTCGTCAAATTTCAAGTTTTCGGTCGACAGCAGCTTCGATCCATCATATGATACATAACAGGCTTTTATATCTGCCGGCGTTGTATCGTGTTCTATAAGCAGAGTTGGATTGGGAAGATAATGATTCTGACACACCGCACCGGCGGTACACATTATCAGACAGAGGTGCGTAAGAATACTGTGTAATGTCATTCTTTTCATCGTATATATATTTTTTCGCTTATCTGATTGTTATGACGGATATAAATGCCCTTTGTGGGGCGATTGACTTTCATTCCCTGAAGCTTGAAATAGTCATAATGTATTTCGGAATTAGTAATCAGTGGTGGCTCTGTTATTGAGGTTGGCTTATTGCCTATGCCATCTGCTTTTAGAGTCATTCTCAGACGAGTGTCGGAATTCGCATTATCAATGCCGTCAAAGCGGATGTTGTCTCCCACGGTGGCGGCATAGTCAAGACTGAAGTTCTTGCCCGCTTCTATTTGTTCTTGCGTCTTTGTCCCCAACTGGATATTCCACTCGCGGTCTACTATCTTGAAATCTCCGGTGAAGTGAGGTGTGTTAAGAGTATATGTTCCGTCATTGTAATCGAACGCATAGAATGGCAGTATGGTCCAGTCGTTAAAGTCGCCGACGAGATAAAGCATCGGCATTCCGATACATGACAGAGTGAGGTTGTTCATATCAAGTGTTATGGCCACTTCCTGAGCAATCGGTTCCTCGAAATACATGTTGCACTCGTTTTGGGCAGATTCAAGTGGTATCACTTCATTGTATTTAATACCCTTAACCATTGATCCAAATTGCCATTTCCAATCGGGTGTGGTGATTTTGAACTCACCGGTGAGGCGTGGAATCTTCAATTCATAAATTCCCTCTGACCCGATGAAACGCATCCGTTCATCATGAGGATTCCAATTATTGAAATCGCCGGTAAGATAGTATGTCAGATTTCCGGAGATATCAGAAAATTTATTGACTGTCAGTCGATTGTTTGCTTTGTTAAATACCAGTTCAATATCGCCGAGAGGATTTTCAATCGTCATATCACAACCATCGCGTTGTAATTGATATGTCCTGCCTGATTTAATCGATGCCACGCCACCATATTGCGCATCCCACTCTGGAGCAACAGCGGCAACAATCTTGAATCGGCCATTTAAATCTTTTGTCCGCAGCACATAGGAATCGCCCTCTTTGATAAATCTGTATCCTTTCTTGTGATTGCTCCAGTCAGTGACATCACCGGCTAGATATATGTCAGGACACACTGTCAATGTTGGTGCCGAAGGATTGCTATAATCAAACAGAAGTGTCGCGCCGTACACGGTCGTCGAATTTCCATTGATCTGTTTTACACGGAAATTGTTGCCATAAGCATTGATGCAGGCCATTGGCACATCAAATTCAAAAGTGTCTGTCGAACCATATTGAAGCGAGTAATCCTCCGTGCATATCTTGAATGTGTAGACCGACGACAGTTCATCGATGTAGAGTGAATATACGCCGTTATCATTTACCATCCTGTATTTTTCCTGAACGGTCCAGTCATCGGAGATTCCACGGACATATAGTTCAGGTGCTTGTGCGAATGTCGTATGGTAAGCCAGGAATGGCAGACATAATTTCAGCATCACGATAAGTGTTCTAAATCTATACATAATAGTTCTAACGTATTGAAAATGAATATACAGTCTCAGTATGGTACTTTTCTCCGGGATTAAGGCGCACAGATGGCCAATCTAAGTGATTAGGGCTGTCAGGATAGTGTTGTGTCTCAAGGCATAGAGCAGACCGTTTCGGATAGGCAATTCCATTCTTTCCACAGACCTGGCCGTCGAGGAAATTACCTGAATAGAACTGTAAGCCTGGCTGATCTGTGCTAACAGTCATTACAATACCACTCACGGTATCATAAAGCTGCGCTGCAAATGGGCAACTCTTGTCAAGGACAAAGTTATGGTCATAGCCCATTCCATTGATGATTTGCTCGTCGTCAGCATTGATGTTTTCTCCAATAGCGTGCATGTGGTTGAAGTCGAATATTGTTCCCTTGACGGAACGGATTTCTCCTGTCGGCATAAACGTCGAGTCGATAGGGGTAAAACCTGAAGCCTTTATTGTCAGCAGTTCATCGGATATCTCTTTTGTATGGTCTCCGCTAAGATTAAAATAGCTGTGGTTTGTGAGATTGATGATGGTCGGCTTATTGGTATAGGCGGTATAGGCGATTTTCAATCCACAATCGGAAGTTAAACTATATACAACTTCGACGTTTAGGTTTCCCGGGAAGCCGGCATCGCCGTCAGTGCTGTGCAGTGTAAGTACAAGTGTGGTGTCAGTTGTCTGGGTGGCACTCCATATTGAATGATGAAAACCTATCGGCCCACCATGGAGACAATGCCCATAGTTGTTCTGTGGCAGTTGATAAACTATTGAATCGAGCGTAAAGCGGCCTCTGTTGATTCGGTTGCCGTATCGTCCGATAATCGCTCCGAAGTTGCCGTCGATCTCGAGATAGTCACGGATGTTGTCATGCCCGAGCACGACATCGCATGGTCGGCCGTCTTTATCCGGAACCATAAGCGACACAATTCGGCCACCGTAATTTGTGATACATGCTTCCATTTCACCATTCTGCAAGGTGAACAGGGATATTTTTTGATTGTTGACTATGGTGTCAAAATCTTTTTTGTCAAGGCCTGATAAAGTCGTCTTTTGATTCGATGCGCAGCCAACCATTATCAGTGCGGCTGCGAAATAGATGATATGTTTCATTGTTTTATTCGGCATAAAAGGTCAGGGATTGAAGATTCTTTGAGTCAGGGCCGACCATGACGCGGAATTCACCCGGATCATACCCATATTTAAGGTCGTTGTCATAATATTTGAGCATATCGCTGTCTATCTCAAAGCTGACTTTCATGGTCTCCCCCTTGGGAATGAATACACGTTTATATGACTTCAATTCTTTGACAGGACGGGCTATCCGGGCAATAGGGTCGTTAATATACAGCTGAACAATCTCGAAACCATCATAATCCCCGGTGTTGCTGACATCTATCGAAAGCGATATCGAGCCGTCTTTTGCCAGTCGGTCGGTGTTTATCGAAGGTTTTGAATAAGCGAAGGTTGTATAGCTGCAACCATAACCGAACGGGTAAAGTGGTTCGTTGCTTACGTCGATATAGTTGCTCCGATAGGGATTGAACTGCGTGGGGTCATAGTCGGGATGGCTTGACGGCAGATGGTTGTAATACAGCGGTATCTGGCCGATTGAACGGGGCCAGGTGGTGGTCAGTTTACCGGACGGCACCTTTTCTCCGAAGACAACATCCGCTATGGCATCGGCCGCCTCGCTGCCTCCGAACCACACATTCAGTATGGCTGGAATGTGATTGTCCTCCCAGTCAAGCACAAGAGGACGGCCGGTGAAAAGCAACAGTATTACAGGCTTCCCGGTAGCGTATAACTGTTTGAGAAGATCGCGCTGAGTATCGGGGATTGTGATTTCCGCACGGCTCGACGACTCACCGCTCATTTCCGCGCTTTCGCCAAGCGCACAGATTATGATATCTGCGTTATTTGCAATTTCTATGGCCTGACGATGCATCTCGTCATCGTTCCCGCGAGCGATAGAACGGCCCCAGTCGCAATTTCGTTGGGTAGTCTCATCATAGTAGATATTGCTTCCCTGCGCATAAAGCAGTTCAGCATCGGTGCCGAGGGCGTCGCGGAAAGCGTCAAGCAGCGACTTGTGATTTTCAGGCTTGCAATAGCCGCTCCAAGTCCCGCTCATGTTGTTTGCGGCATTGGCGAGAGGACCGATAAGCGCAATCCGACCTTTCTTTTGCAAAGGAAGGAGATGCTTGTCGTTTTTAAGCAATACAACGGTTTCGGCGGCGATATCCCGGGCAATCTTGCGATGTCGGGGCGTGTACATATCTTTAGCCAGACGCTCAGGCTTGCAATATTTATATGGATCGTCGAATAGTCCGAGCCGTTGTTTGGCAATCAGGATGCGACGGCACGCGTCGTCTATCATCTTTTCAGTAACCAGTCCGTACTCAAGAGCACCTTTTAAATCGTTGAGATATCTGCCTGTAACCATATCCATATCTGTGCCGGCCCTTAATGTGACAGCGGCGGCGTCTTCTTTGTCTGCCACTCCCATAATCGGCAGCTCGTCTATTGAGCCGTAGTCAGTGACAACAAAACCGTCAAAATCCCAGTCGTTACGCAGAACCCCGTTGATAAGCCACTCCGAGGCAGTGGCGTGCTGACCGTTGATAAGATTGAACGATGTCATCACCGAACCGACACCGGCATCCGCGGCAGCCTTATAAGGGGGCATATAATAGTTGAACATACATTCGCGGCTCATGTCAACGCCGTTGTAATCGCGTCCGCCTTCCGCTGCACCGTATAATGCGTAGTGTTTCACGCAAGCCATAAGGGATGAGTCAGAACGCATGCCGTCGCCCTGATATCCGGCGATATACGCTTTGGCAAGGACGCTTCCGAGATAGGGATCCTCGCCGGAGCCTTCGGCGATACGACCCCAGCGCGGGTCGCGGCAGATGTCGACCATTGGGCTGTAATTCCAGTTTACACCGTCAGCTGTAGCTTCGATGGCCGATATACGGGCCATTTCGGCTATGGCGGTGCTGTCCCACGAACACGACAGTGCTAATGGAATCGGAAAGACAGTCTCATAACCATGCACTACATCAGCTCCCACGAGCAAGGGGATAGCGTGAGGGCCTTTCTCAGCGGCCAAACGTTGAAAGCGAGAAATCGCATCGACCCCTTTGACATTGAAGAAGCCGCCAATTTTTCCTTGCATGATAAGAGAGTCGAGCACGGCTGCCTGTGCTGTTCCTGACACCACATCTCCGCCGACGGGCAAATTCAGCTGCCCTATTTTCTCCTCAATGCTCATCTCAGCCATAAGACTGTCTATGAAGCCGTTGTTATCTGTATCACGAGCCTGAGCGGTAGCGGCAGAGAGTAAAAGCAGGACGGCTGTGGTTATATTAGAATGATTCATACTATTGCTTCGGTTGGTTCAGAATTTTGTTGCTGGCACCCCTGTGAAAGTCATCTTCACGGGGTGTATTCTGCCATTTGAGCCGAAATGAAGCTCATCGACACATATGACGCGGTCGTTACCGTCGGTCGCTCCGAGCGGATGGCGGTGGTAGACAATATAGTATCTGTCTGTTTTCGAAGATCGGATTACGGAATGATGCCCTGCCCCCGTTCCTATCTCGGGGTCTGATTCCAGAATCGAGCCTACTCGTCTGAAAGGACCAAAAGGGGAATCAGCAATTGCATAGGCCACCCGGTAGTCGTCTTTTGTCCAGTCGCCTTCACTCCACATGAAATAATATTTCCCGTCCTTAACAAGCATGAACGGCCCTTCTGTATAATCCTTTGGAGTCACTTCTTTGTAGAGCGAGCCGTCGGGGAAAGGGACAAGAGATTTGAAATCGTCGTCGAGACGGACCATGTTGCAGTGTCCCCAGCCTCCGTAATACATATAATAACTCCCATCCTTGTCTTTGAAAACGAACTGGTCGATTGGCTGCGCCCCGTTCACTATCTCATTTATCAGCGGTCGGCCAAGCAGATCCTTGAACGGACCTGCCGGCTTTTCGCTGGCCGCGGCACCCATAACGCCGCCATCGTGTATG
>OGPN01001156.1_pt1 | contig 17629 bp, 13 predicted proteins | sample 1552941 | NCBI WGS metagenome assembly OGPN01 (sample SAMEA2580220, study PRJEB22360) | human gut metagenome | biome: human gut; feature: human-associated habitat; material: faeces | place: Denmark | collected 2008/2010
ACAGGTATTAAAAAGTATTGAATTTATTGAAAAAACACTTGATTATATGGAGAGGATGATGGAAATACTTACTATATCAAGAATGGCAATAACTGGCGGGAAGTAGAATGGCATGACAGGATTATTGGTGATTCGGGATGGAGATATGATGGGAGATATGGCACTTTAGTAGTTCCGAAATCGAACACAACTGATACTTCATCAGACCATGTGCAGTTTTACAAAAGAAGTGAGGTAACACCAGAGTATCGCGATACAAGACTTCACAGTATGCAGACTGCGGTAAATAACTTCATTGATTCTACATTGGAAGCAAATAATGCAATGGCAGGCGACACGAAGCATCAGTTGTCCATCGTTACTTATGCAAGTAATGCAAATACGAGAGCCAACTTGCAGGAGGTGACAGCGGAGACAGCGGCAAGCTTAAAAAACACAGTAGACAGTCTGGAAGCAGATGGCGCAACGAATGCCGGAGCGGGTATGACCAATGCGAATACAGAGCTTCAGAGCGAGAGGGCAAGAGCCAACGCGCAGGAAGTTGTTATTTTCTTTACGGACGGTACACCAACCACAGGAAATACGTTTAATGCAACGGTGGCGAATACAGCGGTGAAGCAAGCCGGTGAAATCAAGAGTGAAGCAAGAGGCGGCCTTGTATACGCTATCGGTATCTTTGACGGGGCGAATGCGGACAGCTTGGAATCCAAGGAGAACCAGTTTATGAACGCGGTGTCCAGCAACTACCCGAACGCGACAGCTTACAATAATCGTGGTGATCGTGTAGATGCTAAGTACCAATATTATAAAACGGCAAGCGAGTCGGATAAGTTAGACAAAGTATTCAATGAAATCTTTGATGAGATCAAAAACCCGGGCAGTGTTCCGACAGAAGTAGTCGGGGGCGACCCGATGAATAGCGGGTATATCACCTTCGAGGACGAGCTTGGCGCATATATGAAGGTTGACGGTTTCAAAGAAATCGTATTTGCAGACAAGGAGTTTAAACGGATTGAAAAAACAACCAGCGGAAATACAGACACCTATACCTTTGAGGGAATTGTAGATGCAAGTGACCTTTATCCAAATGGCAATCTGAACGAAATTGTTATTAAAGTAGAGAAGGCTGATGCATTGGCAAAAGGCGACAAGGTAACTGTTCAAATTCCGGCGGCACTGATTCCGCTTCGTCAGGTTGACGTGCAGGAGACAGACGCAGGAAGTGGAGAGTATACGACAACAGTTAGCAATACTTATCCGATGCGTATTTTCTTCGGCGTGAGCTTAAAAGACGACGTGGCGGCAATGCTTGAGAATCCGGACAGTGATATGAAACAGCATATTGCAGACAATACAGGTAATGACGGTAAGGTGAATTTCTATTCCAATGACTTTACCAAAGCAGCGGCGATGGGCAATACGATAGCGTCCTTCACTCCGGCAGACACCAACAATTTCTACTACTTTGGACAAGACTCAGTATTATATATAGATGAAAATTGTAAAACACCTGCAACAAGAGAAAACTCTGGACATAATAATATAGATACAGACAAAGACTACTGGTATCAGAGAACGTATTATGAAGCCGAAAAAAAAGAGCCACAGACGGAACATATTAAGATTACAGGCGAATTGGCGGCAGAATTATTACAGTATGCAGAGCGAAACGACACTGGTCAGTGGTATATCCCGAAAGAAGCGCCTCGTCTTGCAGCGATTCATAATACACATCTTGCAAAAGAGGATAATGTGACTGGTACAGCGGAAGATGTAATCAATCCGCAGTGGGGCAGAAATGAGAGTCAGCAAGTCATTGATGAGGTCAACGTATCCCTTGGAAATAACGGTAAGTTGTCCTTAGACGTTCCGGGCGCGCTGGAGATTTCCAAAGCGGTTACCGCAGAGGAAGGGTTGACAGCGCCGGATGAAACATTTACCTTCAAGGTTGATTTAGAAGCGGCGCAGGGGACAGAGCTGAAAGACAGCTATGCCGCGCAGAAGCTTGACAAAGATGGAAAAGAATCCGGTGAAGCGTTTACCGTAGCGGATAACGGTATTGTGAAGCTGAAAGCGGGAGAGAAGGTTCAGATCTACGGTCTTGCGAAAGGTATGCAGTACAGTGTGACAGAAGAAAACCTTCCGGCTGGCTTTACCCAGAAAACGCCTGCGGATAGTAAAGCGGAAACAGGTACCATTGGAACGGATGCCGATGCGAATGGAATGAATCAGGCGGCATTTACAAATACCTATGCAGTGGAAGGCTATACGATGAAATCTGTAGACCTTGGCTTAAAGGGTACGAAGACGATGAAATCCGACGGTGATGTACGGTCCTTCAAAGAAGGAGATATCTTCAAGTTTAATATCAAGGCAAGCCAGCAGACGCCGGACGCACCGCTTCCGACAAATGCGACATGTATTATCAAGCCGACAAGCGGAACAAGTGCAGCCATCAGCTTCGGAGATTTTACTTTCGTGAAACCGGGGGAATATAGATATTCGATTCTCGAGTATTTACCAAACGGCGAGACATCTGACGAGTGGGATAAGATTATTCCGGGTATCACCTATGACCCTTCCGAGTACAGACTTATAATCAATGTTCAGGATAACCATGAGGGTAAATTGATTCCGACTAACATTGAGATCGACAAGCGTCAAGACCAGACCGGGGCAGAAGACTGGAAAGCTTTATATACGAGTACAGGTGATTTAGAAACCGGAGAATCAGCTAAGCTTCCGGGAAATGACAAGTCTTATATCGACTTTGTCAACACGTGGAATGCAGAAGAACAGAGCATATCTCTGAACGGTAAGAAGACCTTGAATGGTAAGAGTCTTGGTGATTACTCTGTGAAAGAACAGTTCGGCTTCAAGCTGGAGGCGGCAGGCTCAAGACAGATTGGAAGTCAGGACGGGTTTGCAGAAGATACAGACCAGCCAATGCCAACGGACGATACAGGTAAATACATATATCGAAACTCTACCACCGGAGACATCACTATTTCCGGTATTACATTCAAAACAGAGAATATAGGAAAAGAGTACAAATATATTCTTCGCGAATTACAGCCGACAGACAACGGGAAGGTTGACGGTAACCCGATAGAAGGCGCAAAGAAGAATAATGCCGGTAACTGGGTTTACAAGGGAATCACGTTTGATAAGGAAGCTAAAGAAATCATTATTAAAGTAAATTCTCCTGACGGAACCAACGAGATTCAGGCGCAGGTAACCGACAATAGCTTTGAATTTGTCAATAGCTACGACGCGGCTACAACGCTTGCTTTGAACGGAACAAAGAAGATTACCGGACTTGAGTTCAAGAGTGGTGATACATTTACCTTTGAAATCACAGGAGCAAATGGCGCGCCGCTTCCGAAGAATGCGGAAGGACAGGAGATGTCCGACGTAACGATTCATCCGGAGAGCGGAAAAGAAGGTGCGCTCGATTTCGGCACAATCACCTTTACGCAGGCGGATATGAAGGGAGCTGTCGCAGAGAAGAATCAGGACGGAAGTACGAAGCAGTACACGAAGGATTTCACTTACACACTGACAGAGACCGGTACGGATGGAAATGGTATGACATATGACAAGGCACCTAAGAGGGTGACTATTACCGTTACCGACGATAACCACGGAACTATGAAAGCTACTGTGAAAGAGGGAAGATCAGAAATTACGTGGACAAATAAATACACAGCCACAGGAGCAGTTGGCGAAGCTGATCTAACGGTTACAAAAGTGCTAAACGGACGCGCTATGAAAGCCAGAGAATTTAACTTTACGATCAAAAGTGCAGAGGATACGCCACAGCTTACCAAAAACTTTGCAAACGAGTTCTCGGCGGACGGAAGCGTTCAGACGTTGAAGGATGGATTTGAGTTAGCGTTTGACCAGAACGATATTGGAGAGACCTTTACTTATATAGTGGACGAGGTGGAAAATACAGATGCGAATGGTATCACCTATGATAAGTCAGAGTATCAGGTAGCGTTTACACCGAAGGACAACGGTGACGGTACGATTACACCGGGGATTAAAGTTACAAAGGTGAAAAATGCTGCCGGTGAAACAGTGAGTGAAGACGTAGCGCTTACAGACGGAAAGGCAGTCCTTCCATTTGTAAATACTTATTCTACAGCACCGGCCGAGGTAGACCTTTCTGAAACAGCAGGCTTTACGAAAGCGATTACCGGACGAGACTGGAAGGATGGCGATTCCTTCAAATTCAACATCACCGGAACCGCGCAGGACGGCGATGCGCCAATGCCACAGAAAGACAATCAAGGCGTAACGTCTGTAACAGTGGATTATGATATGGCGAAAGGGCAGGATAAGACTGCGGCAGATGCAGAGACGAAATTTGGTTTTGGCACGATTACCTTTGACAAAGCTGGAGTATATACTTATCAGGTGACAGAGGATAAGGCAGGCACAACAGAAAATGGTCTTACCTATTCTGACAATACTGCGACAGTCACCATTACCGTAGAGGATAAGGAAGGAACAGGTAAGCTCACAGCAACGCCGGTGATTTCCAGTCCGAAGTTTGTAAACACTTATAAGGCAGTGCTTGACTACACCGGCAAAGGAAACATTGCTATTTTCAAGACGCTGCACGGAACCAATGTAAAAGACGATCAGTTCAGCTTCAAAGTGAAAGCAAAAGATGAGGCTACGGAAGATAGGTTGAAGATTCCAATGGATGGAATTACCGAAGAAACGAATCCGGCAACGGAAGGTCAGAGAACGGAAGTTGCAAGACTGAGCCAGATTACCTTTACAGAAGCGGATGCCGGTAAGACTTATACCTTTACAGTGGAAGAAGTGAATGCCGGAGGCGAAGGATTCGTATATGACGATACGGTATATGAAGTTGAGATTGCGGTTACAGACTTGGGCGAAGGAAAGCTTCAGGCAGTGACAACCGTTCGGAACACGACAGATAACGAGAACGTTTCTGAGACAACCTGGACGACAGATTCTGCGGCGGGAACAACCCCGATTGCCCTTGACTTTACGAATGTTTACCGTGCGTCAGACGATGTGGCAATAAAAGTTACGAAAGAAGTGACAGGCGGACGTCCGCTGAAAGAGGGAGAATTTACGTTCAAACTGACTACAAAACCAAATAATGGCGGTACAGGAACAGAAGTTGCAGCCGAAACGAATCAGGCAGACGGAACGGTTGACTTTGGTATATTTACGTATACCACAACAGGATATCAGGCGCCTGAGGGAGCTGTGAATTTGACGGACATTATCAGTGGTGATAACGCTTATGCGACTATGACTCAGGTAGACGGTAAGAACGTCTATACCGTAAACTATATTGCTTCGGAAGTAACTGATAATCTTCCGGCTGGAATGACTGCGTCAACACTGCCATTTGCTGTGACGGTTACCGTTACAGACAATGGAGACGGAACGCTGACAGCCGAAGCGAGCACAGGAAAGTTTACGAACAATTACGCGACCTTAAATGACTATATTTTAATCGGCATGAACGGTACGAAGACGATAGACACCAATGGCGTGGCTGGACTTACTCCTCCGGTATTAAAGGATAACTTTACCTTTGAGTTAAAGGCTCTTGACGGAGCTCCGGCGCCAACGAGAGCAACAGCGAAGACCGATGAGAATGGTAACGTTGACTTTGGAACAGCAACCTTTAATTCAAGTCTTCTGGAAGGTGTAACTGCGGCAGAGGACGGTTCAAGAACGAAAGAATTTAAGTACGAAGTAACGGAAGTAAAAGAAAATCTTCCGGGTGTAACTTATGACACAGAGAAGAAGACATTTACCGTAACGCTGAAAGACGACGGAAACGGTAACCTGAGCGCAACGACAAGCAATGCGGACGGACAGCCATTGTTTGCATTTAAGAATAGTTATGGCGTAGAGCCAAAGACTTCAAGTATTACGGATACCATCCAGATTCAGAAAGTGCTGGAAGGAAGAACGCTGAAAGAGGGAGAATTTACCTTCCAGTTGACCGAGAATGTGGACGGTAAGGATACGGTTGTCGCTACAGGAACCAATGACGCAGACGGCAAGGTGACCTTTGGAAGTATCGAATATACCAAACCGGGCAACCACACTTATACTGTCCGCGAACAGATTCCGGAAGGCGCGGCAGACGGTGTGTATGAAGGTGTAACGTATGACAAAGCGATTTATACAATCAACACGGAAGTTACCGACAAAGGCGATGGAACGCTGGAAGTTACACATGCTGTGAAAGACGATGAAGAAGTGACCTTCACAAATACTTACGAGGCGAAACCGACAGCAGTTGTTATTCATGCTTCTAAGAAGCTGGTAGACAAGAAGTTAGAAGACGGACAGTTTACGTTCGAGCTAAGAGATGAGAACGACAAGCTGGTTGGAAAAGCGAAGAAAAACAATGCAGACGGACAGGTTGTATTTGACGAGATTACCTATGACAAAGCAGGAACTTACAAATACACCGTCAGCGAGGTCAACGACAAGCAGGATAGAATCCTCTATGACGATAAGAAGTATTCCGTAGAAGTGAAAGTTACAGATAACGGTAAGGGAAGCTATGTTGCAGAAGTAAGCTACCCTGACGGAGCGCCTTCCTTCGTCAATACATACGAGAAACCGGAAGAACCTGCGAAACCGGACAAACCGGACGAAAATAAGGGCGACGGCAACGTGGTAAGCGCGAAGACAGGAGATACTGCACAGACAGGCGCATGGCTCGTGCTGATGATAGCGGCTATCGTGGGAATCGGAGCGATTGTTGTAATCCGAAGACGAGAGAGAAGACATAGAAGATAGGAATTGTTGTAGAGGGAAAGCCCGGGCAAAATGCTCGGGTTTTTCCAGTAGTCTGAACAGATATGTTATTTTTGTGAGTGCTATAGAAAACATCTATAAATACAATTATGTATGTGTATTATCAATTGGACATGGAAGTTATACACTGTTTATAATTATATGAGAAAAATAAAGGTGATGTGACATAACAATCTGGTCTACAGGAGAAAAAAATGAAGTTAAAGAAAACGTGGGTAAAAAAGATTATATTGTTAGTAGTTGCAGCTGCTATGGTGGCGGCTTATTTTTTTGTACCGGGCATTCATAGCACTGTGTTAAAAATATTCAAGATGTTTGCCAGTGGAGACTTTACAGTTGTGAAAGAATTTGTGGCATCTTATGGAGCATATGCGGCGGTGATTTCCTTTGTGCTGATGATTTTCCAGTCGGTAGCTGCACCTCTTCCGGCATTTCTTCTGACCTTTGCAAATGCAAATCTGTTTGGCTGGTGGCAGGGTGCGCTTCTTTCGTGGAGCAGTGCAATGGCAGGAGCGGCAGTGTGTTTTTTCATTGCAAGAATTCTGGGTAGAGATGTGGCAGAGAAGTTAACAAGCAAAGCAGGGCTTGAGCAGATTGATACATTTTTTGAAAAGTACGGGAAAAATACGATTTTAATTTGCCGTCTTCTCCCGTTCGTATCTTTTGATATTGTTAGTTATGCGGCGGGTCTTACTTCTATGTCTTTTGTGTCGTTTTTTGTAGCGACAGGGGTGGGACAGCTTCCGGCGACAATCGTGTATTCTTATGTTGGCGGGATGTTGACCGGAGGTGCAAAAACTTTTGTGACGGCACTTATGATCTTGTTTGCTTTATCAGCGTTTATATTTATGCTGAAGAAAATATATACGGACAAACAGTCTGCGAAAAAGGCATAACTTATGTTAGAAAAGGAGAGAAGAATATGGATACTTATTACAAACCGGAAGATTTGGAAAAATTCGGAACGATGGGGGAAAAAGCGCCGTCGTTGGGAGAAAAGTTTTTTGATTATTATGGAGCGGTATTTGCAGAAGGTGCGTTGACGGCAAGAGAGAAATCTCTGATCGCTTTGGCAGTTGCGCATACGGTACAGTGTCCATACTGCATTGATGCTTATACGAATGATTGCCTGGAAAAGGGAGTCAACGAGGAGCAGATGACAGAGGCTATTCATGTGGCAACAGCAATCCGTGGCGGAGCAAGTTTTGTACACGGAGTGCAGATGAAAAATATTGTGAAAAAGCTGGAGTTTTAATTAAATAAAGTTCGGCTTTTTATAAATTCATATTTTATAAGGAGGACAAAATAATATGAAGAAGAAACTTGTGGCATTATTGTTAGTTTCTGCCATGACAGCAGCTATGGTTGTAGGCTGTGGATCTGGCGAAGAGAAGAAAACAGAGGAAACAAAGACAGAGGAAACAGCAGAAAAGAAAGAGCTGGCAGATGATGAATATCAGTATGTATCTGCAGAAGATACTGTAAAAGCAAAAGATGTTCACATTCTTGATGTTCGTGAGTGGGAGAAATATGTAGCAGGACGAGTTGCAAACTCTGAGTGGTGTCCTATTTTCCCATTAGAAGATACAGCTTTGGAAGAAGCGACTGTTGAATACGCAAAAGCGAATTTAAACGATGGCAAGGATATTTATATTGTATGTAACAGCGGTAAAAGAGGTGCGGAGAAGACAACCGGAATTTTAAGAGAAGTTGGAATTGAGCCTACATCTATCTATACGGTTGAGGGCGGAGCAGAGGCTCTTTCTAAAGTTGACGGAGCGCTCACTACAAACCGTGCAGACGAAGCGATTGAGTGGCAGTATGTATCCGGCAAAGATGCAGTAGAGGCTGGCAAGAGCGGAGAAGCCCAGATCGTGGATGTGCGTGACGACGAGACATACAAAGCAGGTCATCTTGCAGATTCACAGCAGGTAAACTTAAAAGAGATTGAGAGTGCAGATGCGCAGACAGCAATGTTTGAATTAGCAGGAAAACTTGACAAAGAGAAACCGGTATATTTCCTTTGCTATAGTGGTAATAAATGTGCAAAAACAGGAATTTCTGTATTAAAAGATGCAGGATTTGATCTTTCAAATCTTTACATCATTGAGAATGGTGCAAAAGACGGAGATGTTTCTGCAGCGTTTGAAAAATAAGATCAACAATAAGGAAAAGGTTTAGATATGAAGAAAAAAGTATTGTCAGTACTGTTGTGTGTGACTATGATTGGTGCACTTGTAGCGGGATGTGGTTCAAAAGAAAATGACACAAAAGAGAGTGAAGAGAAAAAAAGCACGATTCAGGATGTTAAAGCAGATGCGGTAGAACAGAGAACTGTATATGTAACTCCGGAATGGGTTATGAGTGCTCTTAGTGGTAATCAGGAAGGCTATGAGGATATTGTGGTAGCAGAAGTGGGTTACGGAAGTGAGAAGGACTGTGATTCTTATAATGAGGGACACGTTCCGGGAGCAATTTATGTAGATAACTGTGAAGTGGAGGATGCCACAGGTTCGGAAGAAGGAGCATATAACCTTTTAGCTCCTGAAGAAGTAGAGAAATTCCTGCTTGAAAATGGTATAACTAAAGACACAAAAGTAGTGCTTTATGGCGCAGATCCGACAGGCGTTGGACGTCAGGCATATGCATATATTTGGGCAGGAGTAGAGGACCTTAAGATTTTGAATGGTGGTATTGACACTTGGAAAGCAGCAGGATACGAGGTGGAGAAGAAATCTAATACACTGGAAGCAGCTAAAGAGTTTGGTGTAACAGTTCCTGCGCATCCGGAATACTGGACTTCTATTGAAGAAGCAAAGGACAAACTTGAAAATGATGATAACTTTAAACTTGTAAGTATTAGAAGTGAAGATGAGTGGCTTGGAAAAACAAGCGGTTACGACTATATGGATAAAGCCGGTGAACCGGAAGGCGCTGTATGGGGTAAAGGTGCAAATACAGCATTTGATGTAGCTATGTTCTTAAATGAAGACGGAACAGTGAAAGATTTAGAAGGTTTCAAAGAAGTTTGGAAAGACTGTGATTTCACGCTTGATAATCATCTCGCATTTTATTGCGGTACAGGTTGGAGAGCAACGGTTCCTTTCCTGGTATTATACGAAAACGGATATGATAACATTTCTGTATATGATGGCGGATGGTATGAATGGCTGATGCATGAGGATTATCCGGTACAGGTTGGAGATCCGGCAAGTGCAGGCTGTCAGCATATGACCGTAGGCGATTTACCAACAGGAAAGGCTGCAAAATATTAAAAAATCTAAACATTGCGCTGTCACCGTTCAAAGGGTGGCAGCGTTTTTCTGGTGAGGGAATTATGAAGAAAATAGTAATGATAATCTTTGATATTTTAACGCTTGCACTTTTGGCAAGTGGATTTATAATACAGTATTTTACAAAGCGAAAGCTGGGGATGATGCGTTGGATTAATTTTCACACATACAAATATCAGGAGATGCTGCCGCTGGAACTGCTTAAATATGTGGCGGTTTCGGTGATAATACTTTTGACAGTATTTATAATTTGCAGATTTATGAAAAAGCGAAAAGCTGCTAAAATGATAGATAGAATTACGATTACGGTTATGGCTGTAGTGACATTGTTCGATTTTGGTTTTGCATTATTTTCATCGTTAGAGTCTGTAAGGGCATATTACTTTATTATGCCATTACTCAGTGTAGCTGCATTGATGCAGATAATAAAAAATTTCGTTGTAATAGGGATGTTGAAGGAAGATGAAAAATAAGAAACTGTGGATTTTTATCGGGATAGTTATAGCAGTTTTAATATTAAACTATGTTTTTGGCTAGTCGGAATATCTGGCAGATAAGAACAATCTGAATTCTTTAAAAGATATGGTAGAAGATAATCTGATTTTAGCAAGTGTGGTTTATGCAGTTTTGACCATTGTTGGCTGTGTTGTTCTTGCACTTCCGGGTATTACCTTTGCCGTAGTAGCAGGATTGATTTTCGGTCCTGTTCTGGGAACGATACTTTGTTCTGTTGCCACCACTCTTGGAGCTATGTTTACGTTTGTCGCCGGTCGTTTTTTCCTTAAGGATACAGTAAAGCCGATGGCAATGAAAAATAAATACTTAAAGAAATGGTTGTTTGATGAATCTGGACAGAATGAGTTATTTATTTTAATGATTACCAGACCGGTGCCCGTTTTTCCATATAATTTGCAGAATTTTGCCTATGGAGTGACAGATATTAAGTTTTCTACTTATTCAATTGCGTCACTATTATTCATGTTGCCGGGAACCGCCATGTATATAGTAGGAGCTGCCGGTATTGCAGATAGGGAGAACCGAAGCCTATATATAGGAATTGCAATTCTGCTGGCGATGATAGTGATGTGTGTAGGAGCATATTTAAAAAAACATTATGTGAAGGGAAACTCCGAGAATTCAGAGAGAGTGGAAGCAGAGAACGAAAGCGAACAAGCTGATTGTTTTATCAAGCAGAGTACAGAAGAGGTAGAAAGAAACTGCATCCATTGTCACAAGTGCAGGAAACACTGTACATTTTTACAGAAGTATCAAATGGATATCGGTGATACGGACAAGTTAAAGGAGCTTGCATATCACTGCTTCTTATGTGGAAAATGTACGGAGGTCTGTCCGGTTGGTATTGACGGACGGGCATACATCTTGAATCTGCGCCGGGAGAGCAAATGGCCAGAGGCAGAGAAGAAGGAGAAAGGATACGGTCTGATTCTCTGGGAGAAGAGAAACTATCGTTACCGGAATTATAAACACGCGGAGGGGAAGAGCGTATTGTTTCCGGGATGTAATTTCCCGTCCTTTTATCCGCAGACAACAAAAATGCTCACAGAACTTTTGAGTAAATATGGAATCGGTGTTGTATATGACTGTTGTGGGAAACCGATTGCAGAGCTGGGGGATAGAGAGGATGAAGAAGCAATCGTACAGAGGATAGATGAGACTCTGAAAGAAAAAGGTATTGAAGAAGTCATTATGGTTTGTCCGAACTGTTATGCCTTCCTTAAGGGGCGCTTGTCTGTAAGAGTAGTTAACATTTACGATAAGCTTCAAGAACTGGGGGCAGTCGGGAAGAATCCGGTGTGGAAGTCGGAGAAAAAACAAATATTTTTGCCGTGCCCGGACAGGGAGAACCGAGAATTGTTGAAGGCTGCCAACCGTTATATAGAATGGATGACCGGTGCAGACAGTGGATTTTGCCCGATAGAAGGAGCACAGTGCTGTGGCCTTGGAGGCGTTGCGTCGGTGAAAGAGCCGGAGCTTGCAAGACAGATGGCATCTGCACTTTCGCAGAACGAACATTCAGTGTATACTTATTGTGCATCTTGTTCGGGAAACTTAACCAGAGGCGGATGTAAGGATGTGCGACATGTGTTATCGGAAATTTTAGGAGTCCACGAGAAAGCAGATGTAAGAAAATCTATGTGGAACCGAATAAAAACAAAGTTTATTTAGAGAAAGAGAGTTGGTGAGGAGTTCTATATGAGCAGAGCGTTGATAATATTTACCAGAGTACCCGTTCCGGGGCAGACGAAGACAAGACTTATGCCGTATCTGTCCGGTCAGATGTGTGCAAGGCTTCACACCTGTTTTCTGAAAGACATTGCCGGGGAGTGCGGGAAAGTTTCGGCAGATGTGTTTGTGTATTATACTCCGGAAGATAAGAAAGGCATACTTCGGGAAATCTTTGGCAGGGAATGTGTGTACCGGAAGCAGTGTGAGGGGAATCTGGGGCTTCGGATGTACCGGGCAATGAAAGAAGTGCTGGCGCAAGGATATGATTCTTGTGTGCTGATAGGAACGGATATCCCGGAGCTTACAAGCAAGGAGATACAATATGCGTTCCGTCTGTTGGATATTCACGATATAGTGTTTGGTCCCACGAAGGACGGAGGGTATTACCTCGTGGGTATGAAAGAACCTGTGAAAGAGGTCTTTGCACAACAGACTTACGGGCATGGGAGCGTGCTGGAGCAGACGGTGTCTTATGTGCGGGAGAACCGAGAAAATGCGTGCTCAGTAGGATATGTGCGCACGATTTGTGATGTGGATACTAAAGAGGATGTAGCGGAACTTAGAAATCGCTTGCGCGAGAAGAAGAGCTGGCAATGCAGCGAAACCGGACGATTTCTTATGCGGAACCAGACGATTTCCGTTATTGTGCCGGTCTACAACGAGGCATCAACGATTGAGAAGATTCAGCGGGAGTTATTGCCATTGAAAGACCGCTGTGAAATCCTGTTTGTGGATGGTGGGAGCACGGACGGCACGCCGGATATGATAGATTCTCGGTTCCGGGTTCTTTATGGAGTGAAAGGAAGAGCAGCACAGATGAATTTAGGCGCCAGAGAAAGCAGTGGAGATATCCTGTTTTTCCTCCACAGTGACAGTGAACTGCCCAAACGACCGTTGGAAGAAATTCGTGCAGTTATGGCGGGACATCGGGTTGGTTGTTTTGGAATTGCATTTCATTCTCGGAGCTTTTTCCTGTGGACATGCCGTGTGATTTCCAATCACCGCATCAAAGACCGGAAAGTTATGTTCGGTGATCAGGGGATTTTTATTGACAGAGCTCTGTTTTTTGAGGCGGGGATGTATCCGGAGCTTCCGATTATGGAAGATTATCAGCTGTCTCTGACACTCAAAGAAATGGGTGTGAAAATCGGGATTGCAAAACATCGCATTTACACGTCTGACAGACGATTCCCGAAGAAGACAATTCCGAAACTGAAAGTGATGTGGAAGATGAACCGTCTGCGAAAGATGTACCGGGACGGTGTTTCGATTGGGAAAATCTCTAATCTTTATAAAGATGTACGGTAAGATTGTTTGAAAAAGAGACTTGAATTGTAGAAAAGAGGTATGGGCTTGGACAGTATCAAAGGTTTGAAGGAATATGTGCAAAGTAAAGAGTATAGAAAGGCGCTCGGACTTCCGAAGGAGCAGCAGGAAAGTTATGAATTATTGGCACAAGGGGAGTACAACCGGAATTATTATTTTGTCCACCCGGTCACAGAGAAAGAGCTCCTGTTGCGGGTGAACTGTGGAAGTCAAATGCATCTGGAACATCAAATTGAATATGAAGCCCACGCATTAGAAATGCTTTCTTCATCCGGGAGGACACCGAAGGTGCTCTATGTGGATGGAAGTAAGCGAAGGTTAGCACATGGGATTCTGGTGATGGAGTACTTGCCGGGGCATGTTCTTGACTATCGGACAGAGTGTGATCTGGCGGCGGAATGTCTTGCAGACATCCACAGTGTGCGTTTAAAAGAGAGGGAGCAGTACCTTATAAAGCCGGAGGGCGCTCTGGAGGCTATATTGACAGAATGTGAAGAAATGTTCCGCGTATACGAAGAATTGGAATCCGGAGATGAGAACAAGAAGAAAAAGATTCGAAATCTTCTAAAGCAAGGATGGGAAAAGGCGAAAAAAACGAAACTTGTCTGCCCTTATTACTGTTGTATTAACACAGAATTAAACTCCACGAACTTCCTTATAAATGGCAAAGGGAAGAAGAATTATCTGATTGACTGGGAAAAACCATTGTATGGAGATCCGGCGCAGGATCTGGGACATTTTCTGGCGCCCACAACTACGTTCTGGAAGACAGATGTTATACTGACCCGGCAGGAAATGGATGAATTTGTGGAGACTTATATTGCAGGCGTCAACGGACGGTTTTCTACAGAAGGATTAAAAGAGCGTGTGTACGCATTTGTTCCTATTACCTGTCTGCGGGGGATTACGTGGTGTGCAATGGCGTGGGTACAGTATCAGGCGCCGGATAAATTGATTTTTAACGAGTCTACCTTACACAAGCTGGAACAATATTTGGAAGAATCGTTTTTGGATAGGATAGAGACATATTTGGAGTAAGAGTTATATATTAAAATTTATTTTAGGAGGATACAGAATGGACAAGACACAAATCGTGGAATTATTCGGAAAAGGTATTGACTGCTCCCAAGTTGTGGGCAGTGGTCGGGGCCATGATCGTGCTTGGTTTAAAATACGGACATTTTGATACAGAGCATATGGAACAAAAAGGTGTAATGAATGAGAAACGCGCGGAGTTTATTCGAAAGTTTCAGGAGAAATACGGAAGTTGCAGATGTAAGGAATTATTGAAGTATGATATCTCTAACCCGGAGGAAATGCAGAAGATTATGGAAGAAGGGCTTCTCTTTGACTTCTGCCCTGAAGTGGTAAAAGATAGTCTTGAAATTTTGAAATCACTGTAGAGAATATACTTGAAAAGTAAAATGGGAGAAGAAATATATGGATGAGATCATCAAGGATTTTCACGATCTGAAAGACATTCCGGCTTTTCAGGCAATGATAGAAGAACCGGAATATTTACAGACGGCAGATCATTTAGATGTGGTGCAAATGAATATCGGGAGGAAATGTAATCTTGCCTGTAAGCATTGTCATGTGAATTGCGGACCGGCAAGAACGGAAGAAATGTCACGAGAAGTTATGGAGGCGTGTCTGGTCTATGCAAAAGAACAGAATGTGACAACGATTGATATTACGGGCGGAGCGCCGGAGATGAACCCTAATCTGGAGTGGTTGATAGAAGAGGCAAAGAAGGTATGCGACCATGTGATCGTGCGGACAAATCTGACGATTTTGCTGGAAGAGGAGTATAAACATCTGGTGGATGTTTATGTGCGGGAAGGTGTGGAAATTGTCTGCTCGCTTCCTTATTATCGGGCAGAAGAGATGGATCGCGTCCGTGGAGACGGAACGTTCGATGGAGCGATTAAAGTGTTAAAACAGTTGAACGATCTGGGATATGGGAAAGATCCCAATTTGGTATTGAACATGGTGTATAATCCGGCAGGAGCATTTTTTCCACCGGATCAAGAGGCAATGGAAAAGGAGTATAAACAACGTCTGGGAGAAGATTACGGAATTGTCTTTGATCATTTATTCACGTTGTATAACAATCCGATGGGGAGATTCGGAATGTTTTTAAGACGATCCGGAAATTTGAACAGATATATGAAGAAATTGTATCAAGCGTTTAATAGAGATACTGTAGAGGGGCTTATGTGCCGCTATCAAGTATCTGTGGATTATGATGGGAAGGTCTATGACTGTGATTTTAATTTGGCGGCAGAGCTTCCGGTATTTACGGAAGAGACCATTTTTGACTATGTGAAACAGCCTTATAAAAAAAGAAAAATCCGCATGGACAAGCATTGTTATGCCTGTACAGCGGGCGCAGGTTCAAGCTGAGGGGGCGCAACCGGTTAGGCGGGAAGCCTGCAAAAGAAATCAATAATATTATAATCTGTTCGGTCATTGTTTACATAATCTTAAAGCATTCTTTGTTTTCAATCAGGCGTTCGCCGCAGGCTTCCAGTTTCTCATATAGTTGCTGGATTTCCTGATTTGACAACTTTTTATGTTTTGCCAGTTTTCGTTTTCGGTTCTTTTCAATGACATCTCTTACTTTCTTCATTCCTTCATCGAAACACATGGGCATGGGGAATGTCATATTTGATGCTTTAGCATAGTCCCATTATAACATGGAACGGAGAGGAGATGGCTGTCGTTAGCCATCTTTTTCGCTTTCTATAGAAAAAGTTTTAAGGGCAGATGCGACTCTTGCGAGTTACATTTGCCCTTGTTTAAAACTATCTATTTCTCGATAGCCCCTTTTGATAGTCTTACAAATCTTATGTAATATCAAAATTCGTACATGACTTTGAAGAAGTGGACTTTTAAGTCATGAAAATCAAATGACTCCCCAAAAAAACTCTTCATCAATTTTTGTAAATACATAGAGTTTAGTTTTTGTTATTAGAAAGACCCAGCATATAATCTGCAGATACTTTGTAAAATCTGCAGAGGTCTATCAGAAATTCAATAGGCATGGAACGTTTGCCTAATTCGTATTGGGAATACGTGGTTTGAGCAACACCTAAGATGTCTGCTACAGATTTTTGTGACAAATCATTGTCTTGACGAAGTCCCCTCATCCGTTCTGTGTAATGCAACGTATATCACCTCATCAGTATGATACTAAAAAAAATAAGTAAGCATTGCTTTTTAAGTCGTATTGAGTTATAGTAAGAACGAATATTTAACTTGATATGAGTTAAAATGTAAAACTATTATTATATTTTGCGGCTAAGAGAAAGAATATGCATAAAGAGGGGGAAAGGATGAGTGTTTAAGATGAAAAGAAAGAGAGCTTACGCCAAGAGAATACTGGCGTTATGCATGGCATTGTTTTTGTGCATCGGAACAGGCAGTCTTGTTGCTGCGGCAAGAAAAGCAGATGCGGACACGACAAAAACGTTGTCTGATGACGCTGGCGCACAAGAGAAGAAAGTGCAAAACGTTCGTGCGACTCTTGGTGGGAATCGTGTCGTTGATGCAAACACGATGGTAACATGGGAAAATATAGCAAAACAATCCACACAGTATACCGGGCGTATCTGGACGGACAAGTCCGTGTTTACCGATGGCGTGACCCTTCCGGGTTCGGGCGAAGAAGTGGGCGGAGGAGATATTGCAGTTGAACAAGGAGACTCTGATTTTCTTGTAGGCTTATCTGCACTTTCTTCTACTTCCAATATGACAACCCAGAGCGCAAAGCCTCTGGATATCGTCCTTATGCTGGACACATCAGGAAGCATGGCTTACGGCATGGATGGGGATAGCAATCCGCCAACCGTGCCGGCGGAATATAAATACGAAGAAGTCTATCTGGAAAATAAGCTTCCTGTATAATTCAAAGTGTAGAAAATAAATGA
>OGPN01001162.1_pt1 | contig 17568 bp, 18 predicted proteins | sample 1552941 | NCBI WGS metagenome assembly OGPN01 (sample SAMEA2580220, study PRJEB22360) | human gut metagenome | biome: human gut; feature: human-associated habitat; material: faeces | place: Denmark | collected 2008/2010
TGGAGACAGGAGGGCTTCGGTGGCCTGATTTTCAGGCGGTTCATTTTTCGATGGAGGATGCATCGGAGGAGAATCGGAGTAAGCTCAAATCGGCAGTAAGTGAGGAGCTTCGGAAACTGCATGGGGTGAAGGTTATCACGCATTTCAGAGCCTTTGCAGAATATGTATTTCATCAGGAAAGAATCATGTGGGACCGAAATACGCTTTTGTTAGATTATCATGATAATAAGCTTAGTTATGTTTTGATTGACCAGATCAGACGCTCAAAGCAGAAGGCATACCGGGCATTGCAGCAAAGAATTGATTTAAATGAGTACCGCGTAGCAGAAGGAACACCGGAGCAGGATCAGAACTTTGGCCAGATGATGAAGCGGTTCCTTGTAAAGAATCCGGCGAATATCATTTTCCTTACAGGAAGTGGATTTGAGGGAAACTGGATGAAAAAGACACTTACCTATCTGTGTGCAGGAAGAAGAGTATTTTTAGGACAGAATCTTTATGCCAATGGAGCATGTCTTTTGGGAATTCATTCGATTGAACTGATGGATGAGGGAATGATTCTTATGGATGGGCCTGATATGGTTTACCATACTGTCGGTGTCGTTACAACAGAAGCAGGTAAGCCACAGTATGTTCCGATTACTTCAATTGGAAGAGAATGGTATAATACACATGGAAGTGTGGATATTATTCTTGATAAAAGTCAGAGAGTGGATTTCTTTTACCATAATACGAAAGAGAATGAAATTGAGGGAGCCGCCTGTGATATCAAAGGACTTCCGAAACGACCGCCAAAGACAACAAGAATCCGCATTGAAGTCAGCTTTACTTCGCAGACAGAGGGAGTGATTCTTCTCAAAGATATGGGATTTGGGGAGATGTTCCCGGCAACAGGAAAGATTATCGTCTTTCCGTTTACATTGATTTCGTGATCTGGAGTGACTTTTTAACACGCTCCAGAGAATTTTCGTAAAAAGAGAGAGGTAGAGAAGATGAGAGAATCACTAATCTGTATTGGAAAGATTGGAGAAAAAGGATATTATTTTGAGGATACAGGAATACAGATTTTCTCCTATGAAGAACTTTGCTATTATATGAGTCAGCATATGATCTGCTATATTCATACACTTCCAGGAGAAGATTTGCTGGCCTATATACGGGATGAACTTGATTTAGATAAGCTGTCGAAACAGTTATCTAAGCTGCTTGATCCGGAAAAAGATCAGATGAAGTATTTTGCGGCATTGTTCCGCGAAGGTCATTATTTTAATGAGGACGAAATCAGGGATATTCTTGATGAATACAGAGGATTGATGAATGCCCCTGTCTATTTACAAAAAAAGTGGATGGGAGATCTGCTTACGAGTTCAGGACGGGCTTCAAGGGCGATACGGTATTATCAGGAAGCATTAGAGCAAAAAGAGATAAAGGAAGAAGAAGTCGGACGGCTCTATCATAATATGGGAGTGGCAGAGGCAAAGCTGTTTCGGTTTGAGAATGCCAAGATTAATTTTATAAAGGCATATCAGTATACGGGAGAAGAAAGTTCCTTATTTTATTATTATTGCATCATGGCACTGGCTGATGGAATTGAGGCAGCCGGAGAAGAATTAAAGACCTTTGAAGACTCTGATTTTCTGCTGGATGCTTTTGAAGAACAGTTCGCTGCTTTTGAAGAAGATTTTGCTTACAGTGCAATGGCTGAAAAATATAGAAAAATAGTATTTTTAGATGAAAATGGAAAGCCGGAAGAGGCTCTGGCGAAAAAACAGAGACTGGTAAGTGCCTTAAAGAAAGATTTTCGAAAAGAAATTGACATTTAGGGCAAAATATTAGTGACAAATTCGCAAATAAGTTATACTATGATAGTCAGAGCTTTTTTTGCTCTGGTGTATTGTTTTTGCAGAATAAGTTAAAACAGTAAAAATATCATGTGCTTTTTGTAGTGCATGATTTACAGGATAAAAACCAGGAGGAATGAAACATGGCAACAGAGATGAATAAGACCTACAATCCTTCCGAGATTGAGGACAGACTTTATAAAAAATGGCTGGATAAGAAGTATTTCCACGCTGAAGTAGACCGCAGTAAGAAACCTTTTACTATCGTGATGCCACCGCCAAATATCACAGGACAGCTTCACATGGGACATGCGTTAGATAACACATTACAGGATATTCTTATCCGTTTTAAGAGAATGCAGGGTTACAATGCGTTATGGCAGCCAGGAACAGACCACGCCAGCATTGCAACAGAGGTAAAGGTTACTAATAAGTTAAGAGAAGAAGGTATTGATAAAGAAGAACTTGGACGTGAGGGATTCTTAAAGCGTACATGGGAGTGGAGAGAAGAGTACGGCGGACGTATTGTCAGCCAGTTAAAGAAACTCGGTTCTTCCGCTGACTGGGACAGAGAACGTTTTACAATGGATGAAGGATGTTCTAAGGCAGTACAGGAAGTATTTATCCGTCTTTACGAAAAAGGGTACATTTACCAGGGGTCCCGTATTATCAACTGGTGTCCAGTGTGCCAGACATCTATTTCTGATGCAGAGGTAGAATATGAGGATCAGGCAGGACATTTCTGGCACATCAACTATCCGATCGTTGGAACAGATAAGTGCATCGAAATCGCTACAACCCGTCCTGAGACCATGCTTGGAGATACAGCAATCGCTGTACATCCAGATGACGAGAGATATAAAGATTTAGTTGGAAAGATGGTTCTTCTTCCAATCGTAAATAAAGAGATTCCAATTGTTGCAGATTCTTATGTAGATAAAGAATTTGGAACTGGTGCCGTAAAGATCACACCAGCTCATGACCCTAACGACTTCGAAGTTGGAAAGCGTCATAACTTAGAAGAAATCAACATTTTAAATGATGATGGAACAATCAATGAGAACGGTGGCAAGTTCGAGGGAATGGACCGTTACGAGGCAAGAAAGGCTATCGTAAAAGAGTTAGAAGAAGGCGGTTACCTTGTACGTATCGAGAACCATGAGCATAACGTAGGAACGCATGACCGCTGTCACACTACGGTAGAGCCAATGGTTAAAAAACAGTGGTTCGTAAAGATGAATGAGATGGCAAAACCAGCGATCGAGGCAGTAAAGAACGGTGACCTCCGTTTCGTACCAGGTCATTTTGACCGTACTTACCTTCACTGGTTAGAGAACATCCGTGACTGGTGTATTTCCAGACAGTTATGGTGGGGACACAGAATTCCAGCATACTACTGTGATGACTGCGGTGAGATTGTTGTAGCAAAAGAGACTCCTTCTGTATGTCCTAAGTGTGGATGTACTCATTTCACACAGGATGAGGATACCTTAGATACATGGTTTAGTTCTGCATTATGGCCATTTTCTACATTAGGCTGGCCAGATAAAACAGAAGACCTTGATTACTTCTATCCTACCAATGTTCTTGTAACAGGATACGATATCATTTTCTTCTGGGTAATCCGTATGGTATTCTCCGGATACGAGCAGACTGGCAAATGTCCATTCAGTGACGTATTGATTCATGGTCTTGTTCGTGATGAGCAGGGTCGTAAGATGAGTAAGTCTCTTGGTAATGGTATTGACCCATTAGAGATTATCGACCAGTATGGTGCAGATGCCCTTCGTCTTACTTTAGTAACTGGTAACGCACCTGGTAACGATATGCGTTACTCTGAGAAGAAGATTATTGCAAGCAGAAACTTTGCCAACAAAGTATGGAATGCTTCCAGATTCATGTTAATGAATATTGAAAAAGCAGACCTCAGCAACGTATCTCTTGATGATTTAACACCAGCAGATAAGTGGATCTTATCTAAGGCAAACTCTCTTGTAAAAGAAGTGACAGACAACATGGAGAATTACGACTTCGGTGTTGCTGTTTCCAAGTTAAATGATTTTATCTGGGAAGAATTCTGTGACTGGTACATCGAGATGGTAAAACCAAGACTTTATAACGAAGAGGATACAACAAAGGCAGCAGCACTCTTTACATTAAAGAAAGTATTGACAATTTCCTTAAAGTTATTACACCCATATATGCCATTTATCACAGAAGAAATCTTCTGCAGCTTACAGGATGAAGAAGAGTCCATCATGGTATCTGACTGGCCTGTATTCGAGGAAGCATTTGACTTTAAGGCAGAGGAGAATGAAGTAGAAATCATTAAGAATGCAGTAAGAAATATCCGTAACCTTCGTGCAGATATGAACGTACCACCAAGCAAGAAAGCAAGCGTATATGTAGTATCTGAAAAAGAGGAAGTTCGTAAAGTATTTGAGGACTCCAGAGTATTCTTTGCAACACTTGGTTATGCAAGCGAAGTACATGTACAGGCAGATAAAGCTGGTATTGCAGACGATGCAGTATCTACCGTTATCCCTGACGCAGTAATCTATATGCCATTTGCAGAGCTTGTAGATGTAGAAAAAGAAATCGCCCGTCTTGAAAAAGAAGCAAAACGTCTTGAGGGCGAGATTAAACGTGCCAAAGGAATGCTCTCTAACGAGAAGTTCATAAGCAAAGCGCCAGCAGCAAAGGTAGAGGCAGAAAAAGAAAAATTAGAGAAATACACTTCTATGGCAGCACAGGTTGCAGAGCGTCTTTCTCAGCTTAAAAAATAAATAGAGATAAGAGGGATAGAGGAATGATGACCTACAGCGAAATGGAACGGGAAATTAATGAGATCCCCAAGTTCGGTGCCAAAGCAAGTCTGTCCAATCTCTCCGATTATCTGGAATTAGCGAATCACCCGGAAAGGAATCTCCGGGTGATTCATATTGCAGGGACAAATGGAAAAGGTTCGGTCAGCGCATATATTGACTCGATTTTAAGACAGGCAGGGTATACGACAGCATTATTTACCTCTCCTCATCTGGTAAAGATTAACGAGAGATTTCGTATTAATTTTAAAGAGTGTTCTGATGAAGAATTGATTTTAGCGTGGTGTCAGGTGAAGTCTTTTATGGAAAAGGGTGAGAAGCAGGGATTGCAGCCTCTTACATTTTTTGAGATTCTTTTTCTGATGGGAATGATTATTTTTTCACAAAAAGAAATTGACTATTGTATTTTAGAGACCGGACTTGGCGGACGTCTTGATGCAACAGTACTTTCAGATCCAGTACTTTCCATAATTACTTCCATCAGTTATGACCATATGGAGATTCTCGGCGATACGATTGAAAAGATTGCAGCAGAAAAAGCAGGAATTATAAAAAATGGGATACCAGTTGTTGCTGTTGATGAAGAAAACGGGGCATTTCCTGTTATCGAAAGAACTGCGAAAGAAAAAAAATCCCCAGTTTACGGGCTGAAATCGCAAGACCTTACAATTTTAAAAAAATACGAGAATAAGATTGATTTTTCTATCAATAGCCGTTATTATAAGATAAGTAACTTAAAGGTAAAGAGTTATGCTTCCTATCAGGTACAGAATGCAGCGCTTGCAGCACTTGCAGCACATGTTCTTTTGCCAGATTTGGCGGAGAATGTTATCAGGAATGGCATTGTAGAGATGTTCTGGGCTGGAAGGATGGAAGAGATTGCAGAGAATGTTTATGTGGATGGAGCACATAATCCGGGAGCGGTTCGTCAGATTTATAACAGTTTAGCTGATTCTGATAAAGAGTGGCTCTTATTGTTTGCAGTCTGCTCGGATAAAGATTATACCGAGATGATTCGTATACTTGGAAAGATTCCGTGGAAGAGAATATACATTACAAAGATAGACAGTGCAAGAGGAGCGGATACTGCTGCGGTCAGACAGTGCTTTGAAGAAGCGGCAGGATGTCCGATATGCGAATTTGAGAGTGCCGGTGAGGCATTTAAGGCAGCTTTACGAGATAGAGGAGATGAAAAAGAAGAGAATCTTTTATGTCTTGGCTCCCTGTATTTAGTGGGAGAGATAAAGGAACTTGCAGCAACAATGTTTTGAAAGTGAGGATATATCATGTTTGATTATGATTTAGAGTTAAAGAAGTTTAAACCAGCAGTAGGCGTAGAAATCGGTGAGGATGAGCTGTTTAGTGATGACATTAAGGATATAACAGATCTTGTAGAAGAACTGGTAGCAGAGCGTGAGGGAAAGAAAGCTTCTAAGTAAGTTTAGTAGGAGGAATATAATGAAGTGTATTAAATGTGGTCGGCCAGTCGGCGCGAGCAGATACTGCAACGCCTGTGGTTTTGACAATAAACACATAGCAAAAGCATTAAATACCGCAGATTATTATTATAATATCGGCCTTGAAAAGGCGCAGATGCATGATTTAAGCGGCGCAGAGATTTATTTAAAGAAAGCTCTCAACTATAATAAGTCCCACAAGAATGCGAGAAATCTTTTAGGTCTTGTCTACAATGAGATGGGAGAAGGCGGAAAGGCCTATATCCAATGGAAGATCAGCGCAAAGCTTTCTTCTGTAGAAGAGAACGTTGCGAATCTTTACATCCGTCAGATGGAAGAACATCCTGCAGTATTTGAGGAGATCAACGAGACAGCAAAGAAATATAACACCGCCCTTTCCTATGCGAAGCAGGGAAGCGATGACCTTGCAATGATTCAGGTAAAGAAGGTACTTAGCATCACACCAAACTTTGTGAATGCACATCTGTTATTTGCCCTTCTTCATATGCGTGCAGGAGATAATGTTTCCGCACAGACTGATTTGAATAACGCACTTGCAATTGACCGCTATAACACAACAGCACGCAAATATCTGAATGAGATGGGCGAGAACCCGGACACTGTACCGGAGAAGCGTCCGGCAGATGCCTTAAAACCGGATAATGAAAACCTTAGAAATGTACGTCCGGTAGATCATTATGAAGATCCGAACAAGGAAACATGGAAACAGTTTGTTTACATGCTGATTGGTCTTGCCATCGGTGTAGTTGCGATGTTTGTTCTTGTTATTCCTAGTGTAAAGGCAAGCGTAAGCGTTGACTATAATAACTTAAAGAAAGAGTACAGCCAGACTACAAATAAAAAAGATGCAGAAATCAGCACATTAAAAGATGACAAGAAGAGCCTCCAGAAAAAGAATAAGAAGCTTACTAAGCGTCTTAAAGTTTACGAAGGCTCCAAAGGCGAAGACAGCATGTATGACAGCATCTTAAAGGCCAGTCAGGCATACTCCAGTGGAAATTATGTGGAATGTGCAAAGCATCTCTTAAAAGTAGACAAAGACTCTCTGCCATCCACAACAGCCAAGAATTTATATACATCCATGATAAAGCTTTCCAGAATGCTGCAGCACAGTTATATAACAGTGGAAAGGCTTCCTTTGATGCATATAAATATCAGGATGCATTAGATGACCTTGAGCAGTCCTATAAGTATGATAAGAGCTACAATACAGAGTATCATATTGCGATGTGCTATAAGTACTTAAATAAGAATACAGATAAGGCACAGGAATATTTCTATGATATTATCAATAATTCAGGAGATAGTGAGCTGATTCGTAAGGCAGCAAATCTTGGTCTTGATATGGTAATTAACTCTGCGAAAGAAGCAGCAGCGAAGGCAAAAGGCGGAAGTACAACGACAGACTCTAAGTCAGATACTGCGAGCAGTTCTGATTCTTCCACATCTAAGAAGAGTAGTACAAAGAGTACAACAGAAGAAGACTTCGGTGCAGATACATCAAATAGCAATAACTAATTTTATAAAATTATTACGAATAAAAATAAGTTCGACAAAATATGTCGGACTTATTTTTTTGTTTTCGGTAAAATATAGTTATTCAGAGTTAAATATTACAATAAAAATAAAAGGAGAGGGAAAAATGGGATGCTGCCATGTAAAAAATCAATGTTTGGTTATCAGACTTCCGAAAGAAATTGATCACTATCAGGCTGAAAAAGTAAGAATGGAATGTGAGCAAAGTTTCATGAAATTTATTATCCGTGATATTATTTTTGACTTTTCTGATACTTCCTTTATGGACAGTTCAGGAATTGGCCTGGTATTAGGGCGAGTGCGGAAGATACATCCAATTAATGGGAAGGTATATCTGTTTGGAGGGAATGAATTAATTCAAAAGATGTGGGAAATGGCAGGAATATTAAACCTGGTTACAGTTTTAGACAGTATTGAAAAAGTAAAGGAGGTATACGAATGAAACAGGCAGGGGAGAATAGTAACAGTTTAAAAATGGTATTTCGTAATCGCCCGGAAAATGAAAAAATTGTCAGGACGACAGCAGCAGTATTTGCTTCGGTATTAGATCCGACATTAGAAGAAATATCTGATTTTAAAACAGCTGTTTCAGAGGCAGTCACTAATGCGATTATCCATGCCTATCCAAAAACAGGAGGCGATATTGAGGCGTATTTTAAAAGAGAAGATAAAAAGATAACAGTACTTATAACAGACTATGGTATAGGTATAAAAGATGTCGGAAAATCGATGCAGCCATTGTATTCAACCCTACATACACAGGAACGTTCCGGGATGGGCTTTACCTTTATGGAAGCATTCGCAGATGAGGTAAAAGTGAAAAGTGTACCCGGAAAAGGAACGACAGTAAAACTTATAAAGATTATAGGGAAGGGGGAGGAGTGTGGAGAGAACCTGTGAATTAATTAAGCAGGCAAAAGAAGGAAATAAAGAAGCACAGTCAATATTAGTAGAAGAAAACTCTGGTTTGATCTGGAGCGTGGTAAAACGTTTTCAGGGACGGGGATATGATAAAGAAGATTTATTTCAAATTGGCAGTATCGGACTGTTAAAATGCATTGAAAATTTTGATTTAGAAAGAAATGTAAAGTTCTCCACCTATGCAGTGCCATTAATTATGGGAGAAATCAAGAGATTTTTAAGAGATGACGGTATTGTCAAAGTAAGCCGAAGCCTAAAAGAGGCTTCTTATAAAATCAAAAGAGAAAAAGAACACTATCAAAAATTATACAATAGAGAACCAACATTAAAAGAAATTTCGGTCACCTTAGATATGGACGAGTCCGATATCCTTATGGCAATGGAATCTGGTCAGGAGGTGTGTTCTCTACACCACTATTCTTTGAAGATGAAATTCATTTAGAAGATAAACTCGAACAGCAGGCTGACTTGATAGAACAGACCGTAGATAATATATATGTACAGGAATTATTAAAAAAACTAAATGAGCAGGAACGCCAGATTATCCATATGCGGTACTTCCAAAATCAGACCCAGGCGGCGATTGCAAAAAAGATTGGAATTTCTCAGGTACAGGTATCTAGGATGGAGAAAAAAATACTGAATAAATTGAGGAAGAATGCCAATACTAAGGAAAACTGAAATCTTTGAGGAATTTGTTATGGAGAAAAAAATTATTTATCTGAAGGCAGAGCAGAGCTCCTATGTAAATCATGGAAAAATTCATATTGGGGACATTGCTTCTGTTTTTTGTGAAGATAAGGAGATAGAGAAGAAAATCAAAAATATTGTTTTATATGAGTTTGATGAGAAAAACGAAAAAGAAGGGAGGGTTTTTCTATCAATCTTATTATTGATTGAGAAAATTTCGGAACAGATTCCGTATGGTGAAGTTCGAAATACCGGTGAGACTGATATGGTTATCTATTATAAAGCAGAAGAGCTAAAAAGCAAAAAATGGGTACAGGTGATAAAGATTTTATTTATTTGTGCGACTTGTTTTTTTGGAGCAGGCATTACAGTTATGGGATACAATAATGATGTAGACATGGTGAAAGTATTTGGCCAGCTTTATAAAGTATTTCTTGGAACAAAGCCAGACGATCCTACATTTGTGGAACTCTTTTATTCTGTGGGACTGGCATTAGGAATTTTTCTGTTTTTTAATCATGTTCCGGGGAAAAAAGTTACAAATGAACCAACACCAATTCAGGTGCAGATGCGCCTTTACGAGCAGGATGTAAATAGAACTTTTTTATTGGGAGCCTCACGGAAAGGAGAAGAACTGGATGTGTCTGGGAATAATGACAGTGCCAATAATAAATAAAGTTATTTTAGGCTGGGTTGCTTTTGGTGCAGGATTTGCTGTGGCAGGTGGGTTTATTGCATTTATCAGTTTGATTGGAATTGTAACAAGGCTGGCAGGACTCACGAAAACGGCAGACGCAATCCCGACCTACGAAAATAGCATGGCATTAGGATTGATTTTTTTTAATCTCGTATCATTATATCAACCAGACTTACAGTGGATTTCTTATACGGCAGCTCTTAGTATAATCAATATTGTCGGTCTTTTTACAGGAATATTTGCTGGATGTCTTGCCGGTGCACTTGCGGAGGTAGTAAATATCATTCCTATATTTTCCAGAAGAATCAAACTGAGAAAAGGATTTCCTTACATGGTAAAAGCCGCCGCAGTAGGAAAGTGTATAGGCTGTTTAATACAATTTTATGTATTCTGATTTGTTGAATTGGCAAAACTGACGAAACATCGAAATCCCATCGTCCATATTTGTGATTTTAGTCGCTGCGCGTTGAATGTTCGCTTATGCGCTCGCATCCAACACTTGCTCCGAGACCACAAATATGCCTTATTCGGGGCAATGGCTTCGTCTGTAGTTTGTCTAATGAATTAAATAGTAATAAACCTTTTTTTATGTTATAATTATCGCAATAAAGAGATAAAAACATTTTCGAAAGGAGGGGGATTAACCCATGCATATTTCTATTCCAAAACATGCCTCTGATATTATCAAGACACTTTCTGCTCATGGTTACGAAGCATACGTTGTTGGTGGCTGTGTAAGGGATTCTATTCTTGGAAAAGAGCCTGCGGATTGGGATATTACTACTTCTGCACTGCCGGAGCAGGTTAAAGCATTATTTCCAAGAACAATTGATACAGGACTGAAACACGGTACAGTTACGATTATGATGGATAAAGTCGGATATGAGGTGACAACTTACCGAATTGATGGAACTTATGAAGACCACCGCCGTCCGAATGAAGTGACTTTTACCTCTGATCTTAGGGAAGATCTGATGCGTCGTGATTTCACGATTAATGCGATGGCTTATAATGAAGAGCAGGGGCTTGTTGATTTATTTGGAGGAATCCAGGATTTAACTGATCGAATCATCCGCTGTGTTGGTAATCCTGCAGAGCGATTTGATGAGGATGCGCTTCGAATGCTTCGTGCAGTTCGTTTTGCAGGACAGTTAAATTTTAAGATTGAAGAAAATACTAAGGCGGCGATTGAGGCCCAGCATACATTTCTTAAGGATGTAAGTGCGGAACGTATTCAGACAGAATTGATGAAGCTTTTGGTTTCCGGCCATCCTGAAATGATTCGCGCTGCTTATGAGACTGGCCTTACAAGTGTTTTTCTTCCAGAGTTTGATCGTATGATGGAAACTCCACAGAATAACCCGCATCATATTTATTCTGTAGGTGACCATACAGTTCACGCTGTTGAAACGATTGCCCCGAATCCGGTTCTTCGTCTCACAATGCTGCTTCATGATATTGCCAAGCCAGAGACTCGCACAACGGATGAGAATGGTATTGATCATTTTTATAATCACAATGCCGTCGGTGCTGACCTTGCAAAGGCTGCCCTCAAACGGCTTAAGTTTGACAATCAGACTACGCACATGGTCACAACATTGATTGCAAACCATGATATTCGTTTTAATGACCCTTTAGGTACAGGACGTAAGCATGTAAGGAAGATTATTCACAGAGTCGGTGTCGATCTTTTTCCTTATCTTCTTGATGTGATGGAAGCTGATATTTCCGCACAGAGTGATTTTATGCGCCTTAAAAAGCTTACTGCCCTGAAAGAGACAAGGGAAGCTTACAGAGAGATTCTTACTGCAAATGACTGTCTTACTTTAAAGGATCTTAAAATTAATGGAAATCAGTTAAAAGCATTAGGTATTTCTGAGGGGAAAATGATTGGTGCAATTCTTAATGCATTGCTCACACAGGTGCTTAATAATCCTGAATTAAATGAATATGAGAAACTTGAAGAACTTGCCTTGAAAATTTATCAGGAAGTTCAGTAAATTTACACATAACATCCCTCTTTTACACATAGGATAGACCATGTTTATTCCGTAATCCGTTGTCTGTCTTATATGTACTCTGAGAATCTTTCTGCGCTTGATTTTGTGAGAAGTTTTTTAGAGTACATTAGTTTGGAGGGATTTTTTTGAGCGAAAAATACAAAGAATTATTAGAGCAGTACGATGTAAAAGTTCTGTCTACTTTTCGAAGCCGCGGAACTTTCCAGTGCGAGACAGAGCAGGGGCTTGCCTTATTAAAAGAATATCACGGTTCCCTCCAGAAACTTGCTCTGGAATATGAGTGGAAAGAAAAGCTTGCTAATGCCGGTTTTCTTACTACAGACCGTTATTTTCTAACAAAGGAAGAGAGTCTTGTTACCTATGACCGTTACCGCACTCCATTTGTCCTGAAACATTATTTTAAAGGTAGAGAATGTGACTGCCGGAACCTGTCTGATGTGGCTGCTTCCTGCCGAAATCTTGCTTTTTTACATAAGGTATCTTCTTCTATTGAGGAAATTCCTTTTGAAAATCTGAAAACAGAAACCACAAGTCACCTTTTTGAGCGAAAAAACCGTGAACTCCGTTCTATCCGAAAATTTATCGGGAAAGTTCGCGGGAAAAATGACTTCGAACTTCTTTACATGGATTGTTTTGATTCATTTTATAAGGAAGCTTCCCATGCCCTTGCAGACCTTCTTAAAGCAGAAGCTGATCTCGCTGATACGGACTGCGGCATGTGCCACGGCGCATATCATTACCATAACGTATTAATCTTACCGGATTATTCTGTTGCTACAGTCAATTTTGAATCTTTGTGTTATCAGCCTTACCTTTTGGATCTCTATCTTTTTCTTCGAAAAACTTTAGAAAAAAATCATTACGACTATGCCTTTTTTGAGGCAGGGATTTCCGGTTATTCTATTTACCGACATCTCACAGAAAAAGATTTTCTTTTCTTATATTTACTTTTTTTATATCCTGAAAAGTTTTGGAAAATATCCAATCAATACTATAATCACCGAAAAAGCTGGATTCCTCCAAGAACACTGGAAAAACTGCAAAAAATTCTGGCACAGAATGAAGAACGACATTCTTTTTTGAAGCAATTTGCAGACTTTTTGAGAACACTTAATATAAATCTTCTGTAAAATAAAAGAAAAGACTCCTATCCCTAAAAGCTATAGTTGCCTGTTCACCTGTAAATATGCTAAAATGTTTTAAGCATATTTTTCTGGGAGAGTGAGTGATTCGATGGGCTATATGGCTTTATACCGGAAGTGGCGTCCGAGTGATTTTGATGAAGTAAAAGGGCAGGATGCCATTGTCCAGACATTGAGAAATCAGATTATTTACAACCGAATAGGGCATGCCTATCTTTTCTGCGGCACCCGGGGTACTGGTAAGACTTCCATTGCGAAGCTTTTTGCAAAGGCAGTAAACTGTGAACACCCGGTTAATGGGAACCCTTGTAATGCCTGTCCTTCCTGTCAGGCAATTAATAACCAGAGTTCTCTTGACGTTTTAGAAATTGATGCGGCTTCCAATAACGGTGTGGAGAATATTCGTGATATTCGGGAACAGGTACAATATTCCCCAGTTGAGGGACGTTATAAGGTATATATTATTGATGAGGTTCATATGCTTTCTTCCGGAGCATTTAATGCTCTTTTGAAAACGCTTGAAGAACCTCCTTCTTATGTTATCTTTATTTTGGCTACAACAGAAAAACACAAAATTCCTGTTACGATCCTTTCCCGTTGTCAAAAATATGATTTTAAACGAATTTCCGTTGATACGATTACGAACCATCTTGTATCCTTAATGGAGAAAGAGAAGGTGGATGCAGATGAAAAGGCTCTTCGTTATATCGCCCGTGCAGCGGACGGTTCCATGCGAGATGCCTTAAGTCTTCTTGACCAGTGCATCGCTTTTTATCTTGGGCAGACGCTTACTTATGACAATGTTCTCGAAGTACTTGGTACTGCAGACACTTCTGTTTTCAGCGCACTACTTCGTAATATTTTAAATCATGACTCTATCGCCGCTCTTGATATCATTGACAGCATGATCACAGAGGGCCGGGAGCTTTCTCAGTTCCTTTCCGATTTTCTCTGGTATCTGAGAAATCTTCTTATCTTAAAAGATCAGGAGGGTGCTGAAGAAAGTCTTGATATGTCAAAAGAAACGATTGCCGCTCTAAAGGAAGAGTGTTCTATGGTAGATACTATTGCACTTTTACGCTATATCCGGCTGCTTTCCGAACTTTCTAATCAGATTCGGACTGCCACACAGAAGCGTGTTCTCCTGGAGGTTGGCTTCATTAAGCTCTGCCGCCCCGAAATGGAATCCGATACGGAAAGTCTTTCGGAGCGTATCCGGCAGTTAGAAGACAAAATTGCACAAGGCATCCCAATGATTCCTGCAAATGGACTGGGGAATACCGGGATGATAACCAACAATGGTACTTTTGCCTATGATCCATATACCGGTCAGCCTCTTGGCACTTCCGGCGCAGCAGGCGCAGGAACAGCAGGTATGGTTAATGGAACTGGAAACAGTGCCGTATCTGGTGCATTTCCGCAGGGAACAGAAGGACAGATTTCACCGGAAGAAGCATTAGAAAAGCGTTTTTCCCCAGCAGAAGCTGATGACTTGAAAGAAATTGCAAGTCACTGGAACGATATTGTAAATCAAACATCCATGCCGATGCAGCAGTTTCTTCGCGCCGCCAGAGTTGCGGTAGCTGACAGCAGTACTATTTTGCAGCTTGTCTTTACAAATAATGACCTGGCAAAAGAATACTTTGAGCGAGAACATCACAAAAATCTGGATCTTTTATCTGAACTTGTTGCAGAACAGACAGGTAAGGTCGTAACTTTTGAATGTACATCCAGTACACATCAACCAACGGAACAATCTAACTATATTGATTTAAGCAAGATTCACCAGACGGTTATTTTTGAGTAATTAATTATTGGCAAAATATTATTTCTGGTGTATAAACACATTAAAGCGTGTTAATGTGCTCCCGGAATCTTTTTGTGCTTGATCTTGTGAGAAGATTTTTTTCAGCTATGTCCAAATTTTTAAGGCATATGCAGTGCGTACGCCTCAAAAATTTGGGCGCAACTGGCGAAAAATCAGCCGCAAAGGCAAGTGCAAGAAAGACTCCAAGAGTACATAATTATTAAAATGGAGGATTTTATTATGGCAAAAAGAGGTGGATTCCCAGGTGGTATGCCTGGTAACATGAATAACTTAATGAAACAGGCTCAGAAGATGCAGAAGCAGATGGCTGAGACCACAAAGGCATTAGAGGAGAAATCCTACGAGGCAAGCGCAGGCGGCGGTGTTGTTTCTGTTACTGTTTCCGGTAAAAAAGAAGTTACTGCTATCAAAATCGCTGAAGAAGTAGTTGATCCTGATGATATCGAAATGTTAGAAGATCTTATCATGGCTGCTACTAACGAAGCATTCCGCGCTATGGAAGCAGACTCCCAGGCTCAGATGTCCAAGTTAACTGGCGGCCTCGGCGGAGGATTTGGATTTTAATGAACTATTATAGTACGCAGATTACTAACCTTATTGAGGAACTCAGACGTCTTCCTGGTATCGGCAGTAAGTCAGCACAGCGTCTCGCTTTTCACATCATAAATATGCCTGAAGAGCATGTACATCATCTTGCACAGACACTTGTTACCGCAAGAGAAAAGATTCGCTACTGCAAATACTGCTGTACCCTGACAGATTCAGAAGTATGCCCTATATGTGCCAGCACCAAAAGAGATCACAGTACGATCATGGTCGTGGAGCATACACAGGACTTAGCTGCTTATGAAAAAACAGGTCAGTATCATGGTGTTTATCATGTTCTTCAGGGAACGCTTGCTCCAAGTCTTGGAAAAGGCCCGGACGATATCCGTTTTAAAGAATTAGAAGAACGCCTGAATAACCCGGAAGTAAAAGAGTTAATCCTCGCCACAAATTCCAGCCTTGACGGAGAAGCTACCGCAATGTACATCACCAAAAAAGTAAAACCGCGCGGCATAAAGGTAACTCGTATCGCCAGCGGTGTTCCTATTGGTGGTGAATTAGAATACATTGACGAAGTAACACTCTCACGAGCTTTAGATGGACGAGTGGAACTTTAAAACAGATTATTTTAACTACAGATTATTATAGGAATTGCAGATACTTGATTCCATTTGTAAAATTTAATTATCAAATTCTTGATATTAATTTGGGAGCATTACGTTTTATGTATTTTATAACTGGATTATCATAATGGAATCCTGCTCTGCGAGAAGGGAGATTACGATGAAGAGAATTGGTATGCTGACCAGCGGTGGAGATTGTCAAAGTTTAAATGCTACCATGCGTGGTGTTGTAAAGGGTCTTAATGTTCTTGAGGGAACAGTTGAAATCTACGGCTTCATCGACGGATATAAAGGATTAATTTACGGCAACTACAAACGACTGACTTCGAAAGACTTCTCAGGCATTCTGACAACCGGCGGAACCATCCTTGGTACATCCAGACAACCATTTAAATTAATGAGAACACCTGACGAAAATGGTCTTGATAAGGTAGAAGCAATGAAATCAACTTATCGCTATCTTGATTTAGACTGTCTTGTTGTTCTCGGAGGTAACGGAAGCCAGAAAACTGCCAACCTTTTAAGAGAAGAGGGTCTTAATATTGTCTCCCTTCCAAAAACAATTGATAATGACCTCTGGGGAACAGATATGACATTTGGTTTCCAAAGTGCAGTAGATATTGCTACTCAGACAATCGACTGTATTCACACAACAGCCGCTTCCCATAACCGCGTATTTATCGTAGAATTAATGGGACATAAAGTAGGATGGGTTACTCTTCATGCAGGAATCGCCGGCGGCGCTGACATCATCCTCATCCCAGAAATCCCTTATGACTTAAAACACGTTATTTCGGCAATTCAACGCCGCAATGAACAGGGCAAGCACTTTACAATCCTTGCTGTTGCAGAAGGGGCAATCTCAAAAGAAGATGCAAAATTGACAAAGAAACAGTACAAGGCAAAACTGGCTAAACGTAAACATTCTACAGTTGGTTATGAACTCGCTTCACAAATTGAAAAAGCCACTGGTTTAGAAGTTCGTGTCACAATTCCAGGACACACACAGCGAGGCGGAAGCCCGGTTCCTTTTGACCGCGTAATTTCCAGCCGTCTTGGTGTTGCTGCAGCTGAGCTTATCGCCAAAGAAGATTACGGCAAAATGCTTATCATGAAAGGTTATGATGTCGCTACTCTTCCTCTGGAAAAAACAGCTGGAAAATTAAAATATGTTTCTCCTGATGACCAGATTGTACTTCAGGCGAAGCATTTGGGAATCTCTTTCGGAGATTAGGGAGCTAGAGCGCGTTTGAAAAATACTTTCTGTAAGATGTGCGTTACAATATAACAGACGCCCAAGAAGAGAACCGATACCCTATATTTGTGACTTTAGTCGCGGCGGTTTAAATGTTCGCTTATACGCTCACATTTAAACCTTGCTCCGAGGTCACAAATATAGGGTATCGGTTCTCTTCTTGGG
>OGPN01001184.1_pt1 | contig 17360 bp, 15 predicted proteins | sample 1552941 | NCBI WGS metagenome assembly OGPN01 (sample SAMEA2580220, study PRJEB22360) | human gut metagenome | biome: human gut; feature: human-associated habitat; material: faeces | place: Denmark | collected 2008/2010
AATTCTAAAGCTACTCAGAGTTTGTTTCCAATTGTAATAAATAATTTTGAGCTTTTTCCTTATTACATCTAATAAAAGTTCCAGGTTTAGGTAAATCTAAAGGATCAATTTCCTCGGTATTTATTTCATAACTTTTTTCCGTTCCTTCCATATCCATATCTATAACTATTGCTTTTTGATGTTTTAAAAAGGCAGTCACAATATCAATTTCTGCAGTAATTAAAGCCCTTAATATTTTCGTATCACACTTAGTAATTATCCATTTTTGGCCATATCGAATATCGGAACATAAACAAAGATATGTTTGATTTAATTGATCGTGGCATATAAATAGTATTGGCTCGCTTTCAAATTCAAAAAAACATATTCTAAATATAATTGGCCAACTTTTTCTACATTATTGAAATATAAATTACTCATTTTCTTTTACCTCCTTAAAATAATTTTGAGGATCTGATTCCTCGTATATCCACCAATCAACATGCGTACCGTCTTTCGATTTATCTCTTTCGTGTATCTGGACTCTTTTCGTTATTCTTTCATAGAATTAATCAGGTCATTAATCAGTTTCTTTCATCAGCACCACTTTCTATCTGCTTCTTATAAGGAATTTTCCGTCAGGTCCAAGACTTGAGATATATTCTAGATGTTCCTCCGGATCTGAATATTCTTCTAACCGTTTCATCAGTTTTATATATGCTGTTAAGTCTATAACAAATTCCCGCTCTAAAGCCTTTATCAGTATACTGATCAGTTTCTCCGTTCCAGGATCTTTCAGATCCAATACCTCCAGTATTGTGCAATCATCTCCTTTTTTCAATACGAACTGATCCAATTCTTCATCATAAACTAAGTACACTTTGGTCTCATCATCTTGTTTTTTCTTCACATCTTCCTCCTTTTCTTTCTGTAATATACAAACAATCCTCCTGCAATCAGAATGATTCCTCCTGCAAGTGGAAGGTAATCGGTCCATCCGCCGGTCGTTGGCAGTTTCATTGTGGAATCATTGCTCACCTCATAAGTTAAGTGATAAAAATAATAGTTATTTCCCTGCTTGATCGCTTTGCTCGTATCGACATTCTGCTTATCGACCTCTGCCTGTGACATGGTCAGTGGCAGAGTGACCGTGATAGGTTCTTTTAATAAGGTCTTTCCACCAGTAGTCTTGGTCTCTGTGATCGTATACGTATCAGGGATTAGTCCGTCAAAGGTTACTTCTCCAGCAGCATCTGTTTTCGCTTTCGCTACTTCTGCTCCATCGGAAGATGTAATGACAAATTCTACGTCTTTCAGTATTTTTCCATTGGAATCTTTCTTCTTAAGCTTGATTGATCCCTGGATCATATGGTTCGTAAATGTCGCTGCACCTGTTAACTGTGCTTTGGCAGTCGATCCATTTGGTCCGATATCAAACGTAACCGTTCCTTTGTCCTGATCGATCGTTGCATTGCTACTGTCACTTTCGATATTTTTCAGTTTGAAATACTTGATCATACCACCCTCATTACAAGTGTATGTACCATATTCCAGATCATCAAATGTCACAGACAACCTGATTGGATCACCCGGATGGTCTTTCATCTGTTTCTCGACTTCTTCCTTGGTAAACTTAACATCCTGTTCATAAGTGTGTTTCTTACCATAAACATCCGTTCCAGACAGTGTGAACGTAAAGGTTGGATTGCCAACGTCCATGTTCAGATTACCAGGATCTAAGGCTTTCGTGATCGTGATACTTCCATTTGGTCCTGTGCGATCATGGGTATTCGTAATCACTGTCAGGTCTGAATCGCTTGCATCCGTATCATACGTCGGTTTGTATCCGATCTCGGATTCTCCTGTGATCAGTCCTTCTTTCACTTCTTCCCATGTATAGTTGACTTTCTTGCCATCCACTTTTACAGGAAGGATCTTGCTGCTTGCCTGCCAGCGGTTTTCTGCACTTAATGTCAGTGTTTCTTTCACTTTTCCATCGGCTAACAGATTCACTTTCACAGATTTTGGCCGGATACCATCTTTATTATTTTGATCATTCCATACTTTTTTGACTTTCTTTTGTGTGGTGTCTGGTGTATGGGTATTTGTGATAATGATGTTCTTTGTTGTAGTACCGTTATCATCTGTCGTTTCGTTAGTTTCGTAAGAATCAACATATCCAGTCTTTGTATCACCTGTCAAATTATCAAAGACTTCTTCTTTGATTTCATAATCATATGCCTGCCCTGCTTTATCATATTTATCCAAACCATGATAAGTTGTAGTATTTGACCAATTATTTGATTCATCTAATACAACAGGTCTTAAGTAAGCTTCTCCATTCTGATACAATTGGGCTGTAATAGATACTGGTCTTAAATCATCTCCATTATCACTATCTTCCCATACCTTCTGTACGTTAATATCGACAAATTCTGGTTTATCATACTGATTCGTAAATGATAGCACATAGGTATCTTTGTCCCACGTTGCTCCAAGATTGGTATATTTATCTGGAACATTTACTTCGCTGAAATCCCATTTCTTATAATCATCCTTTTTGATATCCGTAAACATCGTCCAATTGTTATCCTTGGTCAGTGTATACGTCTTGACTTCTTTCGTCGTCGTATGTGTTGCCTTGATCGTAATCGAATCCGGCCGTATCTTCGCTGCATCGTTATGATCATCCCAGATCTTCTTCAATGCGATATAATCCAGTTTCTGGTTGACCAGGGTATCTGAATCATGGATATAGGCTGTTGTGTCATTATCCGTGTTATTCTCAGCTTTTACATCATGAATGAGATTTTCTTTTGTATCATTGATCACTTCGCCTTTAAAGGTCAGTGTTTTGTCTGATTTCTCATATCCGGCTGGTGCGTAAACCTCTTCCACTTCATACATATCGCTGCCTGTTCCATCTTTTGCATAGATATCGGTCGGCAGTCCGATGAATTCTAGATATTCGAACTGGTCATCCTGTGATGTGGCGGTTGCAATCGTAACGCCTTTCTTGAAGATTGTTTCACCTTTACTATTGACGATATCTGTTTTGGCTTTTAAGGCAAACTGGGCTCCGGCCAGCTTGTTTCCTCCCTGATCGGTCTTGATCAGATGGACGCTGTATTTCTGCAGGATATCGTTCGCATCGATATGGACGCTTGCTTTCTTGGCCGTCTTTAAGGCGATATCTTCCTCTTCTGGATTGATGACCTCTACGGTTGTCTTGATCGTTTTTTCTGGCAGTTCTTTATATGCTCCCTGACTGTCAAAACTGATGTTGATCTCGTATTTTCCTGCTTTTTCTGCATAAGTCGGTGTAAATGCTACGTCTTTATCAGTCACTTCCACATCTTCTGCTCCATCATCATCGTAAAGAATCCGCCAACTGAAATCCTCTGCCTTAAACTTGTCTCCTTTTAAGAATGTATTCTTTGGCATAGCAACGATTTTCACTGGCTGTTCTTCGGTAAACTTGTCTTCTTCGATCTTTAAGATCTGATCCATGACATAGGTTGTCTTAAGGATTGGATCACCGTAGAACATCTGGCTGACATCTTCCACATTGGATGTGTTAAAAGATGAAAGATCAAGTGTCTTGATGGAGTCCATCGCATAGAACATTTGGCTCATATCCACAACTGCGGATGTATCGATATTCTTAAAGTTAATCTCGGTCAGATCACTGCAGTTCTTAAACATCTTTGATGATACTGCATTCATGTAGATGACCTGTCCGGCTCTCTGACTGGAGATATAGTAGTCTCCGCCGTCATTCCACATCACAACACTGCCGTCTTTATTCTGTGAGACATCCGTTGTCATGGTCCCTTCTGGAGCATCTTTCCATGTAAAAGTCACAGATTCTGCATCTTTGATCTTCTGATTGAGCTTTTCACCTTTTTCCAATACATAAATGCCTTTACTTACATCGTTTCCTTCATTTCCAAATGGATCTTCCTTATCCGGCACTTTGGCTTCATCACGGATATCATTCATACTTCCTGCCGTCGTATCCCAGGTCAGTTCCAATTCATGTTTTTCCTGATCTTTGATGTAGCCGGCTGGAGCCTTGATCTCTTTGACATAATACTTTCCAAGATAAAAATTTCTGGTTTCTTTTTTATCCGCATCTTTTCTTGTAAAATAGATTTCTTTGTCTTTCGTTGTTGTCTTCTGGTCGATCAGTTCATCTTTCTTCCAGACAACAGCTCCATCATCTTTCTTGATATCCTCGTCAGCATACAGTCCGTAGACCGCTCCTGTGATTTGGTCATTGTCATAGATGAAACTCTGGGAATCTTTATCATATCCTGTTAAGACTTCTCCTGTCTTACTGAACGTGATCTCTCCGTAAACGGGTGTATCTGTTTTTTGAAACTGATAGCTTCCCTGTCCTTCGTTATCGTATGTGATCTTGACACTTGTAGATTCCTCACTCAGTTCGAACTCTTTTGCTTCTGCATCATCCATGTTGTAGCCTGCCGGTGCTTCGGTTTCCCTGATCGTGTATTTCCCGTATGGAAGATAACACTCTGCAGTTCCATCACCGCTTGTTCCAGTTGTTAAGGTTGCAACAACATCTTTATCTTCATCGTAGATCTCATAGACTGCATCATTTAACAATTTCTTTGTCTCTGCTGAACGTTTGACCAGTTCAATCTTTATCTTTCTCTCAGCATCCTTATAAGGACCAAATGTGACGGTCTTGTGTACATCCGATTTGATCAGTACCACATCTTCATCTTCCATCATTTCATGCTTTGTATCGCCTTTGATCTGATGCAGTGTGTAGACACCGATCGCCAGTGAAATCGATGTTGCTTCTCCTTTTTCATCCGTTGTCAGGGTATCGACCACTTCCCCATGCGGATCAATGATCTGGAATTTCGCCCCGACTTCCGGCACGTATTTATCTTTGTTTATTGACATCTGCTTTTTGATCGAAATTTTTGCGGATTTTGTATAGTCGTCTTTTAATCTGAATTCATAAACCTTGACTTCATCCTCGATCGATGCTTTCATTTCTGTGGAATACTGAGGTGCTGCAAGATCATAACCTTCGACACCTCTAGTCTGTAGAACGATGAACCCGCTTTTCTTTGTGTAATCTTTTAAGAGCATCGCTGCTTTCCCTTCGGAATCCGTGACTAATGTTCCAAGGATTGCATCTTTGTTATTCTTTTTCAGCTTTTCGATGTAAGACAGTCGATCTTCGGATGTTGCCAGTGTCTGGTCCTTGAAGTCCTTGACCAAAGATTCATCCAGCACGACAAACTCCGCTCCTGGTTCTGGTCTGGACTTTCCGTTTTTGACCATCGTTTTCCGGATCCGGACCTTGTCTCCATTATAATAATTATCCAGTTCAAATTTTTTAAATTTCTTATCCCCGTCTTTGATCGTTACATCAAAATCATCAGCGATCTTATAATTATCACTTCCTTTTGTCTGATGAACCGTGTAGGTACCAGGATCGAGCTTTCCAGACTGAGCTGCCCCGTTCTCATCTGTGGTCAGTGTTTCCACAACCTTCTTCGTTGCTTTGTTGATGATCTGAAATTCTGCTTTATATTCTTCTTTTTTTGTATAAATGCCAGTTTCCTTATCACTGATTCTTGTAACCTTTGTCAACATGATTCCTGCATACTGCTTCGGATCGTTTGATTCGACCTTGTAGGTAGCTTTTGAGCCGTCAATGGTCACCCATTTATCCGGTACCATGTCATATCCATCTGTCGTTTTTGTCTGATGGATACGGTAAGCTCCATAAGGCAATAAGTCTGTTTCTGCGATCCCTTTGTTATTCGTTGTGATCGTTTGTTTTAAATTGTTCTTGGAATCGTAGACTTCAAAGACTGCCTGTGCTTCTGGAACATTGTTTCCACCAAATGTCTTTAAGATCTGGATCGTTCCCTCATATTCCTCTTCTTTCAGATACTGTGTCGTATTCTTGTCAATCGTAACAGAAATATCCTGGCTGGATGTCCTGTATCCTAAAGGAGCATACTTTTCATGTAAGCGGTAATGTCCTGGATACAGATCCGTTGCTTTTGCATAACCATTGGCATCCGTGACCAGCTGTGTCACAAGCGTACCTGCCGGATAGACCACACTTTTGTTGTCAGATCCTGTGATATCACGTTCTGCATACAGCTCATAGACTGCATTCTGTAAGTTCGCTTCGACTCCGTGATCTCCCCGTTTGTTCTGTACAACACCTTGTTTGTAGATCTCAAGGTCAGCTTTTTTAAATTCGTTTGTATAGTTGAACGTAAAGGATCGGACACCACCCTGTTCGACTTTGCTCTGATCTGTCTGATCAGGGATCAGATGACCAAATGGAGATTTAATCTCTCTTGTCATCCAGGTATGAACGGAAGAACTCTTTAATGCTGCGATCTTCTGCTGGGCAAGCTGCTGTGCTTCTCTCATTGCTACAGAATATGCGTTTGCCTTGGAATCATACCATCCGTTTCTGGTTGCATCTTTCTGCTGGCTCTTTGATAATTCATTCCAGTTCGTTACATATGTTTTTTTCGTTGATGTCACGCTGTAACTCACTGTTCTCTGTACGGTATAAGAAGCTTCTCCATTGTCATCGGTTGTTACACTTCCTTGATAATTCCCATCCATATAGATCTGAAATGTTGCTCCAGAAAGCCCTGCTCTTGTTTCCGCATCTTTCTTTTTAATCTTGATCCTTACGTTATCTGGGCTGGTTCCTGACTTTGTTGCACTCGTTTTCGCTTTTTCAATATCTGGCGGTGTGTGACGGAATCCAAACAATACTTGATGGGAATCCAGTTTTTTCTTTTTCACACATTTCTTCACTGTGTAATAGTAGATCGTTCCTTCCGGGTCCTGATCACTGATCGTTTCGCAAAATTTCTTCGCATCTTTCTGTGAATACCCTTTATCTACATTTTTTCCTGCCTGATAGACTGTATCCTGCTTGTTTGCTCCATGTCCACATGCCCAGATATATGCCTGGCATAACGCCATGGATTTTTTGTTTTTGTTACTAAATCTGAAATACCAGTTTAATGCCCTTGCAATCCCTTTTTTCTCATATGTTGCCGCATTGATTGTCTTGTATTTCAAGGTATCCCCGGAACACATAGTTTTTCCAGAGTTTAGACAGAACACTCTGTGTCCGTCTGCTGTCATGCTCCACAAACCTTCTGATGCCGGACGGCTGATCGCAGGGATCTTATTGCTCGATAATGCCTGACTCATCGCCAGTGATGCTTCTCCTGTGGAAGCCTTAACTTCTCTGCCCTTTAAAAACAGAGATCCCCCTGAATTGCTCAGATATGTTGTCATGATCATCAGAAGGGCAAGAATGCATACAGAAATCTTTTTACAGATTTTTTTCAGTTGTTTCATCCTTTTTTCCTCCTCCCTTATTTGTATCGATTTGTAAAGTATCCCGGCTGACCATCTTTATCGATTCTTCCATACTCAGAATCTACATGGTCTCTCGAAAATCCAGTACCATTCTGTCCTTCTAGTTCGATCGATCCATTGAACATGCCATCATCATGGATGATGTTATGCGTGTCAAAGGAACCATCCGTTTTCTTCCAGACAGCATACAGTTCATAGGTCTTTCCCGCATCACACAGGGTGTTGACCGTCTGTCCATCCGTGTATTTTGGTTTTACTGCATCTGGATTTTCACTCCATCCCATAAAGGTATAACCCGGACGTTCAAACGTGTTTGCCGGCAGCTTATCATCCTGACCATATTTAAGATCTGCAGTTTTTTTGCCACCGGATGCACCATTGCCATCAAAACTTACTTCATAGGAACTCTTGGACCAGATGGCATAAAGTGTCATTCCATCAATATCTGTCCATGTGATCGTCTGTCCAGGAGAATACTGTGCTGTTGTTGCATATTTATCTGTGCTCCACCCAACAAACGAATAACCTTTTTTCTTATATCCGTTTGTTGCAAAGGTGTAATTTAAATCATAAGTTGCTGTTCCATCAGAAACCCATCCTGAATCCTCACCGTTTCCATCATAATAGATGTTATAGCTGTTTGCAGTCCATTGGGCGATCTCTGTATAGTTATTACATACCAGCCACCCAGTGTTTGACATCCAGCCCGTTTCCTGATCCAGCCATCCATCCAATGTGTAACCTCTTCTGGATACCGTTGGAAATGAGAAATTATCTCCATCTGTAAAATTCCAGGTTACATCTGCACCGGTTCCTCCATTTCCATTGTAATAAATGCTTCGACTTGGTTTTTCCAGATTTAGATTGATCGAACACCAGTCATAAGTTTTCCATCCATCTCTGTCAGTGGAAGCCACTCCGACCAATCCAGTACTGACATGAATATTTACTGATTTCCAATGTTCTTGAGTATCATGATAGGAATTTTCCCAAAATCCATCATTTCCTCCGCAATAAAGCGTTATATCCTTGCTCGGATCTGAAAATACTGGTTTATCCACCGTTACCCATTCCCAGGATTGATGCTGTTCATGGGCCGGTAACAGATACCAGACTTTGATCGTTAAAAGCGTATAGTTGTTATTACTGTTCTTCTCTGAATATATCGTCTGTTTATTCACTGTAAGCTTATAATCTCCACCTCCACCGGAATACGTCGTTACCGTATATGGATGTTTGGAATTATTAAATGTTCCACCGCTGACATTTTTATTTTTCTCATAGTCATCGCTATGAATATACATTGTCAGACTATCACTTTTCCCATTTGGTCCGCTCATATTTACCGTTAAATGTCCATCCACAAAATGTTTATTTCCACCAGTATCATACGTTCCATATGCATGTGCATTTTTCATCTGATGCCATGTCAAAACAGAAACAAAGGTCGTTACTACTAATGCAGCAACGATCTTCCATCTCATATTTTTCTTTTCTTTTTTCATCATCTTCCTCCTTTCTCTTCATTTTTGATCTATCTTCATCTTCCTTGTTCTCTTTTTCGTAACCATACCCCTCCTGTCAGTATCAGCAGGAATATTCCTGCATATCTTATCCATTTTTCTTCCTCTATCGTTTTTCTGGAAGAATCACTTTGCTGTGTCCTTTCCTGTTTCTTTATCTTTTGTCCATGATCCCTCTCGCAGTACACAAGATATCGATACTTTCCATGCCCCCGGTATGGATGACATGTTAAAAGTGTTATCATGTCTTTCCCTTTTTGGATTAGGATCTTATCCGTATCATATGGATCGATCACTTTGATCTTTGTCACTTTGTATCTTAATCTCTCCCATGGATTCCGGATGATCACCAGATCACCTATTTTCAATTCTTCGATATCCCGAAAATACGGAATCCCCTGATACCCACGATGGGCTGCGATCACACAGTTACTATCCCGCTTACCTAAAGGAAGCGAAGTCTGTCCCATGATCGTTGCTCCTTTTCTCATATTTTCCATCGTGGCCCCAAGGTATAGCGGAAGTTTCTGTTTCATCTTTTGGATTTTTATATATCCGAACGTATCCTGTTCTTTTCGCAGGACGATCGGCGGAGCCTGATAACTCCAGACGTCTTTCAGATCTTTCTGCCCGTCTTCCCTGATCTTTTCGTTATATCGAAGTGCTTTCTGGTACAAAGAGTCATCGTTTTTTCTTCTTCCCGTATTTTTCTCCAGTTCCTGTGCGATCTGATCGGATTGTTTCTGTTTGATAAAAGAAATGATCTCCGGATAAAGAAGTAAACCAACGCTTGTGACCAAGAACAGCCATCCAACGATCGTGATCAGTCTGTGCTTCATCTCTTTCTCCTTCCTTTGATCTTTACATATACCTTTCTTGATATGATCAGTGCAAATACGATCAACAAACCGATCAAGATCGCCCTCCTGTAGACTTCCATCCACTGGGAATGATGCGGTCTTTCTTTCGTCAGTTCTTCTTTTTCGTGATACTCCGTACGGATTCCACGTACCAGCAAACGATGATCGTTCACCCCATACGGGGTGCATGTCAGTAATGTTACATAATCTTTTCCATCAATGATCTGTAGTTTCCTTGTATTTTCTGGTCTGATCACGTTGATCTGATCAACACGATAGGCGAGTTTTTTATCTAATACATGGATAAAAAAAAGATCACCTTTTTTCATCTCGGTAAGATCAGTAAAGAGTTTTGCAGAACTAAGCCCTGTATGTCCGGTCAGCACTGCATGGGTACTTTTCCCTCCGATCGGAAATGATGATGCGGCCAAATGTCCGATCCCCCGTTCCAATACTTCTGTACTCGTTCCATGATAGATCGGAAGATCGACCGAGATACATGGGATCTTTACATACCCCATGATCCCAGAACCTTCCAGACTTAAGATGTTATTATAAAACAGCGTTTCCCCATCCATTTTCTTCGCCTTAAATGGGTCTGTCAGCTGTATAGAGGAGCTTAACAGCTCCTCATTATATTGTCTTGCTTCATCCAATGCCTTTTCTTTCATCTCCTGATCCATCCCTGCAGTCTTTTTTCCATAACTTCTTACCATCGATCCGGCACTTCTCTCAAACAGATAATTGCTCATAAATGGATAAGATAACAGTAAAAAACCTGCCAGGACGATCAGCACTGGTATGATCTTTTGTCTCATCCCTATGCTGCTTTTTTATTTCTGCGAAGTACCATCACTCCGCAGCTTGCCACAACAACTCCGACAATGATTAGCAGATAACTTCCCGTTCCGCCTGTCAGTGGGAGTAAGAACTGTTTCTGGTTTGTCACTTCGACATTAACATAAGCATTGTCAGATTCCCCATGTTTTGTCATGGTTGCCTTGGTATCATCTACTGTTGCACTTGCAGCGATCGTCTGGACGGTCACGTTGTTATTTAATGTAGTTCCATTTGCTACACCATCATTTGCTGTGGAATCTGTATCGGCTTTACTCTGGATTCCCGTGATGTTTGCTTCGGTTGGTGTGATGTTTGCTTTTGTCTCCGTGATCTTTACAATGATATCTTTCTTTAACAGAGAATATCCTGCATCGGAATGTGTTTCCGTAAATGCATACTCATCTGCCTCGATCCCGTTGATCACGAGTTTTCCTGTGGAAGATGGAGAAAACTGTGTCGCATCTGCTTCTGTTGCGGATTTTCCTGTTACTTGGTAAACGCCATTGCTTCCTGTTGCTACCAGATAATAATTATCTGTTTTGTTCTTTACAATGAATCTTACTTTTGTCGCATCACCTTTATCGTCAGAGAATTTCTTTGTCAGATCATATCCGTAAGAATATACGATACATTTATCTTTTAAGATGTCATAGTAATTTGTGCTTGTTCTCTTCCATGTCAGAGATACATCATTTGGATTTCCCTTATCTCCCAACACTACAGAATCATTCGTATTGACTTTTGCTGTGTAATATACAACGATATATTTGTCGGAATATTTCTTATTTAGTTCATTTAATCCTGCCTTTGTCATTTCGATCTTCATTGTAGGATCATCCCCAGATGTTCCATAGGTTGCACTAAATTTTGGCTCCGCGTCTGAACTCTTCCATACAGCGATCGCACCACTACGATCTACGTTGTTCACATTTGTGGAATCCGCAGCATCTTTGCTGTCATAGATCGCAATGACCGCATCCTTTGAATAAGTCATTCCCTTTGCCATCGTATCGTTGAATGTGTATGTTGTTAAATAGGTTGTAGATGACGTGATATGTGGAAGTTTGGAGATAAACTGATAATCCAGTGTCTCTGCTTTGGATGCCGTAACTGTACTCTGGTATTTATACTCATTTCTTGCAGAAGTAAAATCAGCGAGTCTGTCTGCATTTCCTGTTGTTACATTCGCCTGATCCGGATTGTTTCTCACTCTCTTATCAAGTGTTGGATATCCTGTCTCATTCTTTGGATAGCAGACAACATCATAAAACCAGTCATCTCCATTAGAGTCTGTGGATGGTAACTGCACAAACCATGGATTTGTTGTATAAGTCACATCTTCCGGTACTTTCGTCTCAACAATCAGATAAAGTCCTAATGGAAGTTTGTCTTTGCTTGTAACACCAGAAGCATTTGTTTCTTCCATGGCTGTCCCGCTTTTTCCCATGTAATCTTCCAGCTTATCTTTTGTCGCTGTATTATCCTCTAAAGCGTGAGCCAGCTCATCATTAATCTTCTGACTTGTAAAGTATGTCTTGTTTCCCTCTGTTTTTGCTGCATCAGATGGTGCAAGACCGATGATCTGCTGTAAGGCACTTGGTAGTTCATAGATCATCTGGACTTTTCCGTTTTCACTTTGCTGCTCCACATCCCCAACACGAAGATAACTAAACTCAACGCCTTTGATGGCATATTTCTTCAAAGCCTGCTCTGCATTTGTATCCTGTTTTCCTGTAGATGTGAACTGATCTAAATTGACTCCTGCCTGTTTTGCAGCTGTCATGTCGTATTTGTGGATTGTTAATGATCCTGTTTTACTTGTATCAATCACATCTGATGATGCAGCCTTAACATTAACAATCGGTGCAAGTATCATTACTGCAGTTAAAGCAGCAACGGTTGCTTTTCTGATTATATTTTTAATTCTCATATGCATGTCCTTTCCAGGGAATTTTTACCCCTTACTACTTTTTCTTTAACTTTTTCTCTACCTAATAATAATCTGGTGAATCTCTAATTTTCATGACATTTTCGTTCCTTTAACAGTTTTATAATTGAAAAAAACATTAAACAGATATTTTATTCTACAGTTACCTGTTCAATGTTTTTCATAACAATAGTTTTTGTACCATCTGGTTCTTCTTCTACTTTGATACATTCTTTTGTTTGATATTCTTCCATTGGTATTTTTATTTCAATCTCGTTATTTGTTCGTAATTTGATATAGCCTAAGTCTTTAATCGTTTCTTCTTTTTCGACAGTAAACTTATCATATTGCATGTTATAACGTTCCATCTTTTCGTCAAATTCCATTTTCTTCTGTGGATTTTTACCGAAAAGTTCATCTCCAATTTTATTAATTGAAAATTCCTGGTCTCCTTTTTCATTAATTATCCATTGTAATTTCTATATCCTCTTCTACCATTATTTCATTATCACTTGCCATATAAGTTTCCTGTTCATAGGTAGCTTCATCTGACCAAAAATTTTCTTCTGACTCCCATGTATTTTCTTCTTTATATTCCGTTGATTCATCTAACCCATTTTCTTTCAACTGATTCTGAATTTCTTCATAAGAATACTTTTCAACATCAATTGATATTCTTTTATTTACAAAGCCATGGTCACCAATATCATATGAATTAATGGCTTCATCCCTTCCATACGCTTTGTAATCAAAATAACCTTCCATACCAGCAGCTTTAATCTCTGGAGCCAAACTGTTATTTTCAAACAATGCATATCCAAGTTTTTCTTCTGGGTCTTTTACATTTTCATCAATCCAGTCTGGAAATCGTTCATATGGCACTTCATCGGCCTGCAGGCATACATTGGAGATTTCTAACGGAGAAGTAATATCCCTTGCATCACAATAATCCATCACTTTCTCATAATCCTGTTCTGGCAACTGCTTTAATTGAGCTACAGCTTGATTTAATTCATATATATCTTCATATTCACTGATTTCAAAATCTGCCTGATAATCAAAAATCGCCATGTCTGGATGATTTTCTGTAAGATGCAACTGCTCTGTTAGGATTCTTTGTAATTCCTGTTCCTCAATCCCCAAAGTAAGCCAACGTCCTTGATCCAATCCCATGTTATAACTTCTAAGATTTTGAGCGTAAACTTTAACATCCTTCATCTATATACCTCCTAAATTTCTAAATCTAATTCCATTTCTGATTCATTGATTACAATATCTGGCTGTTCATACTCTGCTTCTTTTGACAAACTTTTCTGATTTGCTTCCCAGAGATTTTCCTGCTTATAATTTCCATCCAACGCTTCAGATACCTGATGGATCAACTCTGATGTATCATAGTTTTTTGTTGGCATTCCATGTTTAATTTTATCTTGCAATTCTTCCACACTGCTAAAACCAAGCATTTCTGCTTCTGCTATTACTTCCTCTGGAAATACATTTTGTTTTTCTTTCTCCTGCATATCTGCTTCTTGTTGCTCGGGCAGAAATTCTTTGATGTTTTCTAAGAATTTTTCTTTTACCAATCGGTGACCTTCCACATCATCCGGATGCCTTAATTCACTTTTTTCGAGATATTTAACTCCCGCTTCAATGCTACCTGCTTTTACAGCTCGTTTTATTGCAACCCTTAATTTTGCATTTCCTGAATTACTTAGTTCCTCACTCTGTATCTCTGAAATTTGCTTCTGATGCATATCATGTTGCTGCTCTGCCTGAAATTCCTGATAATTTTCTATCAGATAATCCGAAATTTCTGATGCATTATGGACGGCTCGGAATAATTCGTTTGGATCATTTTCCAAAACTGAAATCCATGAATGAAGATATGCCGCATGATCATTGATTGCTTCATCTGACAGCTTAATTCCCAAATCCATCTGTAAAAAGGCACTGCCAAATTCTGCATTTAATTCTTCTTTCGCATATTCCGGTGTTCCAAATTTGTTGACTAACGGCCGGTTTAAACGATCCGGATGCCCTGTAGAATGTGACATTTCATGAAGTGTTACCGCTAAAAACGCTTCCTGACTCTTAAAATAATCTCTTGGTGGCAACGTGATCTTATCTTCTTTTGGTGAATAATATGCCCTGTTCTGCATTGATTCCACAATTTCACATTGACTAGAAGCAATGACTTCTTCGGCCAGTTTTAACATCTCATTTTTCTCCATCGGAATTACTTTAGGAATTGGCCCGATTCCATCAATCTGCTCTGCATTAAAAACTCTAAAAAAATTCACATATGGATTCCTGAGTTTTACTATCTTTTTTTCTAATTCACCATTTTCATTTTCCTCTTCAACAATCTTTGACCAGACCCATTTTTCCAACAGAACTGATTTTGCACCCTTTTTAATCCGATATCCCTGCTTATTAGCTTGCTTTAACGTCATCCAACGTGAATCTTCATATTTTCCAACTGCCGATGCGATTAGAAGTCTTAATAAATTAACTCCTTGGTATCTCGCTCCACTGATTGGATTGTTTGGCAGTCCATATGTACTCACAGAATCCCACATTTCTCGTACAGGTGATACACCATCTTTCATCTTTTGTATTAACTGATCCACAAGTTCTTGTCTTGATTCGCTTACAATCTGTGAAGCTGTTTTTCCCTTTGATTTTGCCATTTATTTTCCTCCTGACTAAGAAAAAAAGGCAAAGATCTGCATCTTGCCTTTATCATTTACATATTAGATTTTTTAAATTTTTTCAATGACTGATCTGTTACTCCGAACGCTTCCAGTTGTCTAATGTCTGTTATTTCCTCTGCTGTCAATTCATCTTCATCTACCCAGTCAAGACCATCTATATTTTCTGGCCCAGCAACCATCTTCTGAATCCATGCCAGATCATTTGTTTCGATATCACAATTTGTTATACTATTTCTCATTTTTACCACCTGCCTCTCTATACTTAAGATATCTAAAGTATAATAATATTGTTTTTTTCAATGATATATTTTATTTAAATTACTATTGTCTTCTTAGGGTGACATTCATTTATACTAGAAAAGAACGTGTCGATCAAGATCCTGAATCATCTGTATTTTTTGTAAGATCCTGTGAAATCTATACTTCTTTTGGATTTCTTTATATTCAGTTTTTGTTCTAATACTTACAACATAAAGATATATTTTGATATCCTGAATGCTGTATGTATGTCGGATTAGTTTCACACATTTCCTTACAAAACTTTTTAATCCAAATTTCTCGATACAGATTCTTGCAAAAATAACTGTTTCGCCCTCTATGATCTGTTGTGATATACGAAGTAATTTCCGATAAATCAATGTCTTTATCACTCTTCGAAGCTTAAAAAAAGGAATCCTTAAGATTCCCGAAAGTCTTTCAACCGAAAAGTAAGTAAAAGCTTCCTGATCCGCACGCATAATAAAATATGCAAGTACTAACTTTTCTAATTTTGTTATTTTCATACTTCGATATACTAAATGTAAACAATGATGCTTATACTCTGTTGTTACAATTACTTCTTCCATTTTCAGAAAATCCTGAAAAACAGAATTTTTTCTGACAACTTCTTTAATATCATTATCATTGAAAAGAAAATCTCTTTTGTCCTCTGGAGTTAAATAATATCGATTTGTAAATTGTTTTCCCATCGCTTTTTGTTCTGCTTTTACGATATAGCCTTTTTCCGCTAATTTGTTTGTCTGCCTTTGGATCGTACGTTCACAGTATCCTGTTTCATCTTCCATCGTATTTACTGCCGGATAGCAATAGCCTTTTTTATCCATACGGCTTAATAAATTTAAAAATACACTCTTGCCTGCCGTTGTAATCTCTGGATCAGCCATGACTTTTTTAAAACTTGTGAACATCTCCATACTATTTTTCTCCTAAAATCTTATTTAATCTTTTCTCCTGTAGTCATAAAAAATGCTCCTTTATGATTTGTTACCCCTATTTTATCACAATGGGACACATTTGTGTATAAAAATTTGGTTAAATTGCTTGACAGACACAAATGTGTACTATATAATACGAATAAATAGGGTCATAAAAGTGTACCAAAATAAAAACAGGAAGGAGAACACAATATGGAGAATACGATGAAGATGTATGTAACAGCAGATGAAGCTGCACAGATTCTTGGAGTATCAAGAGGATATGCTTACAAAATCATTCGTGGTCTTAATAATGAATTGAAAGAAAAAGGCTATCGAGTGATTTCAGGCAAGGTACCTACAAAGTATTTTGAAGAAAAGTTTTATGGTATGGCAGTTGGTTAATGGAGAGGAGATGATGATATGCCAGCTACACGAGATGGTAAAACATGGCGCTGCCAGTTCTATTATTAGGACTGGCAGGGTGTACGCCATAAAAAGAACAAAAGAGGCTTTAAGACAAAAGCTGAAGCAGAGGAGTGAGAGCGTAACTTCCGGCAACAGCAGAGAAAAGATTTGGATATTAACTTTGGGAATAAATATTTCTTTCTTAGAAGCCGATATTTATTTAAAAATGGAGTAGCCATTATGTTATAGAAAAAGCATATGCAATAAGGTATCAGAAAGGATAAGATTTTTATGGAATGTAGAAGTACAGAGAGAAGACAATGGATTGTAGATAATTATAATGTAGTGCCGATAGCACACATTCAACTACTGGCAGGTCAAACTAAACATAGTGACGCAGGTTCTATGATTGAAAATGATTATTATATTTTTAAGTACAAGCATATCGCTACTATTTTCTTCATGTTCAACTATACTAGAAATTATAACAGGAGATAGACAATGTA
>OGPN01001189.1_pt1 | contig 17344 bp, 10 predicted proteins | sample 1552941 | NCBI WGS metagenome assembly OGPN01 (sample SAMEA2580220, study PRJEB22360) | human gut metagenome | biome: human gut; feature: human-associated habitat; material: faeces | place: Denmark | collected 2008/2010
CCTGTCTGAAAAGATTATTGTCGGTGCTACCAGTGGCGGCGTTAAGGGCTGATTTTAACGATAAAAAAGAGGAGGAAGAGAAATGAAGAGAAGAATGATGGCACTGCTCCTTGCAGGAGTAATGGGAGTGGGAATGATGTCGGGCTGCGGAAGCAGCAAATCCGCAGACAGCGGAAAAGTCGTAAGAGAAGAGTCGGATGAACCGATCGACGTGCTGAATCAGGATGAGAAAATGAAACTTTCCATCGTGTGCCTGCAGGGTTATACCCAGCCGGACAGCGAAATGCAGAAATGGATGGAGGACCGCTACAACCTGGATATCGATATCATCGCACTGCCGGGCTGGTCGGATGCAACATCCAAAATTTCCCTTCTGATGGGCGATGAGACACAGCGACCGGACATCATCTGGTGGTGGAACATGGAAGCTGACTATACGAAATGGGTAGACGCAGGCCTTCTGGTGGATATTTCTCCGTATATGAAGAAATATACCAACATGGTTGACTACTACAACAGCGTAGATCCTGGCGTTATGTTCTACGCATCCGGAGACAACGGAATTTACCGTATCCCGGGCGACGTTGCAGAGCCGGCATGTGAGACTCTGTGGATCCGGAAAGACTGGCTGGACAACTTAGGACTGGCTGTTCCGACTACACTGGATGAGCTGGAAGACTGCCTGTACAAATTTACCTTCGACGATCCGGACGGAAACGGTGTGGATGACACCTACGGATGGAATGGTGATGGATACGATTACCGTACTTTCTGGCCATGGATCCAGGGAAGCGGCGATGGAAACGGACGTATGGACTTCCTTCGTCTGGAAGACGGTTCCTACATCTACGGACCGACCACCGATGACTGCAAAGAGTGGCTGGGACGCGTAGCAAAACTGTACGCAGACGGCGTCATCGATCCGAGCATCATCACCGATACTGACCGTGATGAGGAGATGGCAAACGGCGGATTCGGCGCAACCTACAGCTGGGTATCCTGGAACAACCCGTCCAGCGGTACGATGCAGTCCTTCTATGCTTCCAACCCGGATGCAGAGTGGATTCCGATCGATATGGTAAGCGGCGACAACGGCAACCCGCAGGACGAGCCGGCAACCATCGCAGCATGGTGCTACTTCGGTATCACAAACGTTTGCTCCGATCCGGAAAGAGCGTATGCGATCTTTGATGACATGGCAACACCGGAGAACTGGATTCACAAGAAATTCGGCGTTGAGGGAAGAGACTACAAAGACAACGGCGACGGAACCTACGAAATCATCAACCCGGGCGATGGTGCAGTCAACACCGAGCAGAACCTTGGTATCAACCTGTTCCAGGATCTCTTCGCAAGAAAAGATGCTGCCAACATTGCCAATACAGAAGAGACGACCGAACTCTTTGAAAAAGTAAAAGAGAACAGCCGTGATGCTTATGCAAAGACCATCGAGAAGAAGAACCCGGATGCATATACCGTAAACAATGATCTCGGAACCGATATCGGTGACGCGATGAAAGAATACACCTGGGGTGTCATCGGCGGCGGAAAATCTCTGGATGACTGGGATTCCTACGTTGATAAAATCAATGGGCTCGGTCTGCAGGATGTGCTGGATGAGCTCAAGGAAATCCACGGAAAACAGGTAGAGGATTACCAGAAATACCTGGAAGAGTACAACAAATAAAACAACGAAATCATGCGTTAGAGCACTCGCCGGAGCCTCCTTTCCGGCGGGTGTATTTTTACGGAATCCTGCGTTTTCCGCTTGACAGAGATGGAGAAAAATGGTAACATAAGAGCCAAGTTAGGAAAAAGGCAAAGAAGAGGAATACTACATGGAGCTTCCGAATCCAGAAAGCTGTTGGGTGATGTGAAACAGCAGACGAATTCCGTGGAACTGACCTCAGAGCCGCTGCTCCCAAATTTAGAATAAAAAGAGTAGGTGCAGACGGAAACCCACCGTTAGAAGGGCAGGATATGCAGATGTTTCATCCGTATCCGCAGAGTGTACAGAGAAAATCTCTGTAAAACAGGAGTGGTACCGCGTAAGATATCAAGTCTTTCGTCTCTTGTGTCAGAAGCCGACACAGAAGATGAGAGATTTTTTTATGCTTTCATCCCGAATTTATGTCGGCAGAATAAATTGTATTTCACTTTCTGGGAGGAAAAAATCATGATGAATGTAAAGAAGTATCAGAAACAGTATTATATGCCGCCGGTTCCGTGCATGGACTGGGCAGAAAAAGACAGCATTGACAAAGCACCGGTATGGTGCAGCGTTGACCTTCGTGACGGAAACCAGGCACTTGTAATTCCGATGAGCCTGGAGCAGAAGGTAGAATTCTTCAAACTCCTCGTCGAGGTTGGTTTCAAAGAGATCGAGGTCGGCTTCCCGGCAGCATCTGAGACCGAGTACGAATTCCTTCGCACCCTGATCGAGCATGATCTGATCCCGGATGACGTAACCGTTCAGGTTCTGACCCAGGCGAGAGAGCATATCATCCGCAAGACCTTCGAGGCATTAAAGGGCTGCAAGAATGCCATCGTTCACGTTTACAATTCCACTTCCTATGCACAGCGTCAGCAGGTCTTCAAAAAATCGAAAGAAGACATCCTGAAAATCGCCGTTGAGGGAGCAAAGCTCTTAAAAGAGCTGACAGAAGAGGCCGGCGAGAAATACCGCTTCGAGTACAGCCCGGAGAGCTTTACCGGAACCGAGCCGGAATATGCGCTTGAGGTGTGCAACGCCGTTCTCGACGTATGGCAGCCGACTGCAGACCGCAAAGCCATCATCAACCTGCCGAGCACCGTGGAGCTTTCCATGCCGCACGTTTATGCAAGCCAGGTGGAATACATGAGCAAAAACCTGAAATACCGCGATAATGTCGTTCTTTCCCTTCATCCGCACAATGACCGCGGCTGCGGCGTTTCCGATGCAGAGATGGGTATCCTTGCCGGAGCAGACCGTATCGAGGGAACGCTGTTCGGAAACGGCGAGAGAACCGGAAACGTGGATATTATCACGGTCGGCATGAACATGTACATGCAGGGCGTCGATCCGGAGCTTGACTTCTCCGATATGCCGAAACTCTGCCATGCATTTGAATCCTTCACCGGTATGAGCATCAACCCGAGAAGCCCGTATTGCGGATCTCTCGTATTTGCAGCCTTCTCCGGTTCCCATCAGGATGCGATCGCAAAAGGCATGCACTGGATCGAGGAGAAAGCACCGGATACCTGGACCGTTCCGTATCTGCCGATCGATCCGACCGATATCGGAAGAAACTACGATGCAGACGTCATCCGCATCAACAGCCAGTCTGGAAAGGGCGGTGTCGGCTATATTCTGGAGACGAAATACGGCCTGAATCTGCCGGCGAAGATGCGCGAGGCTATGAGCTATACCGCAAAATCCGTTTCCGATCATCTGCATAAAGAGCTGCGTCCGGATGAGATCTTTGAACTCTTTAAAGATACCTTCGAGAACGTAACGACACCGTACAACATCAACGGCGTTCACTTTAAACAGCTCGATGAGGGCAGAATTGAAGCACAGGTTACCTCCAATTACGAGGGCGGTGAGTATGCAACTGTATATGCAGAAGGAAACGGCCGTCTGAATGCTGTCAGCAACGCGCTGAAACAGCAGTACAATCTGCAGTATGATCTGGTCAGCTATACGGAGCACGCGCTGGAGCAGAGCTCAAGTGCACAGGCAATTGCCTACGTCGGCATCAAAAAGCCGGACGGAATCCTTTCCTGGGGCGCAGGCGTAGATCCGGATATCATCCGCGCTTCCATCGACGCGCTGGTAACTGCAATCAACAACCGATAAGAAAAGAGAGAGCATATGCTGTTTAAAAATAAAATTGAATACACCAAAGGAATGTTTGTGGAGATTTACGGCACCGAGATAAAAAAAGTACGTCTGGTACTGCGGATCATTACAGGGATTGCTGTTGTGGCTGCGATCGCTTTTATGATCTACGGTGCAGCAGCGCGGGGATTTATCATGCCGGGAGACTTCTTCAATCTTGGAATCTCCATTCTGATGGCACTTCTGTGTACGTTTCTGCCGAATCTGATGGCACGTTCACAGATGAAAAAATGCAAAAAGAGAGGACTCCTTGGAGAACGTACCCTTCGTTTTACTGAGCAGGTGCTCACAATGACATACGAAAAAGAGGGCAGAAGCACTGATATTCCGCTCGAAGAGCTGACAAAGGTGACGGAGTTTGACAACTTTATCCGCATCACCATCGGAGGCAGAAGCACCTTTCTCGATAAGAAACGCTTTGAAATCGGAGACGCGGCAGCGTTTGTGACCTGGGCGGAAGATAAAATCGCAGAGAATGCGGAAAAAGAGGAAGAGGCACTCGCACTCGAGGAGACAGAAAGGGAAGCTCCGGCGTTAGAAGACGGCGAAGCAAAAACGGAGGAGTCCGACGAAAATTAAATCATACATTCTGACAAAAAATATTTTGGCAGAATGGTGGAAAATGGCTGTGCATTTTTGTGCACAGTCATTTTTTGTATATTTTTGTTGTTTTTTCATACTTCATCCATTATAATAAGAGGAAGCGTACAGGTAAAACTAATCTGAAACGTATCCGGCCGGGAGTCAGAGAGGCTCTGCCGGGAGTCAAAGTGAAGGAGAGAAAGAGCATGGAAGTATTATACAAAAGTACCAGAGGCAATGGAGAAACCGTAACTGCATCCCAGGCAATCTTAAAGGGTCTGTCCGACGACGGCGGATTATTTGTACCGACCTCCATTCCAGCACTGGATGTTCCCATGGAAAAACTTGCGGCTATGAGCTATCAGGAAGTGGCATACGAGGTGATGAGCCGTTTTCTTACCGACTTTACAGAAGATGAACTGAAAAACTGTATTGCAAACGCATACGATGCAAAATTTGACACAGAGGAAATTGCACCGCTGACAAAAGCAGACGGTGTTTACTATCTGGAGCTGTTCCACGGCGCAACGATCGCGTTCAAGGACATGGCACTTTCCATTCTGCCGCATCTGATGACGACCGCCGCAAAGAAAAACGGCGTGAAAAATGAGATCGTTATCTTAACTGCTACATCGGGAGATACCGGAAAAGCAGCAATGGCAGGCTTTGCAGATGTGCCGGGCACCAGAATTATTGTATTTTACCCGAAGAACGGCGTAAGCCCGATTCAGGAAAAACAGATGGTAACACAGAAGGGCAAAAATACCCACGTTGTTGCCATCCACGGAAACTTCGACGACGCACAGACCGGCGTGAAGAAAATGTTTAACGACAAAGAGCTTGGAAAAGAGCTGGCAGATAAAGGCTTCCAGTTCAGCTCTGCAAACTCGATCAACATCGGAAGACTCGTTCCGCAGGTCGTCTACTACGTATATGCTTACGCAAACCTGGTGAAAAACGGAGAGATTGCAGACGGAGAAAAGATCAATGTAACCGTTCCGACCGGAAACTTCGGAAATATTCTCGCTGCATTCTATGCAAAACAGATGGGACTGCCGATCGCAAAACTGATCTGCGCTTCCAATGAGAACAAAGTTCTGTTTGACTTCTTCCGCACCGGCGTTTACGACAGAAACAGAGACTTTATTCTGACAACATCACCGTCCATGGATATCCTGATCTCGAGCAATCTGGAGCGTCTGATCTACCGCATCGCCGGAAACAGCGAAGCAGCAGACCGCGAGCTGATGCAGGATCTTGCAAAGGACGGAAAATATGAGATCACCGATGCGATGAAAAAAGAGCTGGCAGACTTCTACGGCAATTATGCATCCGAACAGGAGACAGCAGACGCGATTGCAAAACTGTACAGCGATACCGGATATGTGATTGATACCCATACCGCGGTTGCAGCGGCTGTATACGGAAAATACCGCGAGGAAACCTATGACGAAACCAAGACCGTCATCGCATCTACCGCAAGCCCGTATAAATTTACAAGCAGCGTTCTTGCAGCGATTGCACCGGAGTATGACACCCTTCCGGTACTGGAGCAGGTAGACAAGCTGTCTGCACTTGCCAATACCGAGATTCCGCGTGCGATCGAAGAAATCCGTACTGCACCGGTGCTTCATACGACAGAGTGTGATGTAGATCAGATGCCGGAGACTGTTCGGGCGTTTTTGAAATAAGATAAAGCAGGAGCAGAATTTTAAAACAGGCAGAGCACACAGCAGGCTTTGCCTGTTTTTGCAGGGAGAGAAGAATAAATAATGAAAAATAAAGTAATCAGGGGAGTACTGGCGGCAGCCTGCGTGACAACCGCTGTCAGTGCTGCGAACGTATTTGGAGCAGGCACAGAGCAGAGTCTGGTAAATGAGGCTTCTGCTGTTACACAGGAAGAAACAGAAGAAACATCGGAGGCGGAAACCACAGACGAAAATACGCCGGAGATGACAGAAACGGAGACGCCGGATTCGACAGCGGAAAATGCCGCCTCGGATCTTCCGGCGGCAGAAGTACAGAGCGGAAATCCCGAAGAGACGGCGGTATCCGTGCAGGCTGGAAGCTATTACCCATGGGGGAATGAGAACGGGGTCTGGTATTTTAAGGATCCGGATGGTACCATTGTCAAAGGAGCCTGGAGAGAGTACGACAAGAACCGTTACTACCTGAATAATGACGGAAAAATGGCGGTCGGCTGGAAAAAACTTGATGGAGCCTGGTATTATTTCCAAAGCTGGGGCGGTGTTTACCGGGATGCTTTTTACACCGTGAAAAATGTACCGTATTATTCTGATGCGGACGGAAAAATGGCGACCGGCTGGAAACTGATCGATGATGTGTATTATTATTTTGATGATCAGGGTGCGATGTACCGGAATCGTTTTTTTGAGTATGACAAGAATACGTATTATGTTGATGCGGATGGAAAAATGGCATCCGGGTTCGAACAGATTGACGGGATCTGGTATTACTTCCGAAGCTGGGGCGGCATGGCACAAAACACCTTTCTGACGCATAAAAATAATATTTATCATGTTGATACGGATGGAAAGATGACGACCGGCTGGCTGCTGCAGGATGGAACCTGGTATTATTTCCGAAGCTGGGGCGGCATGTACCGCAGCACCTTTTTCAAAGCACCGACAGGAAGTGCACTTTACTATGCCGATGAGAACGGAAAGATGGCTGTCGGAAAAAAACAGATCGACGGTGACTGGTACTATTTCAAGGACTGGGGCGGCATGTATCAGAATGCATTCATCAAAAACGGAACGAGTGTCTGCCATGCGGCTGCAGATGGAAAACTGACCGTCGGCTGGCTGCAGCAGGGCAGTACATATTACTATTTTGATGAAACCGGAGAGCAGTATTTTGACCGCTTTTTTGAATATGACAACAATACATATCGTGTGAATGCAGATGGAAAGATGGTAACCGGCTGGCAGAAAATCAATGGTACGTATTATTATTTCCGGGGCTGGGGCGGCATGTACCGTGGTACCTTTTTCCAGCTTGGCGGTGAAACGTATTATGCCGATGCGGATGGAAAGATGGTGACGGGCTGGCTTTCGAAAGAGAACCAGTGGTATTACTTCCGGGAAAATGGTGCGATGTACCGCAATACCTTCTTTACGCATTTAAACAACAGTTACTATGCCGATGCCAACGGCGTGATGGTGACGGGAGAGCGGACTATTAACGGCGCTTCCTATTACTTTAAAGACTGGGGAGGCATGGCAAAGAACCAGTGGCTCAATGCACAGAAACGGATGGTAAGCGGTGATCCGCAGACGGGCTGGTATTACTTTGGAAGCGACGGAAAGATGGTAAAATCGTATTACGCTCTGCTGAAAAAGAACAGCAGCAACTGGTCAGCCAAGAAACGGAGCATGCACTGGAAAGGCTATTCCATGAGCTGTCCTGCGATGCTTTGGGCTACGCCAATGTTCTGATGCAGCAGCAGCCGGAATACTGGAAAGCGAACAAAGACCATTATACTGCGTCTTTAAAAGATATTTTATTTCGATATCCTTAACCGGACTTCGTTCCATCGCAAGTAAATAATCTTCTTTATCGACTTTGCCACTCGATCCATCAATCGCACTTCCTCTTTTATGAGCTTCTACTTCATCTTCAAAATCATAATATTGTCCACCACCTAAACCGTGAGAAGCAAAAGAATATGTTTGATCTTCAAATTGAAATCCATGTTTTAATTCGTGCAACATGGTTTTGGCATCATAATCTCCGGCCAGATTAATTGTTACAGCTTTATTTTCATGATTATAAGTTGTCCAGCCATAGTATTCCATCTCTTCATCGCCTCCTTCGGGGGTTCCGGCATTGAGCTTAACATCATACAGCTGATCAGAAAATTCCATAGCTGTAATTTCTAAGATAGCAGCTTCAAGTTCTGCATTATTTTCCCGTAACCTCTCGGCGCGCCTACTATCACCTTTACCCCGTTTTTCGAAATCTGCGATCGCAGCTTCATTATTCGCAATTGTCGTATATATATCAAACATTAATTGTTGAATCAATGCTCGAAGAGCTATAGTAAAATCACATCCATTAGAATCTATTCTACTCACAGGGTTTCCTGCACAATATACATGTTGGCCGATATGATAATAATCCTCTGCCGACGGATCCTGCTGTAAAAAGATACCGGTATCTGCATCGTAAAACCGCGCACCGAAATCGGCATAATCGATCTCTTGGAATCGCAGATGTTGTTTTTCCTTACCGGAGAAGGTGTAGCGATTATCCGATGTCGGCATGTCGGGCTGCGCCCACTCCTTGCCGAAGGGATAGTAATCCTTGCGGTCGAGGTCTTCGCGGCCTGTCGGCGTCACCTTCGCCACGACACGTGTACTGCCCAGATGATCGGTCAGGAAATAGTGCACCTCCGAGTTCGTGCCGTTGTTCGTACCGACGTCCGACCGCCACCGAACGAGGCGCTTTCGAATGTCCCGTCATTATATACCAAAGAACCTGCGTAACGTGTGGGTTCGTTGTCGTCGTATCCGCACACCTCGATCTTCGTACCGTCGGAAAGATAGGTATAGTACAATCCCATATCCCCTTCGGTATAAATCACCGTAGGCAAGTTAAGTAAATTATAGTAAATATAAAAGCCCGTCAAGGCATCCCTATGAATATTACCGTTGGCGTCGTATTCGTAGTCCGAGTTGCTCGTTTCGTCCTTAATTCGTTGATTACCAGAATACGAAAACAGATAATTCTTCATATCATCCGACGACAGACTCGATCTGTTCAGCGTAATAATATTGCTGTTTTTGTCATAGGTGATGCCATTTTCCACAAATTCGTTCGATGCACCGTACGAATCATCGAGATAGAGATCCGTGTCGACAAGGCGTGCCAAGTCGTCGTAAGTAAAGGCATAGAGGCGATTTTCACTGTCGTTATCGTTGTTGATAAGCCGATGTTTCCACCACCATGAAGAGATGTTTCCAGTGTAGGAGGCGCGATCGCTCAAATGTGATTCGGGATCGTGATAACGCAGCCGCATCTCAAACAGTTCGCTGGACTTCTCCGTGAGCCACCCCTGCATATTGTAATCCATCGTCTCGTGGATGGCGTGTGCTCCCGTACCATAAGTTTTGCCGGTAAGCTGTCCGAGATCGTCGTAGGTATAGGCGACCACGGCCTGCTCTCCGTCATTGAACTGCGCGGTCTCTTTCGTCATACGGTTGCGCGAATCGTATTCGAAGGTGCGGTCGAGCACGTCGGTCGTTCCGCCGTGGGTATAGCTTTCGCGTTGCGCCAACAGATTTCCGATCAGATCGTATCGGCTGGTCGTGCGGAGGATGTTGCCCTCGAAGTCGCATTCCACGCGCTGAATCTCGCGTCCTTTATAGTCGTAATAGAAGGCGCGGTGATACTCTCCGCCGATCGAGGAATCCGTAATCGCAGCCAACTTTTCATAGGTAGGAAGTCCCGTCGTCGAAGTATCGAGCAGTGTTTCGGGCTCGATACCCGTCAGGTCGCAGGTCATGTCGGGAATCTCTTCAAAAGCCAAAGCCGCGGGCATCGTCGTCGGATACCGGTCATAGACATGCTGTGTCAAGATCTGCGATGCGGGCGAAGAATAAAGTTGCGGATAAGAATTCGTGTCGAACGACATTTGCAATGCCTCGCGTGTCTGCGGTGTCTGTGCGGAATCGGTGACGAGTTTCTGTGCTGTCACACGCCCCATGCCATCGTAATGAAAGGTGAGCCATCGATTCTTCTCACGCATCAATCCGTCTTGTATCATCATCGGCCGATCGCCCCGGTTGTAGACGACATACATCGGCTCCCCCCCCCGGCAACGATTTTTATAGAACGAAGACGGCTCGTCGTAGAAATAGACGTAACAGTTTTGCTTTGCGAAGTCGCTGTCAGGCGAGAAACTCGATCCGGCGGAGAGCAGATCGCTGCCTTTGGGTGTCATGACCCACGCAAGGCGTCCGCAGTCGTCATAGGCATAGTAGGTGATTATATTCTCGGTGGCACTTCCGTTGCGCAGCTGTCGGTTTTCATAGACCGTGCGACCCTCCTTATCCGCATAGGTTATGACGACGGCTCCGTCTTCGTTCGTAGAACGTGTGCCGGAGAGTTCATTGGCGGCATAGTAACCGTCTGCCGTCAGCGAACGATCATCGGGATCGACACGCAGGCGAAGAACCGTTGATACGGCATTACCCATATAAAAAGTCTGCATGGAACGGGTATCAGATTGGTATTCCGCACCGGGTTTATGTGTGCGTAATACCCGATTCAGTGCAGAAGGTTCGTATTCGGTACGAACACAAGCGTGAGGATCGGTCGCCAAGCCGTATCTGGTTTTATAAAACTCCTCTTGATTGGCCAATGCTGCATCGTCACTTTGCCCATTGTTGGCATCCAGCGTATAAGGGAGGTATTGTAACTCCTCGCGGTACAATCCGTCGTAGACGAATGGTTGTATAATATCTCCCTGTCCGTCGCCGTTAGCGCAAATTTGTACGTTTTGCAATGCATATCCCAATCCGTCGTAATAGCTTACATCATAAGAGATTTGTTCCTCTTCGGTGTCCCCGTGGTTGTCGCAGTTGAAGGTTCGTGTCAGAATCCAGTTACGATCGTCATTGAGCGAGAGCATATCGGAGTTGTAGCGGATGCCTTCCAATTCGGCAGAGTCGCTCAAACCGCCCTCGGAGTAGGTAGCAACAATGCGATAGTAACCCGATGTAGCAGGAGTCGAGAGACGTAACGAACCGCCGTTTCCTGTAAGACTTTGCAGGTAGCTGTTTTCCCTATAAAGCGTATACGTTACGAATGGTTGTGTATATTCAACTATCGCAATAATTTGAGAAGTCTCTTTGTCGTATTCGTATGATACGGGAACCGTCCGAACCGATCCTCCGAAATCTTGCGAAACAGTCGCGTTCCATCCCGAAGCGTTCATTATCCCCAACGTACTTTGGATAAATTCGTCTGTCAGATTCGGAGGACAAGCGATTTCGAAGTAGGCTTGTCGAAGTTGCGTATCGTACCCGTAAGACAATCGCATACGGGGATTCCAAGATGCGATCTTGCCCGTATTGTGATCCTGCACCACTCGATCGAGAAACGACAGATCGGCAAGACTGTTGATTGCCACTTTCATACCGTTCCATTTGGAATAGGAGTCGAAATAGACCCGCATGACATCGCCCTCCGCAGGAAATGCCAACGCTCGGGTATCGAAGGAGTAATGATTTCTATAAGCTTCGGGGTAACTGACATTGAATTGACTGTTGGAGAAACTGAACCCGAAATCACCCTCCGGAAATGCTGACGTGTAAAGATAATCTCCGCCCGTGTTGCTGAAGAACGTATCGAATATGTCTATATCGTTCTCTGAATAATATTGGTATACGTCGTATGACGTTCCGGCTGATAGACCATGCAGTTGGATTGAAATTTCTTCACCCGGCAAGACTTCGAATTTTCTATTCGCAGGCAGATCGGCATACAGTCCTTCGAAGTGTTCTTGATCCTGCTTTAATTGCGTAATGATAAAATAAGCACTGTAACTGTAACCCATGTGGATGGAACGAGACATGTTATCTTTGTTTTCATCCAAATCGAACCACACTTCGAAAGTTCCGTCTGCCGGATTTTCGACAGAATTCACACGGATCCACGTAATACCGGCGGCCCGGAGCTGCGCATCGAGCGCGTCCCAAATATCACCTGGGCTGCCGAACTCTTCGCCGTTGTCGACTTGAAACATATAGCTGCGTGTATCCCACGGTAGGGAGATTGCCCCTGCATAAGGTGTACCCAGATCGGGATGCCAAATAAATTGTGCAAATACAGATTGCAGGCCGGTGAACAACAGCACCAGCAACAGATATATCTTTTTCATACTATACGTCTGTTTATTGATTGTCGGTTACAATATGATAATCATAGGATTTCAATACCTTGCCTTTGTCATCGCGGATAACTTTCAATTTTCCGCTATCGTTGTATTCATAGTAGACCGAATGTCCCGAAGGATCGGTGATGCGTGTAATGCCGACCAGCGGATCGTAAGCGTAGGTTGTAACCGCTATCCCTTCGATTCCGCGTAGCATGTTTTCCTCCGTTTCAGGTAAAGTGTCGGGATACGCGTTGTTTGTAATTCCGTATTGATCGGATAGGACGTCGTACGTCATGTTTTCGATCTTGGCGACGAGATATTGTCCTTCATAGCCCCAGATATAACAGGTACTCTTACCATTGCGATCCGTCATCTCCCACGGACGGCCCATCGAATCGTAGAAATCGTATTTACAATCCATACGATATTCGATATTCGGAGGAGTTACTCCCAATGCTCCTTTCCAAACTTTCGAAGGAGTGTAATGATCCTCTGCATTACTTTGCTGTTCGTAATCAATTTTCATCGCAGAAATCACATTTCCCTTATTGGTTTTAATGATCTCCGTAGGATAAGCCGGTACACGATCTAAATAAGAATACATTTCACGAATTTCATCTCCCTTGCTGTCTGTTCGTATCACAGAATTTACTCTGCCCAAATCATTTACAGAGTAATTATCTTCATTGCGGTAGATTAGTTCAGCATCCTTATTATAGACTTCTTCGATTTTTTGTTGCAGAACTATGGAGTTCGGGTTGTAAATGTGATTTGCTGCCATACACATGAATACGGTATTCACACCTATTTCATCGTTATCGGATTCAGAGTAGACGTATTCTTCCCGTTTTACCGGATGATCCATATCTCCCGCATATTCGGTTTTCATACGCAACTTTCCTCCCCGTAATGTCGAAGTATGCAGCATACTCGTATTGAATTCTGCACTGGGATATAACGTAACTTCAACGGTCCATCCATCCGAAGCTCGCAAATTTTCAGTTTGTTCATAAATCTCTTTCGGGGTTCCGCCGTTGTTGTCGGCGTTGGCTGAATAGAATTCGTATTCGGTGATCGACAATGGAGAACTGTCCGTTGATTTCTTACGCACCTCTTCAATGACACGCAAATATTCGAAATAGGAATCTTTCGCAAATCCCACATTGTTAAGCGAAGAGACAATCTCTCGATTAAACGACGCTCCGGCGGCAATGATTGAATATTGCCAATAATAGCATGGAATATGAATCATTGCTCCGGAACTGCGATTCGCATTCTCTTTTTGGGTGTATTTGAAGATTCGATTCTGTGTCTGATTCCCGTCTTGCGAGAAGACATCGATCTGTTTAACACGCAACCCTCCGACTTTAATATTTTGTCCTAAGTAGAAGGCTTCGTTCTGTTCATAGCTGAAATTTGAATATCCTCCCGTAGGATAGTGAATCGTCTTCAGCATACCCATGCGAGTACATGTTTCGTTTGGATCACGCCACGTACGAAGTTTTTCAGCCAACTTCTTTAAATCTGCTGGAAAGGGAGGTTTGGAGTATGCATCCTGTCCATTGTAATATCCGTGTTGATCGACCTTAAAAGTATGATTGTATGCGAATTCCGATGTTTCATCATAATAGTCCATCGTATATTGTCCTTCTCCGGATAAAGCGACCTTTTTCAGAAAAGTAACATAACCACTTCCCTTGTCATTTAAAAAATATTCAAGAGCACAACTCTTTACCGGATTCCTGTCGCGATCATTAAAAACATTTATCGATGTCAGGTTTCCCGAAGAATAAGCGAATTCTATACGAGCTTTATTTTCGACGACAATGCTGTCGAGAAGGTATTCATTAACAAAATTACTGACTGTATATACAGGTGTCGGATCATTATCCGGATTGCGGTCGGAAAGGTAATCGATCGTGACTACCGGCGTAATTGTTTCGTAAGTATTGTATTTGACCTTGTTATAAAAGAACCTGACATTGTTGCCGTTCGGTGCCTCGATACGGGTTAATTTCCATGTGTAATTCCTGTGCGGATTATCTCCGCCACCCAGAAGATCACTTACGGTTCGGCAAGATTCTATGTGCTCGAAATAGTATTTTGTCTTATCGCCAGTTGTGATGATGAATTTACTCGTTGACAAAGGTGCATAATTTTCCATTAAGAACTCTACATGAAATTCTCCTGCAGGTTGATTCGTATTAAAGACCTTAATCTGATGATTAGGTTGGAGAATAAACGAGCCGGAGTAATTCAGAACCTTGAAATTAAAAACATCCGGTTCTGTTTCGAATCCGAGGCGACTATTGGTTTCATCTTTCCAATAAGGCATGTATTCCTGTCCCGCAGCACCAGTATAAACGATATTAAGTGAATCTGTCGGCGTTGTTTTAAAATAGCTTTGTGCGTATCCGTCTATTCTAACCGAATGACCGTAGATATATGACCCTTGGTCGGGGAATGTATATTCATCCCACCAAGGAATCTCATTCATCTCTTGATCGGCTTTTTCCCGCCAATCATACATTTCCTGTATTGCATCATCAGGAATACCTCTGACCTCACGCGTAATTGCTCCTCCGAAGTTCAGATACCAACCTTGACCGACTAAACCACTGGGAGAACCAGGTTGAAAACCTGACGATGCATAATCAATCGAAATAGGGATTTCAAAATTATTGTCTTTATAAGTATAAATTGGAATACTTATTCCCAAAGTGCCAGTGTAATAATCAATATTCGCATTGCCATATTTAATCATGCTCCATACATCAGGAGATTGCGGCTTGAAATAACCGTCACTGAGTACGGCATGCATGGCAATCGAGTTTGTACTGTTAGAATCTTGTGCATAGCTGGATTGTAAAAATAAAACTCCGAACAAAAACCACCCAATACAAGTTCGAAATAAAAGAGAAGATCTTTTCATAATAAGTTAGTGTTTGATAGTTTATGAAAATATGATCGTGGCGGTCTGAACCGCTCGGAATGCCGAGCATATGCCGATGAAACAAAGTTAAAGCACGTATTTCGACTCCGTTTGTCCAAACGGCATAATGTATATATTACACGTTACTTGTTAAATTTCTGATTATCAATAGAAATCAAAAATATAATCTTATCAACGGCATTTCATTTCGGAAACAAAATCGCAATCTATTGATAATAAGCGCAATAGGGGTTAAATAATAAGTAAAGCGTATAAGTGCTTAATGTATAATACAATAAATAAAAATCGATCGAAATAGCTCTTCGATCGATTTTCATAAGGACAATGAAATGTCGCAATAGCGACTTATGCAAGTGATTGTATAAGGCAGGAAAAAATAAAAATTTCAGATAATAATTTGCCGGATTGTATAATAATTTCTATCTTTGAAATAGACGATAATTATTATCGGGTTTTCTCTGTCTGCTCACAACTCAAAGACCAATTTCATTAATAGCGGTAGACAGCGAGAGAATCGTGTTATGCACGGCTCTTCGCTTGCTGCTATATGGTTTGGTCTCCGGAGTTGGGGCAAACAAAGAGTCCGTGCATACTTTTTCGAGACGACAAATTGTATGCACTATGATTTTCATATTGTGTGCCATAATTATGTTGCAGGCAGGTATTCTTTACCGTTTATGGCAGCAACGACGGCAAGCCGAACTCTTGGCACGAAACAGATTGCGTTATATCGAGGAGTGGCTGGATTTGTTGTACTTATATAACAATGATCCTGTTTCATTTCATACACGTTGCAAGGAGCTTGCATCTGTTAAGCGGCTTTCGAATTATCATATCGTAAATGATTCGTTACGTTTGTCCGACTGTCGAAGACATCGCCGGAGCAACTTGACACCGGCAGAAAAGGAATTTCTATGTCTGATGGAAGCGGGATTCTCGAATCGGGCATTATGTGTTATTTTCCGGGTCGGAAAGGTCGGGTCGATCTACGTGAAACATCACCGGATAAAAGCAAAGATCGTAAATGTGAATAAATCTGTCGGCGGAGACTGAGGTATATGTCAGATTTTATCATTTTCGAATAAGGCATATCGGGTTTATCCGGCGTCAACAACCGATAAATCTTCATGTATTTCGGTTTGTTACTGGAATCGATCCTCGGAATTATAACGTGTATGGCACCGTATGCTGGCAATCGGTTTTAAGAATTTCTTTGCAGTAACGCATCAATAATCCCATACTTTCATTATGTCTTGGACCTCTATGTCGAGGTCCTTTTTCATGGTAGCTATTCCTCGAACAGTCATCATTTCCCGATGTGTTTTTTCCGAATTATGCACAGAGTGGAACAAGGTAAAAACACGTGAAAGGCGTATGTATAGATTATTTTTAATCAATATATTGATATGCAGGTATTTGCATCTTGAAATGTAAGGTTTGTTTTTCGAGAAATCAATCAAAAGCCACCTTATCTTTGTTTGCAAACGAACACCGTCTATGCAAACACTGTCTTTTTATCCGTGTCGCCGTCTCCGCGGCTTTTCACTGCCCGAACTGTTAGTCGTGCTGGTCATCATCGGTATTCTGGTGCTGATCGCGCTGCCGAATCTGATGCCGTTGATCTCGCGAGTGAAGGCCACCGAAGCGCAGCAGCAGCTTACCTACCTGCATACGTTGCAGCGGTCGAATTTCTACACTTATTCGCGCTATTCGTCATCGTTGGAGGAGCTGGGCTTCGAGCAGTCGCGGCTGGTGGCCGACGGCGGTCAGGCCAACTACCTCGTCGAGATCGTCGAGGCTTCGGAGCACGGCTTCCGCGCCACGGCGACTGCCGTCGTGGATTTCGACGGCGACGGAGTTTATAATGTCTGGGAGATCGACCAGGATAAAAACCTGCGCGAGACGGTCAAGGATTGATCGAAACCTTCAGCCCCGATGTTCCCTGCTTCTTATCCATACCTTTTGCTGTTTCTGCCTGCCGCTGTACTGGCCCGCGGCGATTTCCGCCCGCGGCGGGCAGGCGGCG
>OGPN01001198.1_pt1 | contig 17279 bp, 19 predicted proteins | sample 1552941 | NCBI WGS metagenome assembly OGPN01 (sample SAMEA2580220, study PRJEB22360) | human gut metagenome | biome: human gut; feature: human-associated habitat; material: faeces | place: Denmark | collected 2008/2010
TATTTATGCTAAAACACCTCGCGGAATAGTGATATGTGAACAGTAACCAGTAATCATACGACACTATAATAACACAAACAACACCCTCTTGCATTTCCAATTTCCCTATATTAAAATAAAACCAACCATTGTAAACAAGAGGGAAAAGAATGAAGGTACGAATGTATAATGTAGGTTTCGGAGACTGCTTCTGTCTCCGGGACAGAAAGAAGAGTCTGCTGGTAGATTTCGGAACAAATAACAGCAGGATAGAGGGGCGCCCCAGAAGAGAAATATTTGATGTGATCATCTCAGATCTGTCTACGATCAAGAGTAAAAATCTGCTTCTGACACATTTTCATATGGATCATCTGTCAGGGCTTCTTTATATGATGAAGAAAAAAGATATTTCTGTTGACTTTGGGAAAATTTATCTTCCCGATGTTTTTTCAAAAAAAGAAATGAGCAGAACACTGGTGCTGCTGCTTCTGGCAGATTTGTTAAAAGAATCCGGACTGCCAAGCCGTCAGGTCAGCCTGTTTGCACTGGTGGATGCACTTCTGGAGAACAAACAGAACGTGGAACTGTTAAGCAGGGGAAAACTGTTTGAAAACAAATATCAGGCACTCTGGCCGGATACAGATGTAATCCGGAAGGAGACGGACGAAGTCTATAACAGAATCTGTGAAGACGGGAAATTTAAAGAAGTAATGGATGTTCTGCTTGAATTTGCAGAGAAACTGAGACTGATCGTATGGTCTATGACTGCTGAAGGCAATAAACCGGCGGAAACTGTGGAAAAAGAAACAGATTTAACAGCATCTGAGCTGACAGAACAGCCGGAGGTCCGTCAGAAAATTATCCGGGCATATGTGTATGAGCGTGAATTTCGCAGAATCAAAGCACTTCCTGATTTTAAGAAACTGCTGGCATGGCTGAATGAGAATCAGATAAATCTGCGGCAGTTTAAGCATAAGATCAGTATTGTGTTCCAGAATGCCAGAGACGGAGAATTAAATCTTTTGTTTACCGGGGATGCACAGCCTGAGCATCTGAAAATGATCGCAGAGAACTATGATGGAAAATTGCCATTATACGAACATTACTGGTGTATCAAGGTGCCCCATCATGGAACACAGGGACATTATTTTGATTTCTCTCAGTATGAACCTGAAAATATGCTGATCTCTAATGGAATCCATTTTGCCAACAGCAAGAAAGAGTCAAAAGAACTCCGTACTTCACCGCTCTATGGAGGCTTGTTTTATATCCCGGATACTCATATGTATTGTTCAAACTGTGACTGCTGCGACAGTTACGAGAACGGATGCTCCTGCAAGGAGGCGGATGTTATATCTCCAGCTTATTACAAGGATATATAAAGCGGTATATTTTGCTCGAATTCGGTTGCCGTAGTTATAGTCTGATTTGATTAAAATTAACATAGTGAGAGATTTTTATGACCTGATAAATATAAAACAGCAGACATCTGTATATTCCATTGAATATACAATGCCTGCTGTTTGCTTTTTACAGAATTTATATGATCATAAATTTTATTGGATTATTTTGCCGGTGTCAGGTGCCAGATATCGTTGTTGTACTGCTCGATAGTTCTGTCAGAAGAGAAGAATCCGGCTTTTGCAATATTAACCAGCATCTTCTTTGCCCATGTTTTTCTGTCTGCATAATCAGCCAGTGCCTGATCTTTCTTCTCAACATAATCGTTGAAGTCAAGCAGTGTCATAAACCAGTCTTTGCTTACCAGTTCGTGGTGCAGTCTTTCGAGATTTTCTTTGTGGCCAAGTGCCAGCATCTTTTCACTTACAATGAAGTCAACACATTCCTTGATGCGTTTGTCATTTTCATAAATATCTCTGGAGCAGTAGTCAGCTTTCTCGTAATGTTCGATAACTTTCTCACTGGATTCACCGAAGATATAGATGTTATCTTCACCAACCAGTTCGCTGATCTCAACATTAGCGCCATCCATAGTTCCCAGAGTAACGGCACCGTTCAGCATGAACTTCATGTTACCTGTACCACTTGCCTCTTTGGAAGCCAGGGAGATCTGCTCAGAAATATCGCATGCAGGGAATAATTTTTCGGCTGCGGATACATTGTAGTTTTCAACCATAACAAGCTTCATGTATGGTGCAACTTCCGGATCATCTTTGATGAGATCCTGGAGTGTGAGCAGAAGATGAATGATATCCTTTGCAATCACATAAGCAGGAGCTGCTTTTGCACCAAAGATAAAGGTTACAGGCTGAGATGGTTTTTTGCCACCCTTAATCTCCAGATATTTGCTGATGATGTACAGAGCATTTAACTGCTGGCGTTTGTACTCATGGAGACGTTTGATCTGGATATCATAGATGCTGTTCTCATTAATTTCAACACCTGTGTTAGAGAGGATAAATTCTTTACAGGTTTTCTTAGCTTCTGTTTTGATCTCAAGAAGCTTGTTCAGAACTGCCTCATCATCCTTATATTTCAGGAGATTTTCCAGAGCAGTTGCATTTGTTTTAAACTCATCACCGATCAGAGAGGTAATATAGTCTGTCAGCGGATGATTGCAGTGCATTAACCAGCGGCGGAATGTGATACCGTTAGTTTTGTTGTTGAATTTCTCCGGATAAATATCATAGAAAGCTTTCAGCTCGCTTGTTTTCAGGATTTCTGTATGCAGGGCAGCAACACCGTTGATGGAGAATCCATAGTGGATATCCATATGTGCCATGTGAACCAGGTTGTTCTTGTCGATGATGGCTACATTTTCCTGAGGATATTTTGCTTTGATCTTTTCATCCAGCTTTTCGATGATTGGTACAAGGTGAGGAACTACATCAAGAAGGTAGTCCATTGGCCATTTTTCCAGAGCTTCTGCAAGGATGGTATGGTTTGTGTAAGCACATACTTTGGATACGATTTCAGCAGCTTCATCAAAGGCGATTCCACGTTCTGTCAGGAGACGGATCAGTTCAGGAATGATCATACTTGGGTGAGTATCGTTGATCTGGATCACTGCGTAGTCTGCAAGGTCATGCAGATTGCAGCCTTTCTTTGTTGCCTCGTCAAGAATGAACTGTGCAGCATTGGATACCATGAAGTACTGCTGGAAGATACGGAGTTTACGTCCGTCATCATCGCTGTCATCCGGATACAGGAACAGTGTCAGGTTGTGAAGGATGTCCTTTTTGTTAAAGGAAATTCCATCGTGAACCATAGATTCGTCTGCCAGATCGATGTCAAATAAGTGCAGATGAATGGATTTGTTATTGTAGCCTGCAACGTCGATATCGTACAGGGAAGATTTCAGTGAGAATCCGCGGAACGGTACAGTATAGGAAACACCTGCAGGTGTGAGCCAGCTGTGTTTTTCAATCCATGGGTTCGGAGTTTCTTTCTGAAGTCTGTTCTCAAAGAGCTGTTTGAACAGTCCGAGGTGATAGTTCAGACCAATACCTTCGCCCGGAAGTCCCAGAGTTGCGATAGAATCCAGGAAGCATGCTGCCAGACGTCCAAGACCGCCGTTACCAAGAGATGGTTCCGGTTCAACTTCTTCGATAGCAGCGATTTCTTTGCCGTTTTCTTTTAAGAATTTAGCAACATCATCGTAGATTCCAAGGTTGATCAGGTTGTTGGATAATAATTTACCGATCAGGAATTCAGCGGAAATATAATAAATCTTCTTCTTTCCGTCCTGATAGCCTCTTTCGAAGAGCTGGTTCTTTGTATAGATTAATAATGCATTGTAGATTTCTTCGTCTGTGCACTGACGTGCGTTTTTCTTATACAGGTCGTAGATGAGTTTTTCTAAAGTTTCCATCGTAATCTCCCTTTCTGAAATGAATATGTGTTTTTTTATGAGTTAGATTGCTTATTTTTTAGTTTTGAATAGTGTATTGTTTTTGATTTATATCAGGAAGAGAAGTTCTCTTGCTGACATCTATAACTATATCAGTAGTCTATTCAAAAAAATACAACAAAATTGCGATTTTATGACAGGTTTCTGCGAAACTTGTGAGGGGACATTCCGGTTGCCTGCTGGAACTTCTTGATGAAATAGCTGGTGTTGTTGAAACCTACTTCCAGTGCGATCTCTGTGACAGAGGAGTCGGAATGCAGAAGCAGAGGCTTTGCTTTTTCAATGCGCAGGTCATTGATGTAGGCAATCAGAGTCTTGCCGGTATATTGCTTAAACAGTTTCATAAAGTAGTATTCGCTGTAATTGGAGAGCGCAGTGAGCTCTGCCGCGGTCAGTGACTGTGAATAATTGAGGTTGATGTAGTCCAGGATCTTTTTAATAGAAGCAAGACTTTTGTTCTCTTCCTTATCTGCGGGAGTGATGTAATTTCCCATGAGCATTTCGTAGAAAAAGCTGAAGAACAAAGCTTTTAATTTTACGAAATAATATGGCTTTTTTTCTTTATGGCAGGCATGGATCCTGTCAAAAAGCTGGCAGATATTCCCGTAATTGTCATCAGATCTGGAAATAATATGGGTAAATTCCGCCTGATTATCCATCAACAGGGAAATGACACGTTCCTGACATAAATCTCCCGCCGGGCCTGACAGGAAATTCAGGTCAAAAACAATACTACGGAAATAAAGGATATTCTTCAGATCTGTTTTTATGCCATGGAGAACTCCACGGTTCACAATGATCAGGTCACCGGCCTTGACGCGGAGGATCTCTTTGTTCAGACGAACCAGCCCGCTGCCGGATTCAATATAGATCAGTTCCATCTCGTCATGCCAGTGGTTGTAGAGGGAATGGAAGATTTCGCAGTTGTCTGTATAAGTTTCTATGGGAAGTTCAAAGGAGCCGTGAGAGTTTCGTTCTTTGAGAGTGTCATCTACTTCAATCGGGGGAGTTGGCATGGAAAATCTCCATTTCTTAAATATGATATTAAAAATGTTGCAGAAATATATGTATGGAATAATGCTGTTTATATGATAATTGAACCGGGGGTGTTATTTGTATTATGAAAGCTTGGCTCGGGAATGTCAATCATAAAACAAGAACCTTTTTCAAGCGAATTCTGATAGGATATACAAAAGATAGAAAATGGACATAGTTACACCTAGATTATTCACGACTGTGCCGTGAATAATCTAGGTTAGTTTTATTATAATAAATGTCATAACTGTACATTCCTGCCAGATCACCTGTCTTTTCTTCGCCGATGGAATAATCTTCACATATCATTTCAATAGCTTCTTTGTACAGAGATTTCAGCTTTTTATCTTTAAGTTTTTTCAGAAATTTTGCTGCAGGTGGAAGGATCTGTACCTGTGTCATTTTTCATCCTCCGTTCCGAAAACATCCTCTAAGGAGTATCCTCCTGATTTAGATTCTGCGACCCGGTCTGCTTCGGCAAGCATTGCTTCAACTGCCGGACGGACTTTTCGTTGTGCCTGTTTAAATTTCTCAAGTAATTCTTCACCGCTATATCCCTGTCTGATCAGATCGGCAAGAATCTGTTCGGCAAATTCACCACTGGTATTTTCTTTAACAGGGCGTAAAATCAGTTCATTTCCACGCATGATACATTCTGCTTCTGTATTAAAACCCAGAAGCGTAAAAAATTTCTGCGGGATAGTAATCTGGCGTTTAGATGAAATACTGACTTTTTTTGATTCCATGGATGCGCTGCCTTTCAATGGGATTGTTGCTGTTGCCATTCGTGTATGCCTCCTTCCTATTTTATGTTTGTTTATTCTGTAATATACATACTGCTTGGTTTCTTTGTTCTTTGTTATATTGTAAAATATTATGTTTGGGATGTCAATTACAGAGAAGTAAAATCAGTTTCTTTATTGAATAGAAAAATTTTTCTATTTGGCAGAAAATATGATTAGTGATATCATAAAAATATATCTGTAAAATTGTGCAAATGTATCCTGCTTCTGCATTGCGGTAATTCCATGAAACGATGCAATGGATTCTTTTATCAAGTGTGTTAAACAGAATCGGCGAAAGACATTGTACAGAAACAGCAGGAGTTAAGGATGGAAGATATAATGGAAGACAATTTTGAAAAATTAAATCTGCTTCTGGAGCAGGAACAGTGTGAATTTGTGGATATTCCAGATGGTTTTACCGGACAGACGGAGAGTGGAGAATTACGACTGATCTATCTGATGAATGATGCAGTGGAGAGTTTTCTGGTTCTGAAAAATGCCAGGATGACGGGAAATTATGTCAGGGATTATGAAGGAGAGTTTGAGGGCTCTGTAGAGAAAGCGGACTGGGATTTATGTGAAGCAGAGTATATTCTGGTGGTTCATCAGGGGCGAAATGTGTTTACTGTATTTTTTGAAGATATTTTGCTGGAAACACAGTTGTATAATTATGGAGAGCTGGGACATTTCTGGGTGAAGGGTTATGAAAATCTCAGGATAATGGAGTATCAGATTGCCATATTGCGTGATAAATATGAGTATCTGGGAGAAAAATATTGCACTGAGTATGAAGGAAAGCTGGCAATGCTGCGTGATTTCCCGCCGTTAAACTATCTTTTTTATCCGGCAGTACCGGAGAAGTATATTGTTCCGGTGGACAATCCATGGGAGGTAACGGCGGAAGCACTGGCAGTTATGCAGGAACTGGCAACGGAAGCAGGAGATGAAAAACTGGGAAAAATGCTCAGGCGTTATGAAAAAAATCCGGATATATCAAATGCCAAAAAGATAGCCGGAATGCTTTGCAGGAGCAGTCATTTACCGGTGATTACTCTGCTGGGAGAAAAAATCAGGGAAGCAGCATCGGTCTATCTGGACAGAGATTTTGACAGAAAACAGAATAAATATCTACATGAATTGATGGAAAAAGCTGAACGAAGAAAAGAAGAATTGGAAGCAGAGAATGTTCAGACTCTGATCTACAGAGAAGAACCTTTCATTTATGACTGTGATTCCATATCGTTTCAGGTATATCTTATGATTGTGAGAAAAGGTGTATGGAAGCAGAAAATAATGGTTGAGAAAATATAAAGTAGTCCGAACAGGAATAAAGAAGGGATTATAATAATAATGGATAAATTATTAGACTTAACAAGAGACTTTGATGTAGCGAAAGCTGCTTTTGAAGCATATCTGGATGAATATGACAGAGCGGATGATAAGATTCATCTGAAAATCGTACATACTTATGGAGTGGTCGATGCTGCGGAGGACATTGCCCGCCGTATGGGGCTGGGTGAGGAAGATGTACAGCTGGCGAAGGTAATCGGATTGCTCCATGATATTGGAAGATTTGAACAGATTAAACGATTTGACAGCTTTGAACCGGGAACCATGGAGCATGCAGCATATGGTGCACAGCTTCTGTTCGGACCGGAGAAAATGATCCGCAGATTTGTGAAGGATGACAGGTTTGACAGTCTGATCTGCACTGCGATTGAGAAGCACAGTGATTTCAAACTGGAAAGAATTACGGACGAGAGAACCCTGCTTCATGCAAAGTTAATCCGAGATGCAGACAAGCTGGATAATTGCAGGGTAAAGCTGGAAGAGTCAATGGAAACACTTCTGGGAGTGGATGAGAAGGGTGTTGGTGAAGGAGTAATCGCACCAAAGGTATGGGAGTCCTGTATGGCAAAGGAATCTGTATTATCTTCAGACAGAGTTTCAAAAGTGGACTACTGGATTTCCTATATTGCTCAGTATTATGACATCAATTTCCCGGAAACCTATGAGATCATGCGTGAACATGATTATGTGAAAAGAATCATGGACAGGGTTCCTTATGCATTGCCGGAAACACAGGAAAAGATGGATATTCTGGCAGCAGAGATGGAGGAATATATGGATGAGAGAATTCGAAATAGAAAATAATCAGGAGAAATTCACCTGCGGAGAATTCGAATATCAGGTCATAAGAAGTGCCAGAAAAACCATGACTCTGGAGGTTCGCAGGGATGGAAACGTAATCGTTCGCGCACCTCTCCGTACAGGTCTGCCGAGGATCAAAAGATTTGTAAACCAGAAGCAGGAGTGGGTTCTGGGATGTCTGGAACGGACAAAAGAATACCGGGAACAGAAGCCGCTGAGCGCAGATCTGAGCGAAGCGAAACGAAATGTCTATATACGAAAAGCAAAAGAAACGATTACCAAAAGAGTTTCTTATTTTGCCAGACTCATGGGCGTTTCTTACCGCAATATCACCATCAGAGAACAGAAAACAAGATGGGGAAGCTGTAGCAGTGAGAAGAATCTGAACTTTAACTGGAAACTGATACTGGCACCTCCGGGAGTGCTGGATTATGTAGTGGTACATGAACTCTGCCATCTGAAGGAAATGAATCATTCGAAGGCATTCTGGGACGAGGTCGGGAAAGTAATGCCGGAGTATGAGACGTACAAGTTGTGGCTGAAAGAAAACGGATGGAGGTTATAAATGCAATAGAGTATTCTGAAAGAAAAACCACGCATTGCCGTAAAAAGAAAATTGTGATATGATAAAGAAAATATGACGTGGAGTAGGGATATGAATATTGCAATTAAAATAAAAGAATTAAGAGAAAGTGTCGGGATGACTCGTAAAGAGTTTGCAGAATATACGGGAATTCCAATTCGAACATTGGAAGATTGGGAAGCTGAAAGAAGAATTCCACCGGCATATGTTCCCAGATTATTAGCATATAAACTGAAATATGAAAAGATATTACAAAAAAATAGCCTGCAGAATAAAGATGTCAATTTTATAGAGGATGTTGATGGTTTAAAAATAGTGTTGATTAATGATATTAGATTTAAGTCAAGAAGAAAAATTGATTGGAAAAGCAGTCTATCAGGAAGTGGATATGTATTACAAGTTAGAAAAGCTTCCGGAAGTGCTGAAAAGGGATTATGACTATTTTGTATATGATTATGGTGTCTTTTCTGATCGTGATTTTAACAAGATTTCTTTTCTGGAAAAGGATCTACAGATCTTCACCGTAGGCACAAAGCCGGGGGAATTTATGAAGACGTATCAACTGATAGAAAATAATTTCTATAACAGTGTGCTTTATATTTTTAACTTTGTTGTGGACGATAAGCAGGAGCGGGATGATATTTATGAACTGATGGCAGAAAAGGAAGACGTAACCTTTTTTGCTCCAGACTGTAGAGATCCGTTCCGGTTATGTCAAACGGAGTTTTATGAAAGTCTCTTTCCGGTGAAAGCTGTGGTAGAGACAGTGGAACCGAAAAAAGGATTTTTTAAGAAAAGGAAAAAGAGACGATGAAATATAAGCGTGGCTTAGTGAAAGATATTGAAGAGCAGCGGCTCTTTGAAAAAGAACAGAAAGAACTGAAGAAGAAGCACCATATTTCAGAACAGGATGAGCGCATTGTCGTAGAAAAAGATAATATGACCAAGTTCTTTATCCGAACCGGAGGAAGCTTGGTTCGGATTGCAGCGAATATCTGTATTGGTGCTCTTGCAATCATCGGGCTGGCTGCTCTTGTCTATCCGGCGCCGCGAGCGGAATTGTTGGTTGTGTGGAAGACGATTTTAGAGGAATTACTAAGTTTTATGTGATGGTTCAGTCATTTAAGACTTTACTATAGGTCACTCGTCGTTGAGTACCGAAAACGTGTATCACAGGTAACTTTTAAACCAAGCATAGCCCCGACAGTAAGTCGGGGAGAAAGGAGAACAGATGGAACAGAGGTATCCAGACAACTTGGTAATCGGACATTACAAAGGGATGGCAATTGTCGAGAATGAGTTTGGAACACTTTTCTATATAGAGGATATGGATGAAGGGATGGCTCCGGCAGGAACTGTTGTGGAAGACGGACTTATGGAATCCATCCAGAATCTTAGGAAAGTAGATAGGGATGCCATTTTGCGAGCTTTTGGAGGGCGTGAAGAGTGATGGCAAGAGAGTTTACAGACGAACAGAAAAAGGCTTGGAAAGAGCATGTGAAAGAACGAGAGGATCAGGCGAAAGAGCAGATCCATGATCTTGCAAGATCCTTTCGGGACACGCCAGAACAGATTCAAGAGTTCTTAACTTTTGGAGCTAAGTTTTATCAGTATAGCGCAAGAAATACTATGCTGATCTACAAGCAAAATCGAGGTGCTACCTATGTACAGTCTTTTAAAAACTGGAAGGATATGGGGCATCCGGTTAAAAGAGGGGAGCATGGCATCAATATCCTTGTACCAGTGCAATGCACATTGATCAAAGACGATGGAGCATACACCCCGTTAAGAGATGCTACCAAAGAGCAGAAAGAGCTTTTCAAAGCAGGAAAGTTAGAGAGTGTGTCCGTTTTACGGTTTAAGATGGGAACTGTATTTGATATCTCTCAGACTACATTTCCAAAAGAAAAATATCCGGAAATTTATGCAAAAGGATATCCCAGTGAAACCCATGAGATTTTATATCATGCGCTGACCCTTTATGCAAAGGAAAAACTTGGTGCGGAGACACGCATAGAACATCTAAAAAGCATTGCATTAAACGGTTCCTATCATCCAATCAGGAATGAAATAACGATCAATGAGCTTCTGGAAGGTACGAACAGGTTTAGTACCATGACATATGAGCTTGGACATGCTATCTTACATCATAAGCCGGAAAACAGATTAAAATTCCCCAGCCAGATAGAGTATGAAGCAGATTGTATGTCAATTCTTCTTCATACACATTTAGGTTTGGAAATTCCAGACGGAAGAGCCCGGCACCTTTCCACACATTTTCAGAGCTTTATTAAACACAAAGAAGAAATGTTTCTGCAGGAAAATCCGGAAATCTCTTCAGAAGAATGTGCAGTGCAGGTGGAAGAAGTCATTACAATGTCTTTTCATGACGTATTTCAAGAGTATCAAAATACAGTAGAAGAGTTGCAGCCATACTTGGATGAAGCGTTAGAGAAGCAACAAGAAGAGCAGTTGGAAGAAGAATGTATGAAATCCTGTATGGCACGTACTAGAGACAGAAGTCCGGAACACGTAGCCGAAATGGAAAAAGGGCGGTAATTATGTTTTTGACGGAAAGAAAATTAAGAGACGTTTTTTGGGGAAATTACAATTATTCCGGACGAGCATTACGCTATCAATTTGAATGTCCGATCCGGGAAGGAAATGCAGATCTGATCACCATAGAAAAGTATCAAGGGAATTATCAGATCAATGCGTTTGAATTTAAGCTTGCCGACATCAAAAAAGCTTTGCTGCAGGCGAAGGAAAATGCACAGTATGCAAATAAGACGTGGATTGTTGTACCGGCAGAAAAGCGAGATGTGATCGAGAACCGTTACACGGAATATTTAAGAGAGCATCAGATCGGAGCAATCCTTGTAGAAGAGGAAGGACACTGGGAAGTGTTGTATCGAGCCTATTATCACACGGAAATCATGCTCCATCAGCAAGTGTTGAAACTTGCTATGAAAGAATATTAAAAAGAAACCGGATATCCCGCCAGATATCCGGTAGATGTGAAGCTGTTAACCCATTTTAATTAAAACCATACTTCTGCTCTTGTAAAACTGTACGTTATTGAAATAGAAAAAGTAAAAAAGTTTAGAAAAGTTAGAAGTAGCTTTAAAAAATAGCTCCCATATGATTATAGTATAGAACTTGATATATAATGTCAAGTAATTTTAGGAAAGAAGGTGAGAAAATGAAGATTAAAAATGCAAAACTTCCGGAACTACGAAATCTGACCAATAAGGAAATGGATTTTTTCTTGTATCTTGTGCGCAGGCAGGATCTAAGAGGATATGTCTATGGTGTCCATAATCAAGCGGTCTGTAAAGCTACGGGAATGTGTAAGCAGAGCTTTTATAGTACCCTTTATTCTCTTAGAGATAAAGGGATTATTTCCTATAAAAAAAATACAGAGATTGATTATGACGTAGTGATCACCAATAACGATTTTTCCTATCCCGGAGCGTTCCATGAGGGGTACGTGAGCCTACACCGCCAAGTGTTCCACCGGAAAAGTTTTAAGAAATTAAAAGCCAACGAAAAATATTTGTTTTTTGAATTGATGAAACGTACAAGAAAAGATACAGGAAGCTTCCGTGTGGGGACACAGAAGTTCTATGAAGTGTTTACAAAATTATTACACGTGACAAAGCGTGTGATCCGCTGCTATCTGCATTCTTTGAGACGCTTTTTCTCAGTCGGCATTAAAGATGGGCTGTATTATATCACGTTTCTTCATTCGGTATTTGCTCAAGAGGAAGAAAAAGGGGAAGAAACACAGGAGTATGAATATTTTACGGAAGTCCAGTGCCGGAGAAACCAGATTCATTATGACCAGACAGAGTTGAGTGAAACTGCAATCCTCATTAAGCAGTACCGGAAGATGGTCATAGAAACAGGCGGTACGCTTGTAGAACTAAAGGAACTGCTTGCAAGAGCTATGGAGAAGAGCGTTCGTGGTCTGCAGCGTAAAGATCGTATGTTGCAGCATCGTTATGTACATATGTTACTTAAAAATCTAATTATGGAACCTACAGAAGCATAGGAAGCGTGAAAGAAGCGTGAATTTGCTTGTGCAGGTCTTTTTCCAGTGCTACCATTCTTTATCATTCTAAATTTTTCAAGAAAAACAATCCCGCCTATAATATAAAAAGTAAAAATTTTGCTTCAGGAAGCAAGATCCGGAGTTTCTGTGTCTTATTTTTTTACTATTAGAGTCTAATTTCGTGTATAAAAGAGAACTAGCGGTCTAAATGCGTTCCTAGAGGTTTCAAGTGGCAGTCTAATACGATAGTTATTTGTGGATAACTAAAGTCTATTTTCATTCCGCCGATAAAATGGCGGAAAGCATGGAAATATAAGGGATTAGAGGGTGTCAAGAACGTGAGCATATTATTTCTAATATTAATCATTCAGTCTTTTTATATATTCAATCTATGTAACTTTTCTAAGTTCTATTTACGCTGCGCTCCCTAAATTTCTTGGGAAGCTTCTGTCACATTCTTAATACAAGGAACACCTTTATCAACCGGACAAAACGATTCAATAAAAAGAAAAATAAGAAGATTTTTTCTATCGCCCTTCATCACGACCACGCAGGCTAACACTCGTGATTTCAGTTGATGTAATGTGCAATATTGGTGTATACTGTTGTTATAAAATAAAAGATTGGTGATTCGGATATGAAAATAGACATTTCAAACAAAGTAAGTGAAATCAAACAATATAAGAAAAAATGTAAAGAATGGAAGAAAAATCACTTAGTCTGGGAGCCTTTTCAAAAGGATCTTCTTTTTCGATTAAGCTGGAACTCTAATTCCTTGGAAGGAAATACCCTCTCTCTGGAAGAGACCGTTCAAGTTATTGAATATGATGAAGTAAGATCTGGTCATACGTTTACAGAATATCAAGAAGCAAAAACGATGTATGCAGCACTTTGTCAAAAAATGAAATTTGAAGGAAATACGGAGATTGACTTACAATGGATAAAAGACACAAATCATCTGATCATGCAAAAGGATGGTGAACTTCGAAAAGAGGATGTGTATGTAGGAACACCAGTAGAAGTTGTGTATTATCCTCCCAACTATCAAAAGGTTTCTGAATTGATGGAAAAATATACAGAAGATCTTCAAATGATGGATGCAATGCAGGAGAAAGATGTGATCGCGCATGTGGCTAGGAAGCATATTGAATTTGAACGCATTCATCCATTTAAAGACGGGAATGGAAGAACCGGAAGAGTCATTATGCACCAACAGTTATTAAATCAAGGGATACTTCCGGCAATCATCAAAGATCAGTCAAAGTATAGACAGGCATTTAAAAGATACGACAAAAATGGGGAAACATCATTGATGGAGTATGTGATTGCAGAAGGAATTTTGGAAACGTACCATAGATTGGAAAATGTGCATGAAAAATTTTTGTGTCGAGATACGAATGAAATTATTAAAAGTAATAGCTATATAGAAGAACAAGAATTGATAGAAGAGCAAGCTATGAAACAATGTATGAGCCGAACAGCAGCACGTGCGCCAAAACGAACATTAGATAAAGAACTGGACCGTTGATTTTTCTTTTATAGAGAAGAGTTTTCGAATATTATCTGAAAAAGGTTTTATATAAATGCAGGAGGTGATAAAAAAGTGTTTCAGGAAAACGAATTTTATTTAATGAACAAAAATCGCATTGTAGCAAGATTTGAAAGCTGCAGAAACCAATACAGAGAAGTCTCTTTTCATTTGCAAGAGCAGGAGGGACAGCTTCCGATTGGATTTACGGATCTTGGACAATGGTTAGAAAACCGTCAGGCTCCAAAGCATAGAGCGCATATAGAAAGCTTGCTTAGAAGTATCGGATGTTATGATTTAGATGGATATATCAGAATTACACACGCCCTTACATTAAATGATAGTTTTTGGGTAAAACCGATTACAAGTGAATTGAAATGGGCAGACGTTTCTTTGTTTCAAAATGAATTTGATGATACAATTGCACATATAGCGTTTGAAGGCGGCTTATATGGAGAACAGTTTACCACTACATCACCGGAATTTGGTACAGATGGAGCTTTTGCAAAATGCTGGATTCGAGATGAAAACGGGATATATTTGTTAAAGCGGGGATCTACAGGGGCAAGAAATTCAGGATTAGAGCCATATAGTGAAATGTACGCCTCAGAAATAGCACAGATCATATGTCCAGAAGCAATAAAGTATGAAGTAGTGAAGTATCGAGATAAAATAGCGTCCAAATGTCCGTTGTTTACCAGCGAAAAAGAAGGCTTTGCTCCAATGTATAAATGTATTTCTTCCAAACCAAACATTGAAAACTTATTAAGTTTTTATGCAGATATTGGAAGTGAAGATTCTTTCCGGAGAATGATTGTATTAGACGCATTAACCTTAAATACAGATCGACATCAAGGAAACTATGGAGTGATTTTTGATACAGATACATTAGAAATCTTAAGAATGGCACCAATATTTGACAATAATCAGGCTTTGCTTCCGTATGCAGAGGAGGAAGATTTCGGTAAAAACAGAGCAGAATATCTTGCAAGCAGACCGCCAAGAATCGGTGATGATTTTAATGCCATTGCACATGATATGCTGACACCGTCTATCATAGCTGATTTGAAAAACTTAAGAGGCTTTAAATTTAACAGAAATACGTCATACGCATTGCCAGAAGAAAGATTGAATGCCTTAGAAGAAATCGTAAATATGCAGATAGACAATATTTTGCAAGGAAAGTATTTGTACATTAATAAAATGGCAAGTATGGTTTCAGCAGAACAAGAATTGATAGAAGAGCAAGCTATGAAACAATGTATGAAACGTACCGTTGCACGTACACCAGAGCGAAAGTTAGATAAAGAGCTAGACCGTTAATTTTTCTTTTTTATAGAAGACCTTTTGGAAAAACCAAGAGGTCTTTCTGCTATCGCCCTTCATCACGACCACGCAGGCTAACACTCATGATTTCGGTTGATGGAATGTGCAATATTGGTGTATAATATAACAAGGTGGAAGGAGCCATGGAACATGGCAATAACATTGTATCGAAATGATAAAGTTATGTTAGATTTTCGTATGTCTAAATTTTTGAGAAATCTAATTGAAGAAGCAGATGAGCTCTATGAAAAAGATGATTGGTTTTGGTATGACATGAAACGAAGTGAGATAGAAGCTCCTTCAAAGCAAGAAGTATTGTCTGGAATAATTACAGATGAACAAAGAGAAAACATATGGGAAAGGTACGGAATTTAGTTAATGTTAGAGATTATAGATTTTACAGATTATCCTCAAAAATTTGAACGAACTTACGGTGGAGCTTCAGGAAGAAAATATAAAATCAAAACGTCATTATCTAGCCCTGCAATATGCCTTGGATCAGATTAAAAAAAGTGGGTTAAGTCAGTTTATAGAAAAGATTTATCTATATGGAAGTTGTGCAAGAGGTGAAGAAGAGTGGGATAGGGCTATGAAAAAATTGGGAATTGATGAAATTAGAAAAAGAAGTTTTAAAATATTCGATAATGAAAAATTTGTGAAACGTGTGTTCCTTTTCGGTTCCTATGCTCGTGGAGAAGAAAAAGATAATAGTGATTTAGATTTTTTAGTAGAAACTAATAAAGAAGTGGGATTAGAATTTTTTGGTTTATATGACTATTTACAGGACGAATTTCAAAAATCAGTAGATGTAATCACTGAAGATGAAGCAAATAGAATTATAGGTAACAAAATTAAGAAAGATAAGGTACTGATTTATGAGAGAATTTGATGGATATCTGAAAGAAGATATTGATGAGTTGGAAAGATTGAAAAAAAAGATTCCAAATGATAGAGAATTTAGTATGGAGTTAATTAATTATAAAGAGCAGCTTATGCTATTTTCGACGTCTCTTAAGATTGCAGAAATGGACGGTCTTATCAATGCAGATGAAGCAGCAGAGCTGAAAGAAAAATATTTTCAGTATTAAGGAGAAGCATATGATAGATTTTACGAATTGTACAGAAAAGATAAATAAATTTAGAGGTTCTGAAAAGAAGAAAACAATTGAATATAATGGTAAAACATATCTTTTGAAATTTCCAGATCCAACGCGAGAAAAAGGAAAGTCTATTTCTTATATTAATAATACAATTTCAGAATATATAGGATGTAAAATCTATGAATCCGCAGGGATAGAAACACAGAATGTTATATTGGGAACATATGTGAATGATTCTGGTGTATCTAAAATTGTATGCGCATGTGAAGATTTTGAAAAAGAAGATATGAAGCTTTATGAGTTTAAAAATATTAGTTTATCAGATGTCGAAGAACATATTCCTAAAAATCTTGATTTATATCAAGTATTGGATACTATTGATAATAGTTCCTTAATTAAAAATAAACAAGTAGTACGTGAACGTTTTTGGGATATGTTTGTTGTTGATACATTCATTGGAAACAAGGACAGACATTTAGGTAATTGGGGGTTTTTAGGAAATGAAGAAAAAGGCATTATAGACTTAGCGCCGGTATACGATTGCGGCTCCTGTCTTTTCCCTTTATTATCAGAAAATGAAATCTTAAATATGCCAGTTGTTGAGTATAAAAATCAAGCATTGAATGTTTATTCATGCTATAGGATTGAAGGGAAAAAGATAAATGCAACTCAATATATTCTGAGTGGAGAAAACGAAGAATGTAATGAAGCACTAAATAGAATTATGCCTAATCTTCAAATGGATAAAGTAAATGAGATCATTGATAATATAGAAGTAATATCTGAGGGAAAAAAGAATTTTTATAAAAGTATTTTGGAAATACGCTACAGAGATATTTTGAATAAAGAATACGAAAAACTGTATTT
>OGPN01001202.1_pt1 | contig 17269 bp, 8 predicted proteins | sample 1552941 | NCBI WGS metagenome assembly OGPN01 (sample SAMEA2580220, study PRJEB22360) | human gut metagenome | biome: human gut; feature: human-associated habitat; material: faeces | place: Denmark | collected 2008/2010
AAATACACTCGCTATGATACTTTTCTCCCGGTCTTAATACCGCCGATGCCCATTCCGGCTTATTTGGTGTATCAGGATACTTCTGTGTTTCTAAGCAGACAGATGCACGGAAGTTATAAACGATTCCCTTCTTGCCCGTCAAAGTTCCATCCAGGAAGTTGCCGCAATATACCTGTATACCGGGTTCATTGGTATAAACATCCAGAACGATGCCGGTAGCCGGTGATTCAAGGGTGGCACACACCTTGTTTACATTTCCTTGAGTATTCAAAACCCAGTTATGATCGATTCCGTTGCCATTCTTCAACTGTTCAAAGTCCTGGTTGATATTGGCACCGATAGCGGTGGGCTTTCTGAAATCCATGGGAGTTCCTTCTACTGTTACTATTTCGCCGGTTGTCATGAAAGTACTGTCTACCGGAGTATAACTATCGGCATTCAGTGTCAGCAGGTAAGCGGAGTTATCCGTAGACGGATCACCATCCAGGTTGAAGTAAGAATGGTTGGTCATGTTGACGATGGTAGGTTTATCCGTTTCTGCTTCATATTGTATATCGATGGCATTGTCATCTGTCAGTTTCATGATAACGGTGCATTGCAGATTGCCGGGGAATCCTTCTTCTCCGTCCTTTGCCAGATAAGTCAGTTGCAATTCCTGGTCGCTCTTCTGTACCCCTTTGTACACACGATACTGGAAACCTTTCGGACCGCCATGCAAGCAATGGCCGTAGTTATTCTGCGGTAATTGATATTCCACACCATCCAGTGTGAAGCGTCCCTGCTTAATACGATTGGCATATCGTCCGATACTTGCTCCGAAATCAGACGGATATTTGATGTAGTCCTGTATGGAATCAAAGCCCAGTACCATATCCTTCATGTTTCCATCCTTGTCGGGAACCATGACCGATACGATGCGGCCTCCGAAATTAGTGACACACACTTCCATCTTGTTCTTGTTCTTCAGAACGAACAAGTCCGTTTTCTCACCATTGACTTCTGTCTGGAAATCGCTTCGCTTCAATCCGGATTCGGTCAGTTCTTCTTTTGTAGTTGCGGTACATCCAGCCATCAGAACTGTGCATACCAAAAGAATTAGTTTATTCATATAGTTTTAATTAAAGTGACTGTGGCATTGTGATAAGTAGTTGCATTATGCGTAACTTTTACTTATTACAAACGTAGTGAAGATTGTTTTGAAATCGTAGTAGTATAGCACCAAAAAATAAAACTATTTGTTCATTCTTGATATCTATGGTAGTGGTAAGGGGTGTTTTCGGTAGTTTTTAACGCTTTCTGTAGTAATGGTGTGTTTATATTATACTTGTAGGGGCAATGTTACCCCTACAAGTATATTGCAATTGTTTGTTACTTATTCTTTACTTTTCCGGGAATATGATTCTATAATTTCCGCTCAGATGCATGAAAGCGAAGAGGCGGAGCAATCCGTCATAGTAAGCATCGAAATATCCGTCTTCATACGGCTCATGTTTTGCGTTCCATAACTTATCTACAAACTCGCGGCTTTTCTCGTGGGTACACATCAGTGAGGCGGCGGCAGAAGTGGCAACCAGACCTAAAGAATGTCTTAATGCCTTATGCTCTCCGGCCCGGAGGGTGTCTTTTACTTGCGTGCCGTCTACGTTATACTGATCTACGAAGGTATCAATACCCTGGCTGTAAAGGAAGTTCTGGATTTTATTGCCGTATTCCTGTTGCCACTCTTTGTCGGCACATGCCCAGGAGTAATCTAAGGCGATGTTCATAGGTACGCGCCAGGAGTCAAAGCGGAAAGCATCGCCGATGATGCGGTTGTTGCCCAGCAAACTGCCGTCATAGTTGTTATAATCGGGGTTTAGTCCGGTTACGGGGTGGATACTTTTATGCAGATATTCGCGGCTGCGTTCGGCGCATTCACGCCAAAAGTCAGCTCTGCCGTCATTGGCCCAGCGTGCCCATACTTCGTAAAAAGCGGGTACATGGTAAGACGGGTCGGTAAAACGTCCGCCATGTATGTCCGGAACGAAAGTGATGAGCTTATGCTCCACATTGATGAAAGGCATTACACGGTTTGTGCCGTCTTTCTCCATGGAACAGTTCAGGATATTCTGGGCTTCGGCAAGGTAGTTGATGCCGGTGTCATTTCCCCAACGGTTGGAAGCGAAGATGAGGGCGGTTACATAGTAAAGCTCTCCGTCGGAGGCGGGGCCTTGGGAGTTACGGGTACCGTCCGTTGCACAACTCCAGGCAAAGTAACCTTTCAGTGAACCATCCTGGTGCTGCATGTACTTTGTGCCCCATCGCCAGAGACGGTCGAAGATATCCTGACGGTCGAACTGGACGGCAATCATTAATCCGTAGGACATACCTTCGGTGCGGACGTCATGATTTTTGACGTCGCTGATATATGCCATAGAATCGCCTACTTCGAAATATACTTTGTCAGGACCGTAGAACACATCGTCGAAGACGGATTTGAGTTTGGCGTCAATGTCTGCCTGTTTATAACCCATCTCGGCAAAGAGATTCCGGTATTTCTGTGTCTCAAAGGCACCTTTATCCCAGGGCTTTGTCGGGTCTGCCTGACTGCACGATGCTCCGGCGATGAGACAGAGGAGGAGATAGAATAAATTCTTCATAAAGGAATGTTTTTAGTGAATTTAAAGGAGTTAAGCGAGTTATTTAATAGTGACAGGAATTGATTTCAGTTGTTTCAGTTCCGATGTACCGCCATACAGAATTTCATAATCACCTTCTATCGGACGCATAGTGTTGGTACTTGTATCAAACCATTCAAAATTTTCTTTGCTCAAAGGTATGGTGACATTATTTGTTGCCCCTTTAGCTATCGCTACACGTTTAAAGGCACGGAGTGCATGTGAAGGTCCCTCTTTATCGCCCGGATGGCGCAGATATACCTGTACCACTTCTTCACCATCGTATTTACCCGTGTTGCTAACAGGAATAGTCAAAGTAACTTGTTCCCCATCTTTGATTTCAGATGTATTCAAAGAAGCGTTTCCATATTGGAAAGTCGTGTAACTCAACCCATGACCAAAGGGGAAGAGCGGGTTTTCCGTCATATAGCGGTAAGTACGTCCTTTCATAGAGTAGTCTTCGAAGTCCGGCAATTGCTTGGTGCTCTTATAGAAAGTCACCGGAAGACGTCCTGCCGGATTATAATCTCCGAATAGAACGTTTGCAATGGCTGTACCACCTGCCTGACCGGGATACCATGCTTGCAGGATAGCATCGCATGTTTTCGATTCGGGAGTCAGGGCGATAGCGGAACCGGAGAAGTTGACGAATACGATCTTCTTTCCGGCTTTCTTCAATTCGGCAAGCAGACGGCTTTGGATAGACGGAAGTTCGATGGTTTCGCGGTCACCTCCCTTGAAGCCGGGAATGTTGACATGCATTTCCTCACCTTCCACTGCCGGGGATATACCTCCGGCAAAGATGATAACATCTGCCTCTTTTACTTTGTCTACGGTTTGTTTCAGGTCAACGGGAACTTCGCGTCCCATGTCAAAATCGAGTGCGGCATCACGGTTGCGGAAAGCAAAATCAATCTTGATACGATATTCTTTTCCGGCTTCTGCCTGGAGGGTGTAGACTTTGGACTTGTTTTTGAAGTTCATGCCTGCGGCAACTTCCTTGCCGTCAATTGAGAGTTTGGTTATCCCTTGGGTCTGGAAACGAAAGGCGATATCTTCACTCTTGGCGGGACGGAATACGGATTCGTAACTGGCGGAGAAATCTTGCAGGTTGATGCCGGCAGCAAAGGTCGTGGCACCGGTGGTGATGAAGTGGAAGGGTGTGCTGATGTGATTGGTTACATCCGGTGTTCCTTCCTGTTTCGTATTGTTCCAGTATTTGGCACTGAAACCTTGCTTGCCATCCATGCTGCATTGTTGGAATACACTTTGCAAAGTGACGTCGGAGGTCAGGTCGCATCCGGGTTCGTAGATGATCTGTGATTCGGGCAGATATTCGCGGATACCCTCCAATAGAGTGATGGTATGTGAGGGAAAACCATTGTAGTTGCCCCATTGTATTACGGAGTCATTGGCATTAGGTCCTACCACGGCCACTTTCAGGTTCTTGTTTAAAGGCAGTAAACTTTGATTGTTTTGCAGCAACACAAGGCTCTCACGTGCCATACGGAGTGCCAGTTCACGATGTTCTTTACTATCTACTACGCTGTAAGGAATTTGTGCCCAGGACACTTGTGAAGGTTCGTCCATCTCACCCAACTCAAAGCGGGCTTTCATCAGGCGCTTCAGAGAGATGTCTATCTGTTTCTCGTCAATCAATCCTTCCTTTACGGCTTCGGGCAGTGAAGCATAGCTGTCGCCACATTCCACATCTGTTCCGGAGAGTACGGCTTTGGCGGAAGCGTGTTGTTTGTCGGGATCAGTTTCATGGGCACCTTTGTTGTAGAAGTCGCTGATTGCCCAGCAATCCGATACTACGATTTCTTTATATCCCCATTCATCACGCAGAATTTGCATAAGCAGGCGGTTACTTCCGCAGCAGGGTTCACCTTCAAAGCGGTTGTAGGCACACATCACTTCTTTTACGTGCGCTTTTTGAACCAGGTCTTTAAAAGCGGGCAGATAAGTTTCCCATAAATCACGCGGGTTGATGTTCTCGGCATTGAAACTATGGCGGTTCCACTCCGGACCGGAATGTACGGCATAGTGCTTGGCACAGGCATGTAGCTTATCATACTTCTCTCCTTCAGGTCCTTGCAGGCCGCGTACCACTGCCATACCCATCTGCCCTGTGAGGTAAGGATCTTCTCCGTAAGTTTCCTGTCCCCGTCCCCAGCGCGGATCACGGGCAATGTCAATCATCGGGGCAAACGTCCAGCGAATTCCCACAGAGGATGCCTCAACAGCTGCCACACGCGCACCTTCTTCTGCCACAGAAGGATCAAAAGTGGCAGCCTGCCCCAAAGGGATAGGAAAAATAGTCTTAAACCCATGAATAACATCACGGGCTATCAACAGCGGAATTCCCAGGCGGGATTCTTCCACCGCCACGCGCTGCAAAGCATTGACACGGACCGGATCTATCTCATTCAAAATAGAGCCTATCTCACCTTTTTTAATCAACACACTCATTTCTTCAATGTTGCCGAAAGAGCTGATCTGGTTCATCTGACCGATCTTCTCCTCCAACGTCATCTTAGAAAGCAGTTTGTCTACCTTGTTCTCAACCGCTTTATCTTTGGTGTCGGATACCTGTGTACACGACATAAAAGGAAGTAATAAGAGACAGGCAGAGAGAAATTTAGTTGTTTTCATACTTATTTATATACTTGAAATGGAACATTCACTGTAGATACGAATCCCGTATTATCCAGCACATATACATACAATCTATATTCACCAGGAGTTTCAACAATCGTTTCGTAAGTTGCGGTATCCGAAGTATTCACCTCTCCCACTCTTTCCGGACGTGGTTCAAAAGAACCACCGAAGCCAAGTTCGGTGGCTTCTTTCAATATTTCCCATACATAAGTCAACTGATCGTTTTCTTTATCGGTGACGGCTACATGAGCTTTGAACGCAGTTCCGGCTTTGACGCGAACACTGTTGATGGCATGCATTCCGTTTATAGTCATAGCCTCAACCACAGGAGCCGTTTCCGTCAGTTCTTTTCCGGTCCAGACCCTCTGCATAGCCTCTACCATAGGAGTCTTTTCGCCACGCAGCGGCAATCCCTCTACATTGCCTTCTACAAACATACTGAACCAGGTGGGAGTACGTTCTTCCTTCTGCCCCCATAGAAAAACAAAAGAACCCAGACAACGCTCATTTGCAAGGATATAGCGGGTATAACGTTCTTCGTACACCTGTCTTTTTTCTTCGCTTGTTTGCTCGATAGGTGCCTTCCAGTCTGTAGAAGCAGTTTCCCACCATCCGGTTGGCCCCCATTCCGTCACCATAAAAGGACCTTTATAAGCAGACTTGTCTACCATCTCCTTTATTTCACCAATCGGACCATACGTGTTGATACCTACATAGTCAAGTGTAGGAGCAAATTTAGCAATAGAGTCAAGAGCAGCCGGATTGTGTGCAATAACCGTAGATACCAGATGGCGTTTATCAACTGATTTAATGATCTGCGCTAACTCTTCCACAAAACTCCACGCAGCACCTACATTAGCATTACCCAGATCGATTTCATTTCCAATTCCCCAGGCCAACAGGCAAGTATCATTTTTGAAAGTCTCTGCCAAGAGGCGTACTTCCTTACGCAGTTTATCTTTGTATGCATCGTCATAATAGAGTGCCGAATCTTTAGTCATTGCTATCCCCTGCATTACGTACATCTTATTTTCTGCAGCTAAAGCCAGGGCTTTCCTAACTGACTCTACATCTCCGCCCCAGGTTCTGAAAGCATTGGCACCATTCTGGCTGGCAACGTCCAACCGGTAAGTTCCACCTACACCTTTAATAGATGTATCCACTCCGTTAATATAGAGTTTAAACCCTTCTCCGGATTTCTTTATCTCAATTCCGGACGGAGCGGAACAAGCACCCAGCAGAAAGCTCCCTAAAACCCAACTACAAATTAAAAGTTTTTTCATTGTCATCTACCTATTACATTGAGAATTAGGGACATCTTTCGGCTTTACAACCAGTGTAAGCCTTCAAATGCCCCTAAATATATTAATTCTTTTGATAAACACGAACGTAATCAATCTGGAATATTGCCGGATAGCAAGTATTATCTACTCCTTTTGTTCCTCCCATTCCTCCACCGACAGCCTGGTTCAGTTTCACGTAGAACGGAACATCAAATGGCCAGGTCTCTTTATTACCGGTTCCGTCATTCTGAAACCGGAAACAAAGCACACCGTCAATATAACCTTTGATCTCCTGTGGTGTCCACTCCAATCCATATACGTGAAAATCATCTTGTGCCCTGTCAATAACCGTAATGGAAGTTTGCTGCGTTCCGATACTGTGATTGTATCGTTCTGTATGAGCAGATATATGAATAGAATCAGGATGACTCCCTACATGTTCCATTATATCTATCTCACCATCCAACGGCCAATTCTTAAAATCTTCGGGCAACATCCAGAAAGCAGACCAGGTGCCAACTCCTTCCGGCAACTTTATCCGGGCTTCAAAATAACCATACTTCCAGCTTTGAGTCGTATTCATCCGTGCAGATAAATAATTGTATCCCTCAACCGGTTTATCAGGTATTAATGTTTTAATATGTAATATCCCTCCATCCAGATAAGCCACCGTATCCGTTTCATAAACAGCAGGAACGTAATATTGCAGTTCGGCATTCCCCCAACCTCCACCTCCAACTTCATATTTCCACTTTGAAGTATCCGGCAAGGAGCGATCTACAGATTCAAACTCGTCATTCCAAATCAATTTATACTCTTGGGGTACAAATGCACTATTCACAACAGGCTTCGTTACCGGACGTTCAGTACAAGCTGTACCGGTAGCCACTACTATAGTCAGCAATACCAATAATTTCACATTCATAGATTAATCTTTCAATAGCGGGTTCTTCTCCTGTTCTTTAAGCGGAATGGGCAAGTAATAGTGTGTACCATTGAAAATGCGGTCTTCCACCTTAGACACTTCATATCGCAATGTGACATTGTCATCATATATATTCATACCCATAATCGGTTCGGCCAGTACGTCGCCATCTTTCCAACGACGCAGATCATAGAAGCGGTGCTCCTCCAGAAGAAGTTCAATTCTGCGCTCATTCTTAATTCTTTCACGCATCTCTATTTTCGACAATCCCGAAGGCAGATCCGGTTGTCCGGAACGGGAACGAACTTCATTGATTGCCAGATAGACACTTGGATCGGGGGCAGCCAACTCTTCATTCTTTGCTTCGGCATAATTCAGCAAAACCTCTGCATAGCGTATATATGGCCAATTATTACTTTGAGCATATCCTCCGTACAGGTTGGTAGAAGGATCGAGCTCCTCTATAAACTTCTTAGGACCATAGCCGCAACGCGCCTTACCCAACTGAGGCTTGCATGAACCATTCTTGGAAGGATCAACCGTATTGGTCACCATAGACATCCTGTGAGTTTCCCAGGTGGAACCATTATAGATAATGCTCTGATAGAAACGTGCATCCCGCTTTGTATACGGATCCTGCTTATTATACATTGTATTGGTTGGGTCTGTTGTTAACTTTCCATTCACTGTTTCATAAGCATCTACCAAATTTTGTGTAGGATACAATCCATTCCATGAGCCGGCATCCACAGCGTCCAGACTCCACATCATATGAATATTGTGAGGAGCTTCGGGGAAAGTGAAACGACGTTCAAAAATGACCTCCTTATTGGCAGCAGTTTTATCAAATGCCATAGAACGATAAGGGGTATCCGTCAGCTTATACAGCTTGTATATATCCAGGTCCATCACATCCTGAGCTGCCTGAGCTGCATCGGCCCACTTCCGGGAGTCATCGGAACTATTCAGAGGGCTTGCCAGATACAACAAAGCACGCGATTTAAGTGCCAGAAAAGCACCTTTTGTTGCATGTCCGGCCTCATCATCCGAATAACTGAGAGGTAAATTATCAGCATACAAATCACACTCCTCTTTCACAAACTTCACAATATCGGCAAACGAAGAGGGAGCCACTTGCAACTCATCCGTAAGGCTTTGTGCTTTCACAATCAAAGGTGCTTTACCAAAAGTACGTGCCAATTCAAAGTGACAGAAAGCTCTCAGAAAACGAGCTTCTGCTTCTACTCTCTTTTTCTCGGTAGCCGATAAGATTCGTTCTTCAACACCGGGAGCACGCTCGATGATGATATTACACTTGCGTATCACCTTATACTCCTGATTCCAGATCTCCTCTACAAAAGGACAACTCTGGGCAGTGATTGCATCTTTATTAAGCTGCGTATAGATAGGACCATCGCTAACACTGGCAAAGTCGTCAGTAGCAGCATCCAGATTCCCAGCCCACGACATGGACCAGTCCTGTTCGTAACCAGCCGTACACCTGTTGAACCCGCACAACATAGAACCGTATGTATTTGCAACAAACTGATTAATCAGATTCTTGTCTTCCCAGATAGCTTCATCAGAGATAAAAGTAGTAGGTTTTATATCCAGCATATCCGAACATCCGGACGTAAGAACCACCAATATCGTTATTAATAAATTTCTATTCTTTTTCATAATCGTATCATTCTTTAAAGTTAAAACTGAAGAGTAAGTCCTACGTTAAACGCCTTCATTTGCGGATATGTCCATCCTTCCTGTTGAGTGTTTTCCGGGTCAATTTGCGGAACATCGGAAATGGTAAACAGGTTCTGCGCATTCACATAGACACGCAATCCGGTTATCGCCGCAGACCGCAACCATCTGGAAGGAAGCGTATATCCTATTTCAATATTCTTCAAACGAAGATAAGAAGCATCATAGAGGTAGGTCTGAACAGCGCTGATATCCGTAGTCGGGAAGTTATGAGTAGATTCTGCCAAACGAGGATATTTCGCATTTACATTCTGTTCGGTCCAACTCTCATTTACCCAAAGCTGCGGAAGATTACCCTGATTGAAATAAGGTTGTATCACACCACCCTTCAGATAAACCTGTGTACGGGCAGCTCCCTGGAATAAGAAACTGAAATCAAGATTCTTCCAGTTCAACGAACCATTTATACCATAGATTATCTCAGGAATATTCCCATTTCCCAGATAAGTCATATCGTTAGAATCTACCACGCCATTGCCGTCAACATCCACATATTTAATATCTCCCGGCTTAGTCACATACCCTGTACCTGCCACTTCCTGCTTAGGATAGGCATCTATTTCTTCCTGAGACTTAAAGATACCATATGTTTTATACCCATAGTAACCATTGATGGGTCTACCGGTTTTACGCATATACTTGGATGTTCCGGCTGCTTCTGCCATCTCTACAATTTCATTCCGGGCAAAGGTAAAGTTACCTCCCAATGAGAAATCGACCTGCTGTATTCTCTGATGATAATTAAGTGATAAATCGACTCCTTTGTTTTTCACCTCTCCTAAATTCTCAAGCGGTAATATTCCACCGAATGAAGAAGGAACTTCGGCACCACGCTGGGCAAGAATATCTGTTCGTTTTTCCATAAAGAAATCTACTGTCAGGTTAAGACGGTTAAACAAAGTAGCATCTACAGCCACATTCGTCTTGGTCGACTTTTCCCAGGTAGCCAGTGCGTTGGCAATAGGGCCGGGCAGCATTCCTTTGGTAAGCAATGTTCCGAAAATATAGTCTCCCAAATTATTGGTAAACCCATTGCTTGCATTGTTACCGGAATACAGATCAAAACGGCTGTAAAACGGGAAAGTTACACCTCCTGTATTATCATTCCCCAGCGTACCGTAAGAAGCTCTTACCTTCAGGAAATTAACCGTATTCTTCAGATTCTGAAAGAATTTCTCTTCCGAAAGCACCCATCCCAAAGAGGCAGAAGCAAACGTACCCCATCTCTTGTTGGGAGCAAAGTTTTCGGACGCGTCACGACGCAGGTTAAACTCTACCAAATACTTCTGGGCATAATTGTAGTTGATACGCCCCATATAGCTGGCACGGGCTGTTTTACTGTCATAAGCATTCAATGACTGATTGGCTGTATTTCCGGCATTCATCTGATCCAGAATTTCCGAATCAAAAGAAATACGATTCATTCCCGATCTTTCAATGAACCCCTTTCTTGCCAAAGCCATAGCCATTGCAGTGATATTGTGATTGCCGAAAGAACGGTTGTAGTTCAACTGCAATTGATATTCCTGGTATTCATCACCGTTCTGTGTCAATCCCAGGCTGGCACTTGAACGTGGTTTCAAAACATAGGCTCCATCTGCATCCTTAGAGTAAACATAAGGAGATACATTCCATGATTTGTTTTTATATACATTCTTGCTGAAAGAAGCAGTTCCTTTTACAGACAGACCGGAAGTTATGAAATCAAGTTTCTGGTCCAGTTCTACACGTGCATCCACTACAAATGTATTTCCTTTGCTATAACTTCCACCCGGCTGATTGGAAGCCACAATATTGGGGTGAGTTGCATCGGGCACAGCAAATGTACCATCGGGATAGCGGCACAACAGCACAGGAGTATTACGCACCAATTGCTGGAAAATGCCCTGGCTTGCACCTACATTCAAGGTATTCTCTACACGACCGGAAATATCAACTCCTAAACGAGTCGTATTTGTAATAGTAGCATCAATATTACTACGCAAATTGTAACGCTTATAATCCAGATCTTCCCAAAGTCCGCCCTGGCTAAGGAAACCGGCACTTACATAATAGCGTACTTTCTCCGTACCTCCGGATACGGATAAATTGTGCTGGTGCTGAATGGCTCGTTGAGACAACATCTCTTTATACCAGTCTGTATTCGGATACTTTTCCGGATCGGTACCATCTCTGAACTTTGCCAGTTCGTCACCATTATAGATCTCTTTTCCCGTATAGGTATTGTATAAACGGGCATAGTCATAAGAGTTGGCAAACTCCGGCAGTTTGGTTGGCGACTGTATAGATACATTTCCGGAATATTTAATAGTTGTCTTATCCTGTGTTCCGCGTTTAGTAGTGATTACCACTACACCATTGGCACCGCGCATACCGAAGATGGCAGCAGAAGCAGCATCCTTCAACACATTGATAGATTCAATATCATTGGGATCCATACGTGCAAAGTCGGCAGAAGAACGTTCCATACCATCGATAATAAAAGCAGGAGAAGTCTCTCCCTGAAAAGTAGCAATACCACGTACATACAATGAGGCATCATCTGCTCCCGGTTCACCGGTAGCCTGCTTGGATATAAGTCCCGGCATCTGTCCCACCAGAGCATTGGTAGAGTTGGCAGACTTTGCCTTCAATAGTTCATCGCTCTTTATAGAAGTAACGGCACCCGTCAGATTGGCTTTCTTTTGAACCCCATATCCCACAACCACTACTTCCTCCAATGCTGCTGCATCCTCTTCCAGCACCACGTGAAGTATCTTATTCCCTTTCACCGGAATATCCTGTGATTTATAGCCGATATAAGAAACAGAAAGAATTGAATTAGAAGGTACAGTGAGAATAAATTTACCGTCTAAATCGGTTATTGTACCATTGGCAGTAGCATCTTTCACCACTACATTCACTCCAGGCAAAGGCTCCCTATCCGACCCGCCTATAACTGTACCTGTGACCTGTATGTTCTGAGAAAATACAGTAAGGTAAGCTCCTAACAGAATTAAAACTGATAATAACTTTTTCATAAGTCTTTGTATAATTAAGATTAACTCGTTGTCCGTTTTGGACAATGCAAACATAGAGAATAAACAGATTAAGAAGTTAAAAAGGCAGACGTCTAAAATACGTCAATAAGAAAAATAGAATACGTTACGAATACGTCAACAATTTGTAATATATTAATTTTCAACAAAATAGTAATACGCGCCTACATTTCGTCAAGTATGTTACAGAACATAAAAAGAGTGATAACCCCACTTTCTTCCATTCGGGTCATCACTCTTAGCCAAACAAGAGTTAAATCTTCTGGCTCAGATAATCAATCAAACTATCTTCTCTATCCAGCTCAAATTTCTTTCGAAGACGATAACGTATCGTTTCTACTCCCCGGACAGAAATACCCAGCAAAGGGGCTATTTCTTTTGAAGAGAGGTTCATCTTAAGATAGGCACACATCATACGTTCATTGAATGATAAATCGGGATGTTTTTCACCCAACCTTTTCATAAAATTATTATGCACCAGGTCAAACTGTTCCTCGATCCTCTTTAATACTTCATCGCTCTGAATATTCGAATCGATCTTATTACTTACTAAAAGCAGCATTTTTTTGTATTCTTTTGATCCCTCACCCTTCAAAGCTGTAACAACTTTAAACAAGTCCGACTTTATCTCGGTCAGCATCTCATTCTTACGTACAAAATTGATCATCAGATTGGCCATTTCCTGACTTTTATGTTTTAGCTCATACTCCAGTTTCTCCTTTTCGAGTTCCACTATCTGACGCTCCTTGCGCGCACTTTCCTCTTCGTATTCTTTTTCCAGTTCCTGTAGTTCTTTATCTTTTTCTACCACAGCCTGTTGCTTTTTACGTTTCACGCGGAGATCATCCCACTTATATACATACCACATCAGCAACAAAAAGAGCATGAAATAACATAAATAGGCTATTCCCGTACGATACCAGGGAGGAAGAATTCGAAAAGAGAAAGAATCAGTAGCCGTAGTACCATTTCGGAACACCGCCTTTACTTCAAAGGTATAATCTCCTTCCGGAAGATTGCTATACTCCTTGGTCTGTACATTAGTATATTCAGACCACTTGCGGTCATTCAACCTATATTGATAGCTAAGCTCCTCTCCGTGTGTCAATGAAGATATTCCATATTCAAACCGGATGGCATTCTGATTATAAGCAATTTCCGGCGTACTTTTCACCGACAGGAAATTATCGGTATAAATCAGAGAATCCTTAGGATAAGAGAGGTACACATTGCGAATATGTATCAAGTCACTATGGTCTTTTTGCTGGTTATGAGAAGGGATCTTAAACAGAGCAAAACCATCATAATCCGGAATAATCATTAACGAATCAGAAACAGGGACGATTACTTCGGCACCTTGTACCAATTCAACTGAAGGGAGCTCAATAGGGACAATACAGGTTTCAGCCCCTTTCTTATAGTTTCTCAGACTGGCAATACAAATTTCCTGCTGACTAAGGCTGATCAGATGATTATTGTACTGCACCAGACGCGAATATTGATTCACCCCATTAAGAAGCAGGTTCATTTCCTGAAAAGGTTCCATACAATCGGCCGATTCATTATACCGGTATACTCCCTTTGGAGTAGCAAAACAAATCCGGCCATCCACCTTACTTACAAATATATCTTTGTCAGAAGGAAACCCGTTATTCGTATTATACGATTTAATTTCTACCACACGAGACAGATCATCACTGAGTTTTACCCGTTTAATCTCGCCGGAAAGACATATCCACAACACAGAAGCAGACTGCTGTTCAAGAAAACGGCAAGAGTCGAACAACCCTTCTACTTTACAAACAACCTTCCATACGGCATCTTTCTTTTCCATCAGATAAAGTCCGTCATAAACGCCAACATATATCAGGCGCTTTTTTCCCACCACCGGTTGACATCCCCAGGCCCCAGCCACATCTGCTATTTTTTTCATGCTGTTTCCTTCCACCAGAAAGACACCCCGGTCGTGCAAACAAAAAATATCATCATCTATACGGCATAAGTTCCAAACCTGTCCGCTGGATTGAGCCACAGGATGTATATCAGGCAGATTATCAGTTAACTGTACCGGATAATGAGTATAGTACAATCCACGGTTTGTCCCCAAATAGAGACGATCTTCCGACAATAAAGCCGCATAACCGGTTCCGTAAGAGTAGGGATAAGAATAAAGATTGGTCAGCGATGAATTCAAACAAACATAATCAATGCCACTATCCAACCCCGCCCACAGATTTCCCCAATGGTCAAAAGCAACAGAAAGTACCGTATTATTTTGTAAGTTATTGTATTCATTAAAAAACTTTATCCGTTTTGTTTGAGTATCTATCAACAAAATCCCTTTGTGTATAGTTCCCAATGCAATCTTACCACCCGAAGCAGCAGCACAAAACACTTCATTCTGCCGCATAAAACTCTCTACACCCGTCAGGAACGGAACCGTAGTACGCCCATCACAGTAAAACAAACCATCATAAGCCGTCACAACAAGCACCCCGTCTTTATAAGGAATAATGCTCCGAATTCTTTTTGACTTCAATACCTCCGCTCCCTGCAATGGAAAGAAAGTATTCCCTACCAATACCCACACCCCATGATCAGTACCTATATATAAAACTCCGTTCACCATATCGGAGCAGTCTATCTTACAATTCATTTCAATGGTAGTATACTTTCCATTGAGGAATTTCAATACCCTTCCGTCTCCCTGTAAGTAAAGGATGTTATCATTTTCATGTATTCCCCAGACATTGCCGATAGCCCGTGAAGTCGCATCCAATGAATCAGACATACAAGTATAAATCAACCTGCCATCATCTCCCGGTTCAAAATAACCGAATTCATTAATTCCACCTGCATAAATCCTTTTCTGTGATACGGAAGGCAGAACGGAACGAACATCCGAACCATTTTTCAAAGGAAAGATATTCCAGGAGTTACCATCAAATTGCAGCATACCGTTTTTATTGGCAAAATAGCTCCAATTACTGCTGTAAGAACCTATCTGCCAGGTCTGAGAACCTTTACCATAAAGAGTTTTATTGTAGTTGATAATGAAATTATTCCAATCGGAGGCCGAAGCACATACTGATACCAGGAGAAACGAAACAATCAGAGGTAATAATCGTTTTTTCATATGCGTCATAGTATGATCTCTTTGCTATTAGTAGTACAAACTTACTATATTCCAGTGAAGTTCCCAAGAAAAGAAAGAGAAAAGTTAAAAAAAGAAAAGCACCCCGGCAGATACCGAGATGCTTTCATCAATTTTGAGCCTCTTGTCGGATTCGAACCAACGACCCCGAGATTACAAATCACGTGCTCTGGCCAACTGAGCTAAAGAGGCGGGTGGGTAAGCTTGCTATATCGCGCCGCTACAACCAACTACCTTTGCTGCGATCAAGCCCTGGAGGATTCGAAGGGAGCTGGCCGTATAGGACTTACCCGTTTTGCGGTTGCAAAGGTACATCTTTTTCTTTAACTTGCAATAGCTAACGTGTATTTTTTCTATCAAAAAGAAACAAACAACTACTTTTCAGATAGTTATCAAGCAAAAAAAAGTTTATCACTCCCAACTTTCAAGGCTTTATTAACTTTAACAGCCTGATCTCCCCTATCAACCAATATTATTTGTACCTTTGTGCGCTATTTTAAATTTAAAAATGACAGAAAACAGAAATTACTTGCAGAAATATGCCATGCATTTTGGCACATACATGGGAGCATATTGGATATTGAAATTCATTTTATTCCCATTGGGGTTTACTATTCCGTTTCTTTCACTCCTGTTCATGGGCCTTACTATCGGTGTTCCCTTCATAGGATACCACTATGTTAAGATGTATCGGAACAAAATATGCGGCGGTGCAATCAGCTTTGCTCATGCCTGTCTTTTTACTTTGTTTATGTACATGTTTGCTTCACTACTGGTTGCAGTAGCACATTATATTTATTTCCAGTTTATCGATCATGGATTTATTATCACACAATGCATGAATGATATGGAACAGATGTTAGTTACCCTTCCCGGAATGGAGACAGAGAAAGAAGTATTCAAAACCGCAATGGCCAATGCTCAGTCTTTATCATCCATTGATATCACGATGCAACTTTTATCATGGAATGTCTTTGCCGGTAGTTTACTTGCTATTCCTACGGCATTGTTTGTAATGAAGCGAAACAGAAATACTCCTGCAGGAACCTCAGAAGCCCCACAGGAATAATTCATAAATCATAATTCATAAATTAAGAATGGATATATCTGTAGTAATCCCCTTGTTCAACGAAGAAGAATCACTTCCCGAACTGTTTGCCTGGATTGAACGGGTAATGAAAGCCAATGGTTTCTCATACGAAGTTATTTTTGTCAATGATGGTAGTACAGATCGTTCATGGGAAATTATAGAGCAACTCAAAGCTCAGTCACCGATTGTAAAAGGAATTAAATTCCGTCGCAATTACGGTAAATCACCGGCTTTATACTGTGGATTCAAGCAGGCAGAAGGCGATGTGGTCATTACTATGGATGCAGATTTGCAAGACAGTCCGGACGAAATACCGGAACTCTACCGTATGATCACGGAAGAGGGTTATGATCTTGTTTCGGGATGGAAACAAAAGAGATATGATCCGCTTTCCAAAACACTCCCTACTAAATTATTCAATGCTACAGCACGTAAAGTATCGGGTATTAAAAATCTACACGACTTCAATTGTGGCTTGAAAGCCTATCGCCAGGCCGTAGTGAAGAATATCGAAGTATACGGCGAAATGCACCGTTATATCCCTTATCTGGCTAAAAATGCCGGATTTAAGAAAATCGGCGAGAAGGTGGTACAACATCAGGCACGTAAATTCGGTAAAACAAAGTTTGGTGGTCTGAATCGTTTCTTTAACGGATACCTGGATTTGATTTCTCTTTGGTTTCTTTCTACTTTCGGAGTAAAA
>OGPN01001205.1_pt1 | contig 17250 bp, 16 predicted proteins | sample 1552941 | NCBI WGS metagenome assembly OGPN01 (sample SAMEA2580220, study PRJEB22360) | human gut metagenome | biome: human gut; feature: human-associated habitat; material: faeces | place: Denmark | collected 2008/2010
CGAAAAGCTTCAGCACCTGCTTTGAGGCAATTAAAACAAAAAACGATAAGATGATTGAAATAATATAATTTACAGTTTCACCGTTCATAAACGAATTTGTGAAGCGGCTTTTTTTGCATTGCGTAATATCCATAAAACTCTCCGTAATAATTTATATTCTAATATTAACACACGCCGAAAAAATCTTCAACCGAATAATGTGTAATATTGAAAAAAGCTTGTTCATATATTTTCATTGAGGTGAGATGATTGGCATTAAATTCGATTATCCCGTGCCTGTCGGACGGTGTAAACGCTTCGTTGGCTCAGCTTCCCGCAGAAGTGCTCAAAAGCATAACGGAGCTGAGGATAAGGAAAAATCTGCCTTTGGTTATAGTATTCGGCAATCGGGTGTGCTTTATAACCGAGCAAGGGAAATTGATGAATCATATTTCGGAATTTGCTTACACGGTGAATGAAGATGAATTTGATTTGATTTTCAGGCGCCTGTGCAATTATTCCGTTCATTGCGAAATCGATAATATGATAAACGGCTTTATAACCGTGAACGGGGGAAACAGAGTGGGCGTTTGCTCGTCTGCCGTAATAAACGGCGGTCGTATAACTTCGGTTAAAAATCCCACTTCACTGAATATAAGAATTGCGAAGGAAATCAAAAATTGCGCCAAACCTGTGCTGAATATGCTTTATATAAACAAATTACCCAGTATAATCGTTGCCGCGCCGCCCGGCGGCGGTAAAACCACCTTTTTGCGTGATTTTGCAAGGCTGCTTTCTGGCGGCTTCAACAATAATTATCGCAAGGTTTGCATTATTGACGAGCGAAACGAAATTGCGTGTTGCACTTCATCCGGTGACTTTGCCGATGTAGGGCCTAATACGGATGTTGTTTGCGGCTTTCCGAAAGCAATAGGCATAGAAAATGCCGTTCGCTCGCTTTCGCCCGAAATGATTGTGTGCGATGAAATATCATCATTAAAAGAGATTGAAGCTATGAAAAACGGCTTCTTGAGCGGCGCGGCATTTGCCGTTTCCGTGCATGCTGGCAGCATGAGGCAGCTTATGAACAAAAAGCTTTTGCATGATTTGGTTGATACGGGCGAATTTGAATATATCGTTTTTCTGAAAAAATATACTGATGAGTTCGAGATTACGGAAGTCGGCGCACAATGAAATACGCAGGTTTGCTTTTTGTGAATGCGGCTTGCGCTTTCGCGGGTGTTTTTGCGGCGCTTAGGATTCGCGAAAAAAGCCGAGTGGCTCGCCTGCTGATTGAAATGGCGAATATGATGGAATCCATGCTTTCGTTCGGTTCCGAGGATTCGGTAAAAATCATTCGCACTCTTTCAAATGAAAAAGCTTTTGCCGAACTCACTTTTTTAAAAAATATGGATATTGAAAATATTGCCGTTTCAACCTGCCTGAACGAAAGTGATAACGAAAGAACGGCTTTGCTGTTTAAAATGCTCGGAAGCACCGATGTGCCGTCAATGATGAATAGCATTGAGGGATATAAGGCAAGCATGGAGCTGAGTGCATGTAAATATGATGAATATTGCAAAAGCCATGCAAAGCTGTTTGTCGCTTTCGGTTTGCTCGGCGGTTTGCTTTTAACGGTTCTTATACTATAAATCTTGTCGTTTTTTCTGATAATACGGCAAATCGCCCGAAAGGCTATGTGTAATTATGGATGTTAATTTTATCTTTAAAATCGCTGCCATAGGAATTATTATTTCCGTGCTGAACACCGTTTTGGTGCGAAGCGGGCGCGAGGATCAGGCAATGCTTACCACGCTTGCGGGCATAGTTGTGGTGCTGATGATGATTATTCCGCAAATCAGCGAGCTTTTTTCAACGGTTAAATCGTTGTTTGATTTATGAGCCGAATAATTGGTATAGCGCTTATTGCGCTTGTTTTCGGTATCTTTTTAAAGCAATACAATAAAACGGCAGCATTGCTGATTACTCTTGTTTCGTCCGTGCTTATATTTTGGCAGGCGGCTTCTTCGCTTGCGGATATAATGGGTGAATTGAAAAGCATAACGGCGGGCATTTCAGAATCCGCGGCATATATGAAAATTATGTTTAAAGTGCTCGTAATTGCGCTGGTTACGCAAATCGTGTCGGATATGTGCCGTGATTCAGGCGAATCCGCACTTGCAGGGCAAACGGAAACCGCCGCAAAAATCATGATAGTTGCTGTTGTTCTGCCTCTTATTCAGGCGGTTTTAAAGGTGATTTCGGGACTTGTAGTATGAAAAAAAGTAAGTTTATTTGCGCAGTATGCGCCGTATTTGTCATGCTTGCGGCTTCGGCCGTGCCGTTTGCGGCGTTTGCCGAGGAAGAATTAAATCAATCCGAATATGAAAATGTGCTTTCGGGATATGATTTATCGGCATTTGATGAGCTGGACGGTGACAGCTTAGCTCTTTTGAAAGATCTTGATCTGCTTGATTTTGATTATAAAAAGCTTTTGGATTTTTCGCTTTCCGATGTGCTTGCCGTGCTTAAAAATATGGTAACTGACTCAATTAAAGCACCGCTTAAAGGCTGCGCGGCGGTGATTGTTATAATCATGCTTTCCGCGCTTTTTCAGGGCTTTAAGCAAACCGTTGAAAGCGGCGAAATGGCAAGCGCCGTGTCAACCGTAAGCGCGATAGCGGTTTCGCTGATACTTGTTTCTGAAATCAAATTCACGGTTTCGGGAGGATGTGCGGCAATTGAAGTTTGTGCAAATTTTATATATGCTTTTTTTCCTGCGTTTTGCATAATCGTTGCCGCTTCGGGAAGCACTGTTGCCGCATTTTCAACAAATACTTTGCTTCTTTCAATGGCTCAAATTTTAAATTTTATTTCGCAAAATATTTTTATGCCTCTTTCAAATTGCTTTTTGGCGCTTGGCATCTGCTCCGGCATCAGAAACGAATTGAATCTCGGCGCACTTGTTTCAAATTTGAAAAAGTATTTGATAACCGCAATTTCAGTTTGCTCGGGCGTATTTATTTCTGTGCTTTCAATAAAAACCGCTGTTGCTTCAAGGGCGGATGCAATCGGACTGCGCTCAATTCGCTTTGCCATAAATTCCGTGGTGCCTGTTATAGGAAGTGCCGTCAGCGAGGGCTTGCTTTCAATTCAGGCGTATTCTTCCTTGATTCGCAGCAGCGTTGGTGTGGCGGGCATTGCCGCCGTGGCGGTTCTGTTTTTGCCGCCGATTTTGCAGGTGATGTTTTGGCGGCTGTTTTTAACTCTTTGCGCTTCCGTTTCCGATATTTTCGGAGATAAATCCGTTTCCTGCGTTTTGAATGCCTTTGCGGATGCGTTTTTAATCATGAATGTTATTCTTGTGCTTTGCACGGTAACAACAATTATTTCAATCGGAATTTTGATTGCGGCAAAAGGAAGTGTGTAATGGATTTCATAAAGAGCTGGACCTTTTCCGTGTGTGCAACCCTGCTGCTCGCTTCTGTTTTATCGCTTGTTTCGCCTCGCGGCGGTATGGGCAGATTTTATAAAATTGTGATTTCGCTGTTTGTGTTTTTTTCGTTTCTGTTTCCGCTCACCGAGTTTAACGCAGCAGATTTTAAAACGGATTTTGATATTGAAAGTCAATATCAAAGCAATGCTTTAAATTCGGCGCAAAATCAGGTGGAAGCGGCTGTTAAAACACGGCTTGAGCAGGCGGGATTTGCCGATTGCACCGTGCAGTGCCTCGCTACGCAAATCGGCAATGAAATCGAAATAGAAAATGTAACCGTTTGCGCCCCTTCGGGCAGTGACGGCGCAAAAATAAAATCCGAAATAATGGAATCGCTCGGCATTGCCGTTAATGTTGAAATTGCGGATTAGAGGAAAAGAAATGAAAAAGATTTTATCAAAAGAAAATTTGATTGAGCTTTTGAAAGACAAAAATTCAAAAAGAAAGTTGATTGCCGCTTTTGCGATTATAGGCGTTGCACTGATATTTCTTTCCGAAATAGGAACGCAGAAAAACGGTTCGGATAATTCGCGCTTTGCCGAGGCATCGTGCATAAATTATTCGGAATATGTGGAGGATTTAAATGAGCGGCTTTCCGATATAATCGGCAAAATAGACGGTGTGGGCGAATGCAGTGTTATGATAACCATGCAAAACACGCAGGAAAGTGTTTATGCCGAAAATAAAGAAAATTCTCAAAACGGAAGTTCTGTTTCCGAAAACAGCGAATATGATGAGGCAAAGTCCGAGCAGGCTAAAATCGAGGCTCGAATTAACGAGCTTGAATATCAGCTTGATCATGCCGAAATTATCGATGTTGAGGATGCAGATGCCGTTTCAATCGGCAAAAAAGTAACCGTTAAGCGCCTGAGCGACGGCGTTGAGGCAACCTATGAAATCGTAGGCTTTGCTCAGTCCGATCCGGCAAACGGCAAAATTTCCGATGAAAGCCCCGTGGGCAAAGCGCTTGTAGGCTCAAAGGCAGGCCAAACGGTTGTTGTTGAAGCGCCAATCGGCAATTTGGAATATGAAATTTTGAGTATTGATTGATTAAAGAGGTATTTTTATGGCAGGAAAGTTTGAAATCAGCAAGGCTGCTGACGGCACTTTCTCTTTTGAATTTAAAAATGAGGACAAGATTTACGCCGCTTCACCCGTTTTTCAAAAAGAGGATGAGTGCAAAAGAGGCGTAAAAGCAGTTAAGAAAAACAGCCGTATGAAGGTGCAAAACACTATTGCGGGCGATGAAGAAAAAACAAACCCCAAATTTCTTGTTGAGCAGGACGGCGATAAGGTAAAATACACTCTCTTTCTTCAAACGGGCGCCGTTGCCTGCACAGGCTCTGCCGAAACAGAGGCCGAGGCTCTTGAAAATATCGAGTTTATAGGTAATAACGCAAATGCAGCTCCCATGGCTGTTGCCGAGGTTGTGCTTTCCGAAAACGAACAAAAGCAAATCAGGATAGATAAGCTCAGGGCTTTGCAGGAAAGCGGCAAGGATCCTTTTGAAATCACGCTTGCAACGCAACCCCACCACTCGGATGATATTAAGGCGAATTTTGAAGCGCTTGAAAACCAAGATGTTGTTATCGCCGGCAGAATTATGACATGGCGCGATATGGGCAAGGCCAATTTCATTGATGTGCAGGACAGAAACGGCAGAATTCAAGCCTATGTGAGAATGAATGATATCGGCGAGGACGCTTTTAAAGAATTTAAATCCTGGGATCTCGGCGATATCGTTGAAATCAAGGGCTATGTGTTCAAAACCAGAACGGGCGAGGTTTCCGTTCACGCAAAGGAAATCAGGCTGCTTTCAAAATCCCTGCTTCCGCTGCCCGAAAAATTCCACGGCTTAACGGATACGGATACACGCTATAGAAAGCGTTATCTTGATATGATAATGAATCCCGATGTTAAGGACACTTTCATTAAGCGTTCAAAAATCATAACCTCCATCAGGAATTATCTTGATAATCACGGCTTTATCGAGGTTGAAACCCCGATTTTGAACACAATTCCGGGCGGTGCAGCCGCAAGGCCGTTCATCACCCATCACAACACTCTTGATATGGATATGTATCTTCGCATTGCTACGGAGCTTTATCTTAAAAGGCTTATCGTGGGCGGTATGGAAAGAGTGTATGAAATCGGCAGAAACTTCAGAAACGAGGGTATGGATGTTCGCCACAATCCCGAATTCACCTGCATAGAGCTTTATCAGGCGTTCACGGATTATCACGGCATGATGGATATTGCCGAGGCGCTTATCCGCAATGCCGCAAGCGAGGTTTGCGACAGCCTGCATATCACATTTAACGGCACGGCTATTGACCTTGAAAGTCCGTTCCGCCGCCTCACTATGATTGACGCGGTTAGGGAATACAGCGGCGTTGATTTTGCCGAGTTTATGAGCGATAATGAAAAGGCAATCGCAATTGCCAATGAAAAGGGCATTGAAATTCAGCCCGGTAAGGCAACTTGGGGAGATATTCTTAACAGCTTCTTTGAGGAATTTGTTGAGGAAAATCTCACTCAGCCCACCTTCATTATGGATTATCCCGTTGAGGTCAGCCCGCTCACAAAGCGTAAGCCCGATTGCCCCGTGCTCACCGAAAGGTTTGAGCTTTTCATTCTCGGCGGCGAATACGGCAATGCTTATTCAGAACTTAATGATCCTATCGATCAAATGTCGCGCTTTGAGGCTCAAATGAAGCTGCGCGAGGCAGGCGATGACGAAGCTAATATGATAGACCATGATTTCGTTACCGCGCTTGAATACGGTATGCCTCCCACCGGCGGACTCGGTATCGGAATAGACAGGCTTGTTATGCTCCTCACGGATTCTTACAGCATTCGCGATGTTTTGCTTTTCCCGACAATGAAGCCGTTGGACTCTGACAAGAAGGTTTCCAAGGAAGTTTCTGCTCCTGCGGAGGCTGCTCAGACTGCTCCCGTTGTGGAGGAAAAAATTGATTTTTCCAATGTTCAGATCGAGCCTCTGTTCCAAGATCAGGTCGATTTTGACACCTTCTCCAAGAGCGATTTCCGTGCCGTGAAGGTCAAGGAATGCGAAGCTGTGAAGAAGTCCAAAAAGCTCTTAAAGTTCGTTTTGGACGACGGAACCGGCGTAGATAGGGTCATTTTGAGTGGAATTCACGAATATTATGAGCCGGAAGAACTGGTTGGTAAGACCTGCATTGCAATCACCAATCTGCCTCCAAGAGCGATGATGGGTATCGACTCCTGTGGTATGTTGATCTCTGCCGTGTATCACGAAAACGGTGAAGAAAAGTTGCATTTGCTGATGGTCGATCCTCACATTCCGGCAGGCGCAAAGCTCTATTGATTGACCCTAAATTGTCGGTGCTTACGCCACAACTTACGCCAATTTACTCCGAGCTTACGCCAAAAATGCGTTTGGAATTTTGCGATTGCAGACAAGTTCCGATAGCATACGATAATTTCATATGATTTAAGCCCGCTGATTTCGGTCAGCGGGCTTTTTCTATTTCTGCCCCTATTACATCTCTGTGATGTGATAGGGGCTTTTTTTATCCCTGAAAGGAGGTCGAAAAAAATTTTTTGAAAAATCTCAAAAAAACTTCGTACAAATCGAAAAAAATTTCCCAGTTGGTTAGTGAGGGCAAAAACCTCACGAACCTTGAAAACCGAATACACATTCAACAGGTACATTCCTGATCGGGGGCGAAAGCCCCAGCCGGATGAAGGTGCGCCACGAACTTCCTGCCCACAAGGGTTATCACGGAAAGCAAGGTTGGTAGCGATTCCGAACCATTCTGAAATATCCGCTTGCTACGGATAAGGCGATGAAACGATTCAGGGACAATGATACTTCCCTATGGGGCTGGCGGAGTACCCGGCAGAGGTGAGATTCCTATGAGTTCGGTCAGCAGCCGAACGCTTGTTGATTTCCTTTTACGCATTTGGGGGATGAGATCGAGTTAAATGCGACCACCAAAGCACAGGACACGCTTCCTGTGTTTTGGTGGATCAAGCGATCCAAATCTAATAAGAAGGAGGAAAAGCGAAATGCCAAACTGTAAAACCATTGCTATCTGCAATCAGAAAGGCGGCACAGGCAAAACGACCACAACGGTTAATTTGGGTGTTGGGCTTGCACGACTCGGCAAGAAGGTACTCCTTGTAGATGCCGACCCGCAGGGCGACCTCACAACTTGCCTTGGGTGGCGAGATAATGACAGTCTTACGACGACTATTACCGACAAGCTTTCCGGGGTTATCCGGGAGGATCATTCAGACCCACAAAGCGGTATTCTGCATCACGAGGAAAATGTCGATCTGCTCCCTGCCAACATCGAGCTGTCTGCTATGGAAATGATGCTTGTCACCGCAATGAGCCGTGAAACCATTCTGAGAAGCTATCTGAGCAAGGTCAAAGACAATTATGACTATGTGCTGATTGACTGTATGCCTTCGCTCGGTATGGTAACTCTGAATGCTTTGGCGGCGGCAGATAGCGTAATCATTCCCGTGCAGGCGCAATACCTTCCGGCAAAGGGAATGACCCAACTGATGCAGACCATTGGAAAGGTCAGGCAGTACATCAATCCGAGCCTGCGAATCGACGGTATCCTATTGAACATCGTAGATAACCGCACCAACCTCGCAAAAAGCACTGCCGACGCACTGCGAAAGAACTTTGGGAGCGTTATTAAGATATACCGTTCCTCCATTCCTATGGCAGTGAAAGCCGCAGAGGTTGCTTCCAAGGGCGTAAGCATCTACAAGTATGAGCCGAGCAGTCCTGTTGCAAGGGCTTATGCTGAATTCGCAAAGGAGGTGTCTGCCGATGGCAGGAAGAAAGAGCGACTTCACTCTGCCGACGCTCGATGACCTGTTTTCTACACAAGAGCTTCGGGACGATGCCAAGCTCAGTAAAATCCGAGATATTCCCCTTGAGCTGATCGACGATTTTCCCGACCACCCATTTAAGGTACGGGACGACGAGGATATGATACAGCTTGTGGAGAGTGTCAAGGAGCGAGGAGTCATTACTCCGGCTACCGTGCGTCAAAAAGAGGACGGCAGATATGAGCTGATTTCCGGTCACAGGCGAAAACGGGCTTGCGAGCTTGCCGGGTTTGAAGCACTCCGTTGCGAGGTCGTAGACCTTGACCGTGATGCTGCCACTGTGCTGATGGTGGAGAGCAATTACCAGCGGTCGCAGATACTTCCCTCAGAAAAGGCGTTTGCCTATAAAATGCGGCTGGAAGCGATGAACAGACAGGGACAGCGATCAGATTTAACTTGTGCACCAGTGGGGCACAAGTTGGATGGTGCAAAATCAAGAGATATTCTTGGCGATGAAGTTGGCGAAAGTCGTGAACAGATTCGCCGATATATCCGACTGACAAATCTTGTACCTGAACTGCTCGACCTTGTGGACGAGGGCAAAATTAAAATGCGTCCTGCGGTGGAGCTTTCCTATTTGGACGAGGACAGCCAGCGGGCGGTAGTTGATGAAATCGATCTGAACCAATGCACCCCGTCCCACGATCAGACCATTCGTATGCGGAAGTTCTTCACAGATGGAAAACTCACGCCGGAGGTGGTGTCCGCCATTATGAGCGAGGAAAAGCCAAACCAGCGTGAGAAAATCGTCCTGCGTGGGGACAAGGTGCGAGGTTTGATCCCAAAAAATATCCCCGTAAGCCAAACGGAGGATTATGTGGTCAAAGCACTGGAGCATTACAGCCGTTTTCTTCGTCAGCGGGCAGAGCGTGACAGCCGATAGGTACACGGAGTATGTTTCCTGCTGTCCCCTTCCTCACACTCCAACCCCTGAGAACTTCCAGACTATCCGAGAATAAATAATCTATCTCCTAACTTTATCTCTATCTCTCTAAATAAGTCTATCTAAGAGAGGCTCGGAGATCGCACAGTTTGGAATTGCGCCCACCGGCGATATGATAAAAAATTACGCTTCAAAACGCATCTTTGTCTGAACGGTTATCATCGGGTAGAATGTGGTCGAAGGGAGTGAAGCGTATGAAATCCAAAATCGCAGTTCTTTTTCTCATTGTCCTTTTGTGCCTGACTTCGGGGTGCAGCAACACCTCGCAGATTGCAGAACAGCCCGCCCCGGTTTCTTCTTCGGAGAGTAACAAAGCTCCTTACCAATCAGAAACGGCGCAGGCGACAGAGAAAACGGAGGTTGAACAGCCCCGAAGTACAGAGCCGAAAGACGATGACCGTTCAACAGAAGCAACGGTAGGCGTGTTGGATAGCAGTATTCAAACAAAACCGGCATCCGAACAGCCTAACAGCGGCACAACGCCGCCACAGGTAAGCGAACCGTCCAAGACACCTGATGAGTCCGAGCGCCATCCGGAAGTCTCTGCACCGTCCGAAAAGGAACAGCCCACACCTCCGGCAACGGAAGAACCAAAACCGGCAGAACAACCACAACCGACTGAACCGCCGCAGGAAGAACCAACAGAGCCGGCATTTGACATCGACTACTGGATCAGCTTTGCCAAGAGTTACGCCGAGAGCATCGGACTTACGCTCGACAGCGGAGCCGTGTATTGCTGGGATAACCCCATCGCCGCAGGCGTAAAATGCAAATACACCGAACGGGATATTCGTGGCTATCTCGACCGATATGCCAAGGACGGCGACATCACCGATGTGTGGATTTGGTATGAGCAGACCGGGATCGGCTCTTATGAAATCTATATCGGCTACGCATAACAACAAAACACATTTCACCCGAAACGCATCGTCATTGCACGGTGCGTTTTTTATTTCCAAGGAGGTAAAAAACACAATGAAAAAGAACCTTTTCAAGCGAGGGATGGCGGGACTGCTTTCCCTCGTGATGTGCCTGACAGCCCTTGTGGGGATCGGCACAACTACTGCCTATGCCGCAGGAGAAAGAGCCGAGGTCTACCTTGTTTCTTTTCCGAGAAGCGGCGATGCTAATATTGATTACAGCGGTACTTGGGGGCATCCCAATCTCCGGTATATGAACGGCTGGCATTCCGGTGAGTCCAAGTACACTACCATTCGAGCAATGCACTCGTATGACGGTAACATCTGTTACTGCATTGAGCCGGGAGTGCAGCAGGATACCGGCGACACTTATACCAGTAAGGACGAAACCTTTTGGGACAACCTGCCCTCAGACATCAACAGCACCATTTCCCCCTATGATATGAAGCTGTTCATCGGGCGTATTATGCAGTACGGTTACACGGGACCCATCAGCACCTCGTGGCGTTCACAGAACCCCGCTGATGCCGCAACGCTGGCGGAAGCTATGGCAACACAGGTTCTCATTTGGGAAACTGTTGTCGGTGAGCGTGACGAGGACTTCGATTATGTAAGCCCCGGTAGCTACGATGCAGTTAAGGGCGTTATCAGCACCGCCCATCCGCTGTATGACCTGTTTTGCGATTACTATGACAGCATTGAAGCAAGCGTCCAGCGTCACTCTGCCATCCCCAGCTTTATGTCCAAAAACCCAAACAGAGCGCAGAGCGTGGAACTGGAGTGGGACGGTAGCGGTTACACCGCTACCCTGACAGACCACAACCGTGTGCTTTCCGATTACAGCTTTTCCGCTAATGAGGATGGCATTTCTTTCAGCGTCAACGGAAACCAGCTCATTATCACAGCAACGGATGCTCCTTCTGACAGCGTAAGAATTACCGCCAATAAGGTCGGTTCAACCCGCCGAGGTATCATTACTTGGACGGACGGGAGATACGCTCCCGGAGGCGGTATTCAGGATGTAGTCAGCTACGCTCAAGAGGTTAATGACCCGGTGCAGGCATTCCTCAATCTGAAGGTGTCCTACGGCTCTGCCAAGATCGTCAAGACCTCGGAGGACGGCAAGGTGGATAACCTCACCTTTACCGTTACCGGCAACGGCGTCAATCAGACCGTCAAGACCAACTCCAAGGGCGAGATTCAGATCGACAACCTGATGCCCGGCGTTTACACCGTGACCGAGATGGATTACGACAAGTATGAGCCGCAGGAGTCCCGCCGTGTGACGGTAGTTTCCAGTCAGGTTTCTACCGTAAACTTCAACAACAAACTCAAGCGAGGAGATTTGCAGATCGTGAAGTCCTCGGAGGACAATCTCAACGAGGGCGTGACCTTCCACCTTTACGGCACTTCACTTTCCGGCATTGCCGTGGACGAGTATGCCGCAACCGATGCAAACGGCGTGGCGACCTTTGAAGATGTCCTTATCTCCGGTTCCACACCTTATACCGTGGAGGAAGTGGACACTGCTGTTCGCTATATTGTTCCCAAAGCGCAGTCTGCACCTATCAACTGGAACGAGGTCACGAACCGCAGCTTCCTCAATATTTTGAAGAAGTTTTCCGTGACCGTTACCAAGAGCGACGCTGAAACCGGCACGGTGCAGGGTGATGCTTCTCTTGCCGGTGCTGTTTACGGCATCTATAAGGGTGAAACCCTTGTTGATACCTACACCACCGACAAAAACGGGCAGTTCGTTACCAAGGAGTATATCTGCGATAACGACTGGACGGTGCGAGAGATCACACCCTCCGAGGGCTATCTGCTTGATTCCACCGTTCATAAGGTCGGTGCAGAGCCGCAGCTTTATACCGTGGAGCATAATCAGACGGCAAATGATGTGACCGAGCAGGTCGTAAAGGGTAATATCGCCATCATCAAGCACACCGATAACGGTGATACGCAGATTGAAACACCCGAAAGCGGCGCAGAGTTTGCTGTGTACCTGAAAGCCGCAGGCAGCTACGAGGTTGCCGAGGACACCGAGCGTGATTATCTCACCTGTGATGAAAACGGCTTTGCTCAGACCAAGGATATGCCTTACGGCATCTACACCGTCCATCAGGTTTCTGGCTGGGAAGGCAGCGAGCTGATGCCCGACTTTGATGTGTTCATTTCTCAGAATGGGGCGACTTATCGCTACCTTATCAACAATGCACCCTTTAACAGCTTCATCAAGATCGTGAAGCAGGACGCAGAAACCGGCAAGACCATCCCTTATGCCGGTGCAGGCTTCAAGATTTATGACCCGGACGGCAACCCCGTAACAATGACCTTCACTTACCCGACGCCCACCACCATTGATGTGTTCTACACCAATGCAGAAGGTTCTCTTGTTACGCCGGAAAAGCTGTCCTTTGGAAAGGGGTACTCTATTGTCGAGGTACAGGCTCCCTACGGCTATGTCCTCGATGAAACGCCTGTGTACTTCGATGTCACGGAGGATAATTCCACAGAAGAAAGCGGGGTTACGGTAGTAAAAGTGGATAAGCCCAATATGGCACAGAAAGGCACCATCACCGTGGAAAAAACCGGCGAGGTGTTCTTCGGCGTTTCCGTCATCGGCGGCGTTGATGAAAGCGGAAACGAACTGCCCACCATCTATCAGCCGCAGTATGAAAAGCGTGGACTTCCCGGTGCGGTCTATGAGATCATCGCCGCAGAGGATATTATCACGCAGGACGGCACTGTCCGAAATCAGAAGGGCGAGGTTGTAGACACCGTTACAACCGATGAAACCGGCACAGCGGTGAGCCGTGAACTTTATCTCGGCAAATATGAGGTTCGTGAGATCACAGCACCCCACGGGATGGTGCTAAACCCGGAACCTCACTGCGTCGAGCTTGTTTACGCCGGTCAGAATGTTGCCGTAACGGAAACGGCGACTTCGTTCGAGAACGAGCGTCAGAAGGTGGAGATCAGCCTTGTAAAGTCCATCGAGCAGAATGAGCGCTTCGGCATTGGCAATAACGGTGAAATGAAGAACATTTCCTTTGGGCTGTTCGCCGCCGAGGAGATCGTATCTGCCAGCGGCACTTCCATTCCCGCAAATGGTCTTGTTGAGATCATCTCTCTGAATGAGGACGGAACGGCGAAAATCAAGACTGACCTTCCTTTTGGAAGCTACTATGTGCAGGAGCTTGCCACCGACAGTCACTACAAGCTCTCCGATACCAAGTATCCCGTTACCTTTGGGTATGCAGGTCAGGATACAGCGGTGGTGAAAATCGCTGTCAATGATGGGAATGCTGTTGAAAACAAGCTGATCTACGGTTCTGTTTCCGGCAAGAAGGTCGATGAAAACGGCAGTGCCCTCGGCGGTGCGCTGATTGGACTGTTCCGCACGGATGACGGCGATTTTACAAAGGAAAACGCTCTGCTGACTGCCACTTCTGCTGAAGATGGTAGTTTTTCTTTTGAGAACATCCCTTACGGCACTTGGTATGTCCGTGAAATCGAACAGCCCGCCGGCTTCGTGCTGGATGACACCATCTATCCCGTGACCATCGGCGCAGACGGTCAGGTCGTGGAGATCAAAATCGTCAACAGGTATGTCCGTGGCAACATCCATCTGACCAAGGTGGATTCCGAATATCCTGACAATAAGCTGACCGGAGCAACCTTTGAGGTCTATAAGGACAGTAACGCAAACGGCAAGCTGGACGATGGCGATGAACTGCTCGGCACACTGACCGAAAAGGAAATCGGTGAATACGGTATGAATGACCTGTTCTATGGTCGCTACTTCGTCAAGGAAACCAAAGCCCCGGAGGGTTTTATCCTCGATACCGGCGTGTATGAAGTGATGATCGACACCAACGGCAAGACCTACGAGGTGGAGAACAAGGCAGGCGTCGGCTTCATCAATGATGCGATGCGTGGCAACCTGAAGATTGTTAAGACCTCCTCTGACGGCAAGGTCAAGGGCTTTGCTTTCCGCATTACCGGAGCAAATGGATATGACATTATCCTTGAAACCAACGATAAGGGTGAGATCTTCATTGACGGGCTTCGCATCGGGGACTACACCATTTCTGAGGTAAACAACTCGGCTTCTTCGATGTATGTCATCCCTGCTGATAAGAAGGCAACGGTCAAGCTCGGCTCCACTACCATTGTGGAGATGCACAATGTTCTGCGTGATACGCCCAAGACCGGCGATACCACCAATTTGCCGCTGCTCTATGCCCTTGCAGGTCTGTCCGCAGTGGGCATCGCTGTGTGCGGCGTTATCGGCTTCAAGAAAAAGAAGAAGGAGGATCGTAACTAATGGAACCTAAAACCATCGTGGCTATCGTACTGGTAGCCTTTATCATCGGCGGCTTTATCTTCTTGCAGATTAGATCGAAAAACAAGAAGTGAGCTGATTATCCAAGGGGCGGAGCAAAAACTCCGCCCCTTTTCTATATCACAAGGAGGTACGCAATGAACCATCTCAAAAAGATTGAGGATAGGGTTATTTCCATTCTCAAAACCAATGTTGACGCACGAAGCGACGATATGATGTTGTATCTTCTCGTGTGTAACAGCTTTTACAGCAATGAAAACTCGGTTGGAAAAATGCCTTTTGAGGTCGTGATGAAGAACTACAAGGAACTCGAACTACCCCATTTTGAAAGTGTCCGTAGGACGAGAGCAAAAATCCAGTCTGAACACCCAGAATTGGCTTGTTCTCCCGAATGCCGAAAAGCACGAAAGAGGATGCAGCATCTTTATTCCAACTATGTTATGAACTAAGGACGGTGATTTCTATGGAAAATGAAAAGAGAAAGGTCGGTGATTACACCGTCCTCTGCGCCGTGAACATCGGCTCCCGTGAAATCATCCTTGCTGAGAATGAGCAGAGTGCCAACGGAGAACGCTTCCTCTGCTGCTACGGAGAGCGAAACGACATATTTGAGAAGTTTAGCGAGTGCGCCGTTGGTGACGACTATATTGATGCGGCACTGTTCTTTGCAGAGCGCATCAAGAAAGATGCCGAGCAGTTTCGGGCAGAGGTTGAAAAACTGGATATTCCCGTTACGGTTATCACTCAGGTAGACTGTATCCCCGACCACTACAAGAACGACATCAACGGCAAAATCATTGCCATCAATCCGGCTGTTCTCAAGCCGGAGTACCAACGAGCTGACCGGCAACTCTATTATGTGACCGGTGGCTTTGGAGCTTCAGCAAATGCCCGTGGCAGCGCCGTATTTTGCAAAAACCTCTATGACGGCAAGAATACCCGTTTTGAGCGTATGGATGTGCTGGGTGAAATAAAGCCGGAGCGTATGCCTGATTGGGCAAAAGAAAAAGCGGCTGCTTTTAGCCGCACAATTCAAGGAAAAGACCACGAGCGATAAGGAGGCAGATTTCTATGGCAACAAAGAAAACCGCAGGCGAACAGGGCTTGCAGCAGAAAATGAAGGTGCTGGCAAAGCTCTTTGACGCAGGCTGTAAAACCGAAAAGGATTTGAAGGCGCTGACCTTGCCGACGATCCTGAAAATCCCCGATGTGACCGTGCCGGATATGACGGTCATCATCGAGCTTCAGGAGCAGGTTGCAAAGAACCGCCTTTTCTCTTACTTGGGAGGTGGAACAGATGAGCCAAGCGACACGACCGAATGACCGCCACATCATTTGGAGCAACCAAAACCTTGATGTGGACGACTGGCGAGAGGACTACAAGGAGTTCCTTGAGGCGAATGAACTGGACGACGACCCGAATGATGAGCAGGCACTCTATGAGTGGATGGAGGAAACCAATTACGACTACCTCTCCGATGAGCGAGTCAACCTGAATGTTCAGCTTTCCCAGCCGATCATTGTCATTGGCGACATCGGCAGATGGAACGGCAGAGTGATGGGCTACAAGGACATCCCCTCCGGCAACATCCGAGATTGCCTGTATGCCGACACCGACTATACCGAATGGTATGTAGATAAGTACGGCGATCTTCGTGCCGATGCAACTCACCACGACGGCACAAATCACTATCTCTACCGTGTGTTCAAAGACGGTGTTTCCGAAACACAGATGGAGAACCTGAGAGTTAAAATCTATCACGGCAAAGCCACACGAGCCGATATTACCCGGCTGACCCGGCGACTTGGGGATGAGATCGCCGCCGTTTACGGCTTTGACATCCCAAAACAACGAACACCGCAAGAAAGGGGCGCAAGATAATGACAGATTTCACACTGCGACCGCTGACCGTTCCCGAACGCAAATACACCTACGCTCAAAGCTCGCAGCTTCAAGGGCAGACAGGCAATATCGGTTATCTGCGTGGGGACTTCGGCTCAAGCGGCGATCAGTTTTATACCACTTGGTTTGATACCCGACCGCAATGGAAAAGCGATGAGTTCAAGCGGGACTTGGACGATGTAATCAACGCCCTGCGCTCCGAGGAGTACGGACTGCTTCAAAGCCGTTCTCAGATGGTGCGTTATGGGCGTGAGAACAAGGAAAGCGAAATGCAGGGTGCTTATACCACTGAGTTCGGCTTCCGAGCAGATACCGAGAAATATGCGTTCGTGCTTCGCTGTAATCCAACGAGGGGCGACTATAACTTCTACTGCCTCTGCTATGTAAAGGAATGGCTGGACAAGCACATCGAAGAAGCCAACCGGGATATTCGCTTTATTGACAGCCACTATAAAGAGCTGTTCCGTATCCCGGACGGAGAGCGCATCATTGTGACCGACCGTGACGGTAAGACGGAAAGCTATCCCTGCCGCTATATTGACAACTATCACACAGAGGTTGGGCGCAATCTCTTTCACATTTGCGAGTTTGCCGAGCGTATGGAGCAAGGCGGCTGTACCTACGCTCCAATGGAGCCGCCCTTGCCTCCGATGTGCTATTCCATACTCCCGTCAACCGGCGAGGTCATTCAAATCGCCCGCTGGCAAAAGGGCTACACCGCTACAAGTTTTAACGACGGGAACCGTGCGGAGAACGAAGCAATCA
>OGPN01001212.1_pt1 | contig 17178 bp, 10 predicted proteins | sample 1552941 | NCBI WGS metagenome assembly OGPN01 (sample SAMEA2580220, study PRJEB22360) | human gut metagenome | biome: human gut; feature: human-associated habitat; material: faeces | place: Denmark | collected 2008/2010
GTACATCGCCTAATCGTAAATAGATTAAGTTTTGAGCTTAATAGCTTCTGTCGTTACCATCTATTTATTTCTTCGGTGCTGATAAAGTTCTATCTCGTAGAGTAACGTAGGAAGCCTCGGTGTGTAATATTGTTTTAGATGTACATGTAAAGCAGTACGACATGTGCATGTGGTGCAGTACGACATGTACATGTGGTACAGTGAAACATGTACATGTAAAACAAGGCTGCTCACGGGGAAAAGGAACGTTCCTTTCTGAGAAAGACAAAGTACAACACCGGGCAACGGTGTGCTTTCCGCATGGGGAGGTACACCAGACGATGGTTGATTGAAATGTGGATAGACGCGAATTCTCGCAAAGAAAAGAGAGGATTCACCACAGAATACAGAGGATTTTATTCTTTTTATGCCAAGTCGATAATTTCTCTGTGTCCTCCGTGTCCTCTGTGGTGAACTGATTCAGGTTTGGTCAAAAGTAGAATCCCAGATTCACATAGAACCCTGCCTTCTTACTTTGATTAGAGTATCCCAATGAAGCTTCAAGGGGGCCGAACATACTGTCTATTCCGTAACTTAAACTGAATCCGTAGATACATTTATCTTCCAAGATGTCGAAGAAGTTATTATTGGTTAGTGCTACATTACCTGTCAGGCTGATGTAGTGTTTGGTCCATAAGCGTTGACGTAGTTTTAAACCGCCTACTACTACGGAGTTTTTCATTATTTCGATATTATCAATTCCGGCAAAAGGCATTTGTTGTGAAATGAACCGTCCGAAGTAGTTACCACCCAATGCATTGGTATACGGGTAGGGGATATCTCTACCTATAAGCACTCTTCCATATATAGCGGGAAGCAAGGCAAAACGATTGGTTAATTGGAAAGCTTCCACCCATGAAGCGTTAAGTGCTGAAAATGGGGCATGTCCTTTATACTTTGCCATGTTATCTGTATAAAGTGAATATCCGGCTTTAAAATCTGCACCTTGGTTGGGGAAATATCCTTTATTGAATGTATTATAATGCACCTGCGCAAAGTAACTGAAGAAATGTTCCGGTTTTATTTTCAGATTATACTCCGGGCTGGTATACAAAAAATCTTTGTATTTGAAATATTCGAATCGTGCTCCGACAGCAAAACGCAGGTTCTTATACCATACGTCCGAGAAGCTGAATTCTCCCGAATGGTACTTATAAGTGGTATTATAAGCACGGTCACCATGATTGTAGATATTGATATCATTATATTCGAAGAGGTAGCCGAAATTGAAGTTCCTCATCTGCATCGGTTCCAGGGTATAATCTACGCGGGCAGCATATCGCTTCCCCAAACGTCCGGTTACAGATACTTTAGACGGAATATGTGTCTTTAAGTTTAGGGTCGCATTCAGCAGCATAGAAGCAATTTCTTCAGAGTCGAAACGAATGCCCAGGTTGATTTTCCGTTCATACTTTTCTTCTAACAAAAAGTCTAACTTGTCTCCCTCCGGTGTACTGGTAAGTTTATAGCTGACATTGGAATATGCCTGACTTCCCCGTAATACGGAAAGTGCTTTTTCCAATTGAGCTACACTGATTTCGCTATCTTCTTTCAATTTACATTTCCGCATCATCCATTTTTTATCTACATCTTCAATACCGGAAAAATTGATCTCTTTTACAAAGAACTTTCTGGAAGAAGATAAGGAAGTATAAGGCCCATGAGGAGTTGGTTTATAATCTGCCGGGATACCTATTTTCTTTTTTAGCTTCAACAGTTCGCTCCATTTCTCCTGTGCTGCTTCTTCCCCTCGATTGGTGAGCGTATCCAGTGCATTGGGAGTAAAGCTGGCAGCAGAATATCCTTTTACATTTACTTTTATATAAACATCTGTAGCTGCTACGTTTTGTTCATAATTTTTTTGTGTAGTAAGATCGATAATCTGCAACAAAATATCAGGTGCCGTATTAAGTTCATTTGCTGTTCGCAGCTTATCCTGTACATCTACTCCGATGATTACTTCGGCTCCCATTGCTTTGGCTATATTTACCGGATAGTTATTTTTCATACCACCGTCTACTAATACCATACTATCTATTCGCACAGGAGTAAATACGCCAGGAATAGCCATGCTTGCACGCATAGCTGTGGCAAGTACACCACTATGGAATACTATTTCGTCGCCATTCACAACGTTTTCCGAAACACAAGCGAAAGGGATTGGCATTTTATTAAAATCAATAGAGTCATGATATCCCACAGTGAGGTCAGAGAAGAGGTTAGCAAGGTTTTGTCCTTTGATAACTCCTCCCGAGGCTTGCTCTTTGAAACCCTTTCCGGTTAGAGGGAGAGAGAGTACATACGTTTCCGACTTTTCCCGTTCGGACATAGTCTGTTGGCTTCGTTTGATCCGGTCACTGAGGAGGAAAGTCCAGTCTTGCTTTTTCACCATGCTGTCAAGTTGCTCCGGTGTGTAGCCGATAGAATATAAACCTCCGATAATAGATCCCATACTGGTACCTACAATATAATCGATGGGGATACCTGCTTCTTCGATCACTTTCAATGCTCCAATGTGTGCAACACCTTTTGCACCACCACCGCTTAGCACCACGCCTACCTTTTTGCGTTGCTGTGCCGAAGTAGGTAAAGCCAAAAAAAGACACGTCAGGAGAACTAATGTTAAAGATAAATGTTTTTTCATTAAGATGGGTTTATTACGTGTAACATATAAAATACAAATGTACGTGATAAATTGTTTTGCTTTAGGCAGATTTCTCTACTTTTGTGGCCCAAAAGTCGGAATTGTGGATAAATTCTACAGTTTGCAGTAAAATTCCACAGATGCCCAATAACTGTATATACAGTATAAACAGCTTGTTTATAGCAGATAAATGAAGTTTTTGCCGTTTTGGTACGCAACTTGTACGACAAGAGACTAAGAACAAACATAAGTTAAATTAACTAATTCAACCGATTATGAGATTATTTCTCTCAAAGAAAGAATTGAAACTAAAGAAAAAGAGAACCATTGCTACTGTTGTTTGCATTGTTCTGATATTAGGTATTTACTGGGTATTAACACGTCCGCATAAGGCTGAACCGGAAATACCTACAGTGATAGTAGAGGCTGCAGCAAAAGATGATGTAGAGATTTATGGTGAGTATGTAGGTCGTATTCGTGCCCAGCAATTTGTTGAAGTGCGTGCCCGTGTAGAAGGTTATCTGGAACAGATGCTTTTCGCAGAGGGTACCTATGTGAATAAAAACCAGGTACTTTTTGTTATTAATCAGGAGCAGTATCGGGCAAAAGCAGATAAAGCACGTGCACAGCTGAAAAAAGATGAGGCGCAGGCCCTGAAGGCTCAGCGTGACTTTGAACGTATCAAACCGCTTTATGCTCAGAATGCTGCCAGCCAACTGGATCTTGATAATGCCGAAGCTGCCTATGAAAGTGCAATGGCTACGGTTGCCATGAGTGAAGCCGATCTGGCGCAGGCAGAGATGGAGCTGGGATATACGTTGGTTCGCTCTCCACTTTCGGGGCATATCAGTGAACGAAACGTCGACCTCGGGACATTGGTTGGGCCGGGTGCGAAGTCTTTGCTGGCTACCATCGTAAAGAGTGATACAGTGCTGGTGGATTTTAATATGACTGCACTGGATTATCTGAAAAGTAAAGAACGGAATATTAATATCGGGCAGCAGGATTCCAGTCGTTCCTGGCAGCCCAACATTTCTATTACATTGGCTGATAATACGGTCTATCCATACAAAGGTTACGTGGATTTTGCCGAACCACAAGTGGACCCTCAGACGGGGACGTTCTCTGTCCGGGCCGAGATGCCCAATCCGAAGCAGGTATTGCTACCCGGACAGTTCACAAAAGTGAAGCTATTGCTCGATGTCAGGGAAGGTGCTGTTGTGGTACCTCTCAAAGCTGTAACAATTGAGAAAGGTGGTGCTTATATCTACGTGATGCGTAAAGACTCAACAGTAGAGAAGCGTTTCATAGAATTAGGACCTGAGTTTGGCAACAAGGTAGTTGTGGAACGCGGACTTGCACAGGGAGAAATGATTGTTGTTGAAGGATTCCACAAACTCAATCCGGGAATGAAAGTCCGGGTAGTAGAAGCCGATAAGACCGAAGAAGTGGATAACGCTATAAAGGAGTAAATAATGAAAGTCAGTTTTTTTATAGATCGTCCGGTTTTCTCGGCGGTCATATCCATTGTAATTATAATAATCGGAGTCATAGGGTTGACTATGCTTCCGGTGGATCAGTATCCGCAGATAACTCCACCGGTGGTTAAAATCAGTGCATCCTATCCGGGAGCCAGTGCGTTGACTGTTTCGCAGGCGGTGGCTACTCCGATTGAACAAGAGATTAACGGTACTCCCGGTATGCTTTACATGGAGTCCAACAGTTCCAACTCCGGAGGCTTTATAATTACCGGCTACAGTCTCTTTTGATGTATCTGCTGCTCCTGTTTTGGCTGCCGTTGAGATTCAGAACCGTGTGAAACTTGCCGAATCCCGTTTGCCTGCCGAAGTAATTCAAAATGGTATTTCCGTAGAGAAGCAGGCACCAAGTCAGTTGATGACACTCTGTCTGACTTCTTCGGATCCGAAGTTTGACGAAATCTATTTGAGTAACTTTGCTACGATCAACGTGCTCGACGTGCTTCGTCGTATTCCGGGTGTGGGACGTGTATCGAACATTGGTAGCCGGTATTATGCTATGCAGATATGGGCAGAACCCGATAAACTTGCAAACTTCGGTTTGACCGTGCAGGACTTGCAGAATGCTCTGAAGGATCAGAACCGTGAGTCGGCTGCCGGGGTACTTGGGCAGCAACCGGTGAAAGGGCTCGATGTTACTATCCCTATTACTACACAGGGACGTCTTTCCACAGTAAGTCAGTTTGAAGACATTGTGGTGCGTGCCAATGCAAACGGATCTATTATCCGTCTGAAAGATGTGGCACGTGTGTCACTTGAGGCTTCTTCTTACAATACGGAGAGTGGTATCAACGGAGAGAATGCTGCCGTACTTGGCATTTATATGCTGCCTGGTGCTAACGCCATCGAAGTGGCCGACAACGTGAAGCAGGCCATGGAAGAAATCAGCAGAAACTTTCCTGAGGGGTTGAGCTACGAAATCCCGTTTGATATGACTACCTACATTTCGGAGTCTATTCATGAAGTGTACAAAACATTGTTTGAAGCACTTGTACTGGTGGTATTAGTGGTATTTCTCTCTTTGCAGAGCTGGCGTGCCACATTGATTCCAATTGTGGCAGTACCTATCTCGTTGATTGGTACGTTCGGATTTATGTTGATCTTTGGCTTCTCACTGAATATCCTTACATTGTTAGGGTTGATTCTCGCCATTGGTATCGTGGTAGATGATGCTATTGTGGTGGTGGAGAGCGTGGAACATATCATGGAGACAGAAAAATTGAGTGCCTACGAGGCCACTAAGAAGGCAATGGAGGGATTGACGAGTGCTCTGATTGCGACTTCACTGGTACTCTGCGCCGTGTTTGTTCCTGTTAGTTTCCTTAGTGGCATTACCGGGCAGCTTTACCGTCAGTTTACCATTACCATTGCTGTGTCTGTACTGATATCTACAGTAGTGGCTCTGACGCTGAGTCCTGTCATGTGTTCTTTGATTCTGAAACCGGACAATGGCAAAAAGAAGAACATCGTATTTCGTAAAATTAATGAGTGGCTGAATATTGGTAATAATAAATATGTAGCAGTTATCACTCGTGTCATCAAGCATCCGCGTCGTGTACTAAGTGCTTTCGGCATGGTATTGATAGCGATTCTTTTATTACATCGTATCATTCCCACCAGCTTCCTTCCGGTAGAAGACCAGGGGTATTTTAAGATAGAGCTTGAACTGCCCGAAGGTTCTACGCTGGAACGTACACGTAAAGTGACCGAGCGCGCTATCTCTTTCCTTGATAAGAATCCGTACATTGCATATGTACAGAATGTGACCGGAAGCAGCCCTCGTGTAGGTAGTAACCAGGCACGTAGTGAGTTGACTGTTATCCTGAAACCGTGGGAGGAACGTAAAGAAACCACTATAAACAAAATCATGGCCGAGGTACAGAAACACCTCAAAGAGTATCCCGAGTGTAAAGTGTATCTCTCTACACCGCCGGTTATCCCGGGGCTGGGTAGTTCGGGAGGTTTTGAGATGCAGCTGGAAGCCCGTGGAGAGGCAACCTTTGATAATCTGGTTCAGGCGGCGGATACATTGATGTACTATGCTTCAAAAAGTAAAGAACTTGCCGGCTTGTCCTCTTCGTTACAGTCAGAGATACCACAATTGTATTTCGATGTAGACCGTGATAAGGTGAAGATGCTGGGTGTTCCGCTGGCGGATGTGTTTTCTACCATGAAGGCCTATACAGGTTCTGTATATGTAAATGACTTCAACATGTTCAACCGTATATATAAGGTGTATATTCAGGCTGAGGCTCCTTATCGGGAACATAAGGATAACATCAACCTCTTCTTTGTTAAAGCATCCAATGGTGCCATGGTACCACTTACTTCTTTGGGAAATGCTTCGTACACTACGGGACCTGGTAGTATCAAACGTTTTAATATGTTTACTACGGCAGTGATACGCGGAGAAGCTGCACAGGGATATAGTTCCGGACAAGCCATGGAGATTATGGAGCAGATAGCCCGTGATCATTTGCCTGATAATATCGGGCTGGAATGGAGTGGACTTTCCTATCAGGAGAAGAAGGCCGGTGGACAGACAGGGTTGGTGATGGCGTTGGTATTCCTCTTTGTGTTCCTGTTTCTGGCTGCACAATATGAAAGCTGGACCTTGCCGGTTGCCGTACTGTTATCCTTGCCGATTGCTGCGTTAGGTGCTTACCTGGGGGTATGGATCTGCGGATTGGAAAATGATGTATATTTTCAGATAGGATTGGTAATGTTGGTAGGGTTGGCAGCTAAGAATGCTATCCTTATTGTGGAGTTTGCCAAAGTACAGGTAGACGATGGCGAAGATATTGTTACAGCGGCTATCAATGCTGCCCGTCTGCGTTTTCGTCCTATTTTGATGACGTCTCTGGCTTTTGTGCTTGGTATGCTCCCGATGGTATTGGCAAGCGGACCGGGTTCTGCCAGTCGGCAGGCTATTGGTACGGGTGTATTCTTCGGAATGATTTTTGCTATTGTTCTGGGCATTATTCTTGTGCCGTTCTTCTTTGTTATGGTGTATAAGTTGGTAGTTAGAAGTAAGTAGTTGGTAGTTGGAATCTATGCAGCGTGGGGGTGCCTGCAAGGATTCCAACTACTAAATTCTAACTACCAATTACTAACTACCAAATTCTAACTACTAGCTATCAACTACCAAATTAATTATTTATAATATGAAGAAAGCTCTTATTTCTGGGATCACAGGGCAAGACGGTTCATTCCTTGCCGAATTTTTATTGCAAAAAGGTTATGAAGTACACGGTATACTCCGTCGTTCTTCTTCTTTCAACACCGGACGCATCGAACATCTTTATTTTGACGAATGGGTGCGCGACATGAAACAGAAACGTACTATCAACCTGCATTATGCCGACATGACTGATTCAAGTTCATTGATACGTGTCATCCAAATGGTACAACCCGACGAAATATACAACTTAGCTGCACAAAGCCATGTGAAGGTATCTTTTGATGTACCCGAATACACTGCGGAAGCAGATGCTATCGGCACACTACGTATGCTCGAAGCAGTACGCATCTTAGGACTGGAAAAGAAAACACGCATTTATCAGGCTTCTACCTCAGAGCTTTATGGCAAGGTACAGGAAGTACCTCAGAGTGAAACAACTCCGTTCTATCCGCGTAGCCCGTATGCAGTGGCCAAGCAATATGGCTTCTGGATTACAAAGAACTACCGCGAAAGTTACGGTATGTTTGCCGTAAACGGCATCCTCTTTAACCATGAGAGTGAACGTCGTGGAGAAACATTCGTAACCCGTAAAATAACACTGGCTGCAGCACGTATTGTACAAGGTGAACAAGACAAATTGTACTTGGGAAACCTGGATGCACGCCGTGACTGGGGATATGCGAAAGATTATGTAGAATGCATGTGGCTTATCCTGCAACATGACGTTCCGGAAGACTTTGTGATTGCTACCGGAGAAATGCACACCGTGCGTGAGTTCTGTACACTTGCCTTTGCCGAAGCAGGAATCAACCTGCGTTGGGAAGGCGAAGGAATAGATGAAAAAGGCATCGACACCGTTACCGGAAAAGTATTGGTAGAAGTTGATCCGAAATATTTCCGTCCGGCTGAGGTGGAACAGCTACTGGGTAATCCTACGAAAGCTAAAACCGTATTAGGCTGGAATCCGTGTGCCACTCCATTCCCCGAATTAGTAAAGATCATGGTACGCCATGATATGAGAAAAGTACAGAAGATGATTGCAACCAAACAGGAGTAAGATCAATGGATAAAAATGCAAAGATATATGTAGCAGGACACCACGGACTGGTGGGTTCTGCTATCTGGAAAAACTTGCAAGAAAAAGGATATACCAATCTTGTAGGACGTACACACAAAGAGCTCGATTTGCTGGATGGTGTTGCCGTTCGTAACTTTTTTGATGAAGAACAACCGGAATATGTATTTTTAGCTGCCGCATTCGTGGGTGGCATCATGGCCAACAGTATTTATCGCGCTGACTTTATTTACAAGAATCTACAAATACAGCAGAATGTTATCGGCGAAAGTTTTCGTCACCATGTTAAGAAACTACTATTCTTAGGTAGTACCTGTATCTATCCGCGGGATGCTGAACAACCAATGAAAGAAGAGGTGTTGCTGACTTCCCCGTTGGAATATACCAATGAGCCCTATGCCATCGCCAAAATTGCAGGATTGAAAATGTGCGAAAGCTTCAATTTGCAATATGGAACGAATTATATCGCTGTAATGCCTACCAATCTATATGGCCCGAATGATAACTTCGATCTGGAACGTAGTCATGTATTACCGGCCATGATACGCAAAGTACATCTGGCACACTGCCTGAAAGAAGGAAACTGGGAAGGAGTACGCAAAGATATGAATGCCCGTCCGGTAGAAGGAATCGACGGTAATAGCCCAAAAGAAGATATTCTGAACATCCTTAAAAAATATGGTATCAGTGATACGGAAGTATTGCTTTGGGGCACCGGAACACCGTTACGCGAATTCTTATGGAGTGAAGAAATGGCCGATGCCAGCGTATTCGTGATGGAACATGTAGATTTCAAGGATACCTATAAAGAAGGTAGCAAAGATATTCGTAATTGCCACATCAACATTGGCACAGGCAAAGAAATATCTATCCGCCAGCTTGCCGAACTGATTGTAGAAACAGTTGGTTATAAAGGTAAACTAACTTTTGACAGTACCAAGCCGGACGGTACGATGCGCAAGTTAACAGATCCTTCCAAACTACACGGATTAGGATGGCATCATAAAATCGAGATAGAGGAAGGGGTACAAAAAATGTACGACTGGTACTTAAATAGTTGAAAGTTAAAAATTGAAAGTTGAAAGTTGAAAATTAGCTGCGCTAACATGCTGTATAGCAGCTTTCAACTTTCAACTTTCAATTTTCAACTCTATAAGCTCTCAACTTTCAATTATAATAGTTATATTTGCACAATTTAATACCAAATGTGCAAAAAACAATGGAACAAAGTTTTATAGCTTACATTGAAAATAGTATCAAGAACAATTGGGACCTGGATGCCCTGACAGATTATAAGGGAGCCACCCTACAGTATAAAGACGTAGCCCGCAAGATTGAAAAGCTGCATATCATCTTTGAAGAAAGCGGTATTCAAAAAGGAGACAAGATAGCCGTCTGCGGACGAAACAGCTCTCACTGGGGAGTCACTTTTCTTGCTACATTAACCTACGGTGCAGTAATCGTCCCGATTCTACACGAATTCAAAGCAGACAATGTACACAACATAGTCAATCACTCTGAAGCCAAACTCCTTTTCGTTGGCGATATGGTATGGGAAAACCTCAACGAATCGGCAATGCCACTACTCGAAGGTATCCTGATGATGACAGACTTCACCCTGCTGGTAACACGCAGTGAAAAACTGACATACGCTCGTGAACATCTGAACGAACTATTCGGCAAAAAATATCCGAAGAACTTCCGTAAAGAACATGTAGAATATCACAAAGACCAACCCGAAGAACTGGCGGTTATCAACTATACATCCGGAACAACAAGCTATTCAAAGGGAGTAATGCTCCCCTACCGTAGTCTGTGGTCGAATACCAAATTCGGTTTTGAAGTACTAACGTTAAAGCCGGGTGACAAGATTGTATCTATGCTGCCAATGGCGCATATGTACGGACTGGCATTTGAATTTCTGTATGAATTTTCCGTAGGTTGCCAAATCTACTTCCTTACCCGAATGCCAAGTCCCAAAATTATCTTCCAGGCATTTGCAGAGGTGAAACCCAACCTGGTAGTAGCTGTACCACTTATCATCGAAAAGATTATAAAGAAAAATATCTTGCCTAAACTGGAAACTCCCACCATGAAGCTATTACTGAAAGTACCTGTTATTAATGATAAGATTAAGGCAACAGTACGCGAACAAATGATACAGGCCTTTGGTGGCAACTTTGAAGCTGTGATTGTGGGTGGTGCCGCTTTCAATCAGGAAGTGGAGCAATTTCTCAAGATGATCGAGTTCCCTTACACAGTGGGATATGGAATGACAGAATGTGGTCCTATTATCTGTTATGAGGATTGGAAATACTTCAAACCGGGTTCATGCGGAAAAGCTGCGCCCCGTATGGATGTAAGAATTCTTTCATCGGATCCTGAAAATATACCGGGAGAAATTGTTTGCAAAGGTCCCAATGTAATGCTGGGATATTACAAAAATGAAGAAGCCACCGAACAAGTAATTGATAAGGATGGCTGGTTGCATACCGGTGATCTGGCTCTGGAAGATGCCGATGGAAATATCACGATCAAAGGTCGCAGTAAGAATATGCTATTAGGTCCAAACGGGCAAAATATCTATCCGGAGGAGATTGAAGACAAGTTGAACAATCTGCCTTACGTATCGGAAAGTATCATCGTACAGCAAAATGAGAAATTGGTAGGTCTGGTATATCCCGACTTCGACGAAGCTTTTGCACATGGCTTGAAAAATGAAGATATGGAACGCGTAATGGAAGAAAACCGCGTTGCACTGAATGCCATGTTACCAGCATATAGCCAGATTTCAAAAATGAAAATATATCCGGAAGAGTTCGAAAAAACTCCCAAGAAATCAATCAAAAGATTCCTGTATCAGGAAGCAAAAGGATAAAAAAAATTACAATTTGACTATTTACGATTTACTATTTACGATTGAAATTAGTTTGCATAGTGTAACTTCAATCGTAAATAGTAAATCGTCTAATAGTAAATCCCCTAATCTCCTAATCGTTCCTTAATTTAAGATTGTCAGCATTATGAGAAACAAACTATTACTATCGGCAACCATACTCCCGGCGTTAAGCATTAGCAGCGATGTTCATGCAGAACAGGATCAGAAACATCCTAATATTATTATGTTTCTGGTGGATGACATGGGATGGCAGGATACCTCTCTTCCCTTTTGGACACAGCGTACACATTATAATAATATTTATGAAACGCCCAATATGGAGCGTTTAGCTGCACAAGGTATGATGTTTACGCAGGCCTACGCTTGCAGTATCAGCTCTCCAAGCCGTGTCAGTTTGTTTACAGGTATGAATGCAGCACGTCACCGGGTAACCAGTTGGACACTACGCAAAAATACAACACACGAGCAACCGGACTCCGTCATGATATATCCGGAATGGAATGTAAACGGTATTTGCCAGGAACCGGGAGTAGAAAGAACAACTCAAGTCACCACGCTGGCACAAGTTCTGAAAGACAACGGTTATCACACTATACACTGTGGGAAAGCTCATTTCGGAGCCAATAATACTCCGGGTGAAGATCCGCTGAAAATGGGATTTGAAGTGAATATAGCCGGACATGCTGCAGGTTCCCCTGCAAGTTATTACGGTAAAGAGAACTTTGGAAACAAACCCGATGGTAAAAGCCCGTTGGCTGCCGTACCAGGTCTGGAAAAATATCACGGTACAGATACATTTCTGAGCGAAGCACTCACACTGGAAGCAGAAAAAACCTTGAATAATGCACAGAAGAGTGATAAGCCCTTCTTCCTGTATATGGCTCATTATGCAGTACACACGCCTATACAACCTGATCTGCGTTTCTATCAGAAGTATATCGATAAGGGATTGCCCCCGGTAGAAGCTGCCTATGCTACTCTTATAGAAGGGATGGATAAAAGCCTCGGTGACCTGATGGACTATCTGAAAGAAAACAATCTGGAAGACAATACTGTTATTCTCTTCATGTCAGACAATGGCGGACTGGCTGCGCATACACGCGCAGGGCAACTCCATGTGCAGAACTATCCACTTAACAGTGGTAAAGGCTCTGCTTATGAAGGAGGGGTTCGTGAACCGATGATTGTCAGCTGGCCTGGTAAAATTAAACCCGGAAGTAAATGTAATCACTACCTGATGATCGAAGACTTCTTTCCATCCATATTGGAAATAGCTGGTATATCGGACTATAAGACGATACAGCAACGGGATGGCATCAGTTTTGTACCTCTTCTTACTGAAAAAGGCAAAGTGCAGGATAGGGATATCTATTGGCATTATCCACACAGTTGGGGACCTTCGGGACCAGGAATCGGGGCAACGTGTGCCATTCGTTCGGGAGACTGGAAGCTGGTCTACTATTTTGACTCTGGTAAGCGGGAGTTATTCAATATAGCCAATGACATTAGTGAAAAACAGGATCTGGCAGGAAAAGAGCCACGCATCACGAAACAGTTGGCAGGAAAATTAAGTAACTACCTCCGTTCAGTTGATGCACAACGCCCCATTTTACGTAAAACTCAACAATTGGCACCTTGGCCGGATGAAGTAAAATAAGATGTATTCACCCTTAAAATTAGTAGATAAACAGATGAATAAAAGAATATTTTGTCTACCTCTTTCACTACTTTTTATAGTCACGGGCATAGTCTCCGCTCAAAACAAAAGTGCAGGCATTAATTTGTCTGTGTGGAAAGGAATCAGCACTCAACCGGCTGACAGTGCACAGACCACCTATTTTAATTTAGGGATCCTTTCTACCATGAACCGGTTGAACGGAGTAGGATTCAATGCATTTGGCAGCGTCATTGGCGGTAATATGAATGGCATACAATTCTCTGGACTTGCCAATATGGTAGGTGGAAGTATGCGCGGCGTACAATTATCGGGTATTAGTAACATCAACGGAAACAATATGGTGGGATTATCTGCCACTGGACTTGTCAACATTGCAGGCAATCAATCGAAAGGCGTCTTACTATCCGGAATGACGAGTATCAGTGGAGACAATACATCCGGTGTGATGGCAAGCGGTATTATGAATATATCGGGAGACGGAGCAAGTGGCGTACACCTGGCAGGACTTGCCAATATCACAGGCGCTACTTTCAACGGAGTAACAGCAGGAGGTTTACTGAATGTGATAGGTGAACATCTGAATGGTGTACAAATATCCGGGTTTGCCAACATAGTGGCATCGCGAATGAATGGTGTACAGATTGGACTGGGCAATTATGCAACAAAAGCCAAAGGGGTACAGATTGGATTAGTGAATTACTATAAAAATGAAATGAAGGGATTCCAATTGGGACTTGTCAATGCCAATCCGGACACAAAAGTACAAATGCTAATCTTTGGAGGTAACGCAACGAAAATCAACATAGGTGCCCGATTCAAAAATAAACTTTTTTATACCATTATAGGTGCCGGTACGCATTATTTAGATTTCAGTGATAAATTCTCTGCAACATTATTCTATCGGGGTGGTATTTGGCTACCTCTCTGCAAAGACCTGACAATTAGTGGTGACTTGGGATATCAACACATTGAGACATTCAAAAACAAAGATTACGGTATTCCGGCACGCCTCTACGGACTACAGGCCCGTTTAAATTTAGAATATCAGATCACAAAGAAATTCGGCATATTTGCCTCCGGTGGTTATGGTGGTAGCCGCTACTACAATAAAGACATCACATATGACAAAGGGGTGATTGCAGAAGCAGGAATCGTATTGTTTTAAAGGAGAAGGAAGAATGGAGAGGGGAGAAGTACTATGCAGCGTGATAGCGCAGCCTACTTCTCCCCTCTCCATTCTCCCTTCTATTATTGCTTTTCCTTAATCAACCCCGTCCTATACGCCACCAGTAGTTTTTTCAGATCCTGAATCTGTGTAACCAATTCTTTCCCTTTATCCGTATCTTTTACCATCATACGCTGAGAATTGAATTCAATTACAAAAGTGGTCGATTTGATATCCTGCCCTTCTTCTATGGCTTTTTGCGTAGACTGAAAGGGTTCGTGCTGCACCAGCTGTAAACCATGAGAGTGATATACCAATGTATATCCGGCAATACCGGTCTCCGGCTGATAGGCTTTTGAAAAGCCTCCATCAATCACAAGTAACTTTCCTCCGGCTTTCATTGGTTGTTCACCTTTAATGGTTTTCACCGGCACGTGTCCGTTAATGATATGTGTATGCACGCCTGTCACACCAAATTCTTCAAGTATCTGGTTACATATCTTCTCATTATCACGCAAAGTATAGTAATACCCTTTCTTTTCCTTATGCAGCTTTTTGTCAGCTATAAAATAACGTTCAAAAGTAGCCATCTTATCTTTATCGAACGAAGGAGCATCAGGGCCACACCACATATACCAGATGTAATCCATTGCAAAGAGCTTATCACCATCCTCGTCTTCATCAAAATAGGCCGTACGGATCAACTGATCAATCTTATCCATCAAATTCTTACCCCAGTATTCTTTCCCATGAATGGTTACGTGCTTGAAGCTGCCATCTTCATTAAGAGGAACAGAAGCATGATACAAAAGATTGGAATTACAAACCAGATACATTCCCCCATACGTAAACAGGCAACGCATATGTTTCTTCAACTTCTCACTATTCATAAACGAATAATGCAGCTTATCTACCAGTTCTCTTTCTTCATCGGTCAGGCGATATGGATCTTTGGGATCTATGGTTGGGAAATTAGTATCACGCATTTCATATTCCACACCTTCATAGACAAATACGCCTCGCTCGAAATCAATCTTCTCCAGCAGCTTCCGGTTCTCCATACCAAACTCCGGACGGCGATTAATAATATCCGCTTCCAGCTTAAACTGTATAATTGTAATGGCCTTATGCATCTGCGTGATAAGACGCAATGTCTTCTCATTGTATGCCGAATCTGCAAAATTCATTTTCGGTGCAAAAATAGTACAGGGGTCATCGGCATAAGTATCCATAGCAAAAGTTGCCAGTGGCAAAAGATTAATGCCATATCCATCTTCAAGTGTACCCAGATTACCATAACGCATGGACATACGAATCACATTTGCCATACAACTCGTATTACCAGATGCAGCTCCTATCCAGAGAATATCATGGTTGCCCCACTGGATATCAAAATTATGATAATTACATAACGTATCCATAATGATATGTGCGCCGGGGCCACGATCGTAAATATCACCGACAATATGCAATGAATCGATGGTCAAACGCTGAATCAGATTGCACATAGCTATAATAAAATCATCGGCACGTTTGGTAGATATAATAGTACTGATAATGACATTGATATAAGCATGTTTATTGGGTTCAATGCTCGATTCGTGCAATAACTCCTGAATGATATAAGAAAATTCTTTAGGTAAAGACTTACGCACTTTAGAACGGGTATACTTGGAAGATACATTCTGACATACCTTTACCAATTGGTTAAGAGTAATCAAATACCAGTCGTCAAGGTCCTTCTCACGAGCCTTGACCAATTGCAATTTCTCTTCAGGATAATAAATCAGTGTACTGATCTCTTTCTTTTCTGATTCACGCAGGGTATTACCAAAAATCTCATTTACTTTTCGCTTCACTGCACCCGATGCATTTTTCAATACATGTTGAAAAGCCTCATATTCACCATGAATATCTGTCAGGAAGTGTTCTGTACCTTTGGGTAGATTCAGAATGGCTTCGAGATTAATTATCTCCGTACTGGCATCGGCAATAGTGGGAAAACTACGTGACAATAACTGCAAATAACGCAGGTCGCTCACAATACTTTCAGGGGTTATATTACTTTGGGCAGTCATGATATTTACGATTTATTCCCTACGGTCATGACCATTATTAATCCATAACACATAGGTACGTTGACAATTTACGATTTTACGATTTAAATTACTTTTTTGTTTATTTTAAAGCCTATATACAAACTTCACAGCGCAGCCAATTTTCAACTAAATAAGATTTTCAACTCAACAAGAACATGAGTAATATCTGAGCAATAATGACACGCAAAAACATGCACAACGGATATACCGTGGCATAAGCTACAGACGGATTATCACCCGGAATAGTATCATTCACATAATTCAATGCCATCGGATTTGCCATACTTCCGCATAACATACCAGAGACTGAGCCAAAATCGATTTTCATTATCTTGAAAGCAAACATACCAACAATTGCGGTAGGAATAATGGTTAATCCGGCACCCAGACCAATCCACAACGCCCCTTCAGGACGAAATACCGTATCGAAGAAATGTGCACCGGCATCAAGCCCCAGACAAGCCAGATACATGGAAAGCCCCAATGCACGAAGCATCAGATTGGCACTGCGGGTAGTATAAGTGATCATGTGCATACGCGGGCCGAACGTACCAATCAGAATACCAACAATGATAGGTCCACCTGCCAATCCTAGTCTCACAGGAGCACTAATACCGGGAATAGAAATAGGAATAGCCCCAAGAGCCAATCCTAATATGATACCAATAAACACAGCCACCAGATTAGGCTCTTTCAAACTTTTTACAGCATTTCCCAATACTTTTTCCACATTCTGAATGGCAGCTGCTTCACCCACTACTGTCAGGCGGTCGCCAAGTTGCAAAGTAAGTTCAGAGGTAGCAAGTAACTGTACACCCGAACGGTAAACACGGCTGATATTGATTCCATAATGATTTCTC
>OGPN01001231.1_pt1 | contig 17021 bp, 13 predicted proteins | sample 1552941 | NCBI WGS metagenome assembly OGPN01 (sample SAMEA2580220, study PRJEB22360) | human gut metagenome | biome: human gut; feature: human-associated habitat; material: faeces | place: Denmark | collected 2008/2010
CCTTCTCGTTCCGCGCCGGCGGCCTGCCGCGCCGGCAGGCCGCACGGGGAGGCCTACCGGGAGGACCTCGCCGCCATGCGCGCCCTTCCCGGCGTGGAGTTCGACGCGGTGAGGTGGGTCACCGCCCGCGCCGACAAGCGCGGCTACGTCGAGGCCGACGGGCGCGAGTACGTCGCCGGGCCCGCCTGGCACGGGCGGAGCCTGCTCGTCGGCATGCGCGCGTCGACGGTGGAGATCATCGCCGACCGCGGCCGCCGGGTCGCCGTCCTCCCCCGGGCCTTCGGGGAGGGCCCCGCGGTCCGGAACCCCCTCTCGCTCGTGCCCGCCATCATCGCCAGGCCGAGGGCCTTCGGGGAGTCGACGATCAGGCGCGACATGCCGCCGGGGCTCGTCGAGGGGATCGACCGGATGGACTCCGCCGGCAGGAGGCGCACGCTCAGGTCGATCGGCCGGGCGAGCGAGTCCTCGGGTTTCGAGGCGGCATGCGAGGCGGCGCTCAGGGTCGTCGAGGGCGGCCGCGTCCCCGACGACGCCACGGTCGACGTGCTGGCGAGACGCATCGCGGGAGGCGGCGGCGGGGCCGGCGGGGCCGACCTGTCGGTCTACGACGGGTTCCTGAAGGGGGCGGTCGCCGATGGCAGCTAGCGAGGAGCTGGCCCGCAGGGTCGTGGAGGCCGGGCGGTCGTGCTCGCTCACCACCGCCGTCCTGGAGGAGTGGTCGAGGCTCGGCACCCCGAAGCAGGTGGAGTACCTGGCGGGCTACCTCGAGGCGGAGAGGTCCAGCCGCGAGGCCTCGAAGCGCGCGACGCTGCTCAGGCGCTGCGCGCTGCCGGCGCCCAAGACCTTCGACGGCTACGACTGGTCGGCCGTGTCGTGGCCGGAGGGCATGGGGCGCGAGTCGCTGCTCGCGCTCGACTTCGTCGGGCGCAGGGAGGACCTCGTGCTCATGGGCGACGTCGGCACCGGCAAGACGCACATGGCGTCGGCCCTCTGCGCGCTGGCGTGCGAGAGGAGGCTCGAGGCGCGCTTCTTCACGGCGTCCTCGCTCGTGATGCGCCTGAGGCGCGCCCGCGACGACGGGAGGCTCGACCGGGAGGCCGCGCTCATCGGCAAGGCCCGCCTGCTCGTCATCGACGAGCTCGGGTTCCTCCCGCTCGACGCGGACGGGGCGAGGCTGCTCTTCCAGGTCTTCGCCGACGCATACGAGAGGCAGTCGGTGGTGATCACCACGAATCTGGAGTTCAGCAGGTGGGGGTCGGTGTTCGGGGACGACCAGATGGCCGCCGCCGTGATCGACCGCATCGTCCACCACGGGAGGCTGGTCCAGTTCCGCGGCGAGTCCTACCGCGTCCGCCATGCCCTCATGCAGGAGGGCTAGCCGCTCAAAAAGCGTGCGCGCTTCCGATGCTCAAGCTGCTCAATTTCCGATGCTCTTTTTGCTCAAATCCTCTTGACGAAACACATTTCCCGGGAACGCGCAGGCCCATCTCGACTGGTTCGTCAACCTCTTCAGGGTCAACCAGACACAGGACACATAGGGGGGGGACGACCGCAAAGGTGGTGCGTCATATCCTGATAGCCGACGCGATTTACCGTTGCTTGGGGATAGGCACGGTTTCACCCATTATCCAAACTGTTTAAACAAGAGATCAAGAAAGCTACAAACACCTTGCTCGGCATGCCGAGCTCAGGCACGCACGCCACCCCGTCCGATCCGGCATCCCTGTGCAGCTCTCGCACGAACCTGTCAACGCCGAACAATCGCAAAGACCATCAGCACGGTATTCGATTACTGATGCCTCGTTCTCATTCACGATTTGAAACCGCCAAATCGGTAAGTAAATATGTCCGCAGAAAAAATGTCTGAATAAACTCAGCAATTGTATCAATCATAGAGATAATCTTTTTGTCCAACGCCCATAATTATTTTATTTGAGCTAAGACAGCACGCTCTTCAACTGATTGAGAAGGGGCCACCAGCAATGGAAAAGGAAACTCTAAATGAAATCGGAAATGCCCTGTATGACTTATGGCCATCAATCATTGGTTCAGTAAATCCCATTGCAGGCATTACAACTGAAATAATTATTAAAGCTTTCGAAGCTAAAAATCGCGTATTCGCTAATAAACTTAAGAGCTATCTCGAACAATTAGATAAACTCTCTACCCGCGACGCCGAAGACTTCTGCCAGCAATTAGCAGCAAAGAAAGAGGACGACCTGGTATTTATACTTACTTCAATTGATCAAACCCTTGAAAAGGACTCGATTGTTTATCAAGCTAACGCCACAGCATCGTATCTTATGAGACATATTTCCAGCAATGAATTCAAGAGAATCTGTATTGCGCTAAAAACAACAATTAAAACTGACCTTGAATTTAGCGCAAACAACATCAACAAACACGATTTGCGCTATCACGCGTGCCTTCAGTCACTCTCCCAATCTGGAATCTGGTATATCTCTGGGGTATCCAACGGTGGAGAGCAATTGTATTCACCCACACCTTTAGGACATCTTGTTGATCAATACGCCGTTAGCGTTTCAGACACAGAAAGATATCCTGACCCAAAAATAAGAAGCTATGAAACTATGGGGCTTAATTATCGATTTGATGATTCTACTTTTTATGAGAGAAGTGAGCCTTCCATAAGCTGGAAGGAAATATAAAAAGAGGGACTCTACTCTGTTGTAGTTAAAAAATAGCGTGGAATGAAATATCACATTGGCTACGGCAACACGGTCGATCTCGTTCACACGATGTTCGGACTTGTCTCCATAGCTGCAAAAGCCCTAGGGAAAAATCCTGGCAACGTTTTCGATATGACAAGAGCCGCTTGAACGAGGAGTACCTAAACCCCACCGCTCTTGCAGCTTTTGAGGATACTTTGCCGGATCTTGAAATTACTTCGCTCTAAAGCGAGAAGTACTCACTGTCGAGAGATAGGTTCGACCCGAGCCACGGGTCGCCATCGAGGAAGAACTCCGGCCAGCGCTGCATGAACAATGCCTGCTCGCGCTTCCAGCGGCGCAGTTTATCCTCATTGGCCTCTTCCCTGCCGCGCGAGGTGAACTCGCAGTGGTACAGCTCGGCATAGGGCGTAAAGATGGTGCGGTACCCCGCCCCCCACACGCGCAGGCAGAAGTCTACGTCGTTAAACCCGACGGCGGATTCCTCGTTATAGCCTCCGACCTGCTCAAATAAGTCGTGTCGGACCATCTGGCAGGCGCCCGTTACGGCACTGAAGTTACCGGGGCGCACAGCGCGGGCAAGAAAGCCCTCACTCTCCGTGAATGATATCTTTGCTGTGGCAAATTAAAACACGCAATACTATAGATAGACGAAATTTGATTGGCAGGCGATAAGGAGCGCCACATCTTATTATCACGGGGATTATCGCCCCAGAAAAACCCGATGTGGCAATCGACGCTGGCGGCAGTCTTAAAGATGGTGACGTCGCCTCTCTCGATTTAGAACCGTTCGAGAATCTCCTCGGCATTCTCTCGCAGATAGATATCTAGGTCTGGCACGGCAAACTGCACGTAACCCCTCTGTGGTGCCTGAATAACCTCTCTTTGTAGCAATTTGGCCCTAATAGAGCTGATCTCATTGGTCTTTTTGCCCATGCGCTTAGCAATCTCGGCTGATTTGGATTGTTGTTTATCCTCGCACATGGCCAAAAGGTATTTGATATCGTTGAGCCCCAGTCCAGAAATCGCGGGCTCGTGAACAACATCATGAAAACGAGCCTCTGCCAGCGCAATGCCTTCGGTAACGTCGCGCTCGCTCACGATGGCACTTTTGGCACGATGCAAGTTGGCGCGCTGCCAAATGGAGTAACCGACCAGTTGCACCAGATAGGCATAGCCCTTAGTGGCCTTAGCGGCTCTGGACAGAAGATCGTCCTCTATGGTCAAGCCAGTCGCGACAAAGCTGTCGCCCATAGAGAGCGCTACCTCCACCTGGTTGATAGGCGCCAGGTCTTCGGGGAGGGCACGACGCAAGAACGTAAGCGCCTTGCCGTTAATAAGATCCATAACACCAGCGGGTAAACCGGCAAAGGCAAGTGCGATATCTACTCTTTCCCCTATCAAAAGCTGAACCGTAGACGCAATGGCACGCATATCGTCAATCGGGGCGTCCTGAACTTCATCGATGGCAATAAAAAGACCTTTGGATGACTTCGCTGCCGAACTCAGCAACTTTCTAAGGCTCGGCTCTTTGGGCGCAACATCGACTTTCGCGGAAACAAAGCCGGCGTTTACGCCGACCGAAGCATTGGACGCAAGGGAGGAATCAACAATCTGATCTCTCAAGTCCAGCAATAGGTTAGGGCCAGCAGAAACAATGGCGGTCTTCCAACCAAGCTCTCGCGCACGATCCCTAAGGTCGCAGAGCAAAACAGTTTTTCCGGAGCCCCTCGGTCCAGCAATGCGCATAAGTCTCGCAGGTGCACCAATTCCCGCATTCAAACTCTCGGTAAACTCAAGAGCGATATCATCACGACCAATAATGCGCGGAGGCTCTGCGCCGGCAGTGGGACGAAACGGGTTATGGAATGCTGTGGCGCTCACTTGTTCGCCTTTCTGGGGAATCGATTAACAGTCAATCATTGCTTAATTGTTTATCGTAGACTATATCGGATAGTATCGAGCTGTATAAGCTTGTATAAACTTATCGCGAAAGTATCGAGCTTTCGTAATTTGTCTTTGTAAGTAGTCCAACCTTGCTTTCTTCCAAGCTCATAGCGAAAGAAAGTTAAGGACTTCCTAAAAACCATTGCCTTAGACAGAGAAATACTCGCTCTCAGCGGATAAGTTCGGCCCCAACCACGGATCGCCCGTCAAGAAGAACTCCGGCCAGCGCTGCATGAACAGCGCCTGCTCGCGCTTCCAACGGCGCAGTTTTTCCTCGTTGGCCTCTTCCCTGCCGCGCGAGGTGAACTCGTAGTGGTACAGCTCGGCATAGGGCGTAAAGATGGTACGGTAGCCCGCCTCCCACACGCGCAGGCAAAAATCCGCATCGTTAAAGCCGACGGCGAATTCCTCGTTGTAGCCTCCGACCCGCTCAAATACGTCGCGTCGGACCATCTGGCAGGCCCCTGTTACGGCACTAAGGTTACCCGGGCGCACAGCGCGGGCAAGATAGCCCTCGCGCTTTGCCGAGAAGTCCTGGTTGGCATGAGCAAGTGCGCCACGCACGCCGACCAAAATGCCAGCGTGCTGCACCAAATAATCGGCAAAGTAGAGTTTGGCACCCACCACACCCGCATCGGGACGTTGCAGATAGCCCATCATCTCTTCGATAAAGTCGGGGCTTATGACCTCGGTATCGTTGTTCAGCAGCAGTAGATAGTCGCCCTTGGCATGCTCCACACCAAAATTGATGATCTGGGAGTAATTGAACTCGCCCGGCCAGTACACAACACGCGCGACGCCCTTGCCTTCAGATACTGCGGCCACGCGCTCCGGCAGGGTTTCGTAATACGCAAACGTCTCCGGGACTTCGCTGTTGTTCTCTACCAAGACGATCTCGTAGTTGGCATACGTGGCCTTCTGGGCGATAGACATCACACAGGCATCGAGCGTCTCAATGTGATCCTTGGTGGGAATCACAATACTCACCAGCGGCGCAGGCTCCGGCAGCGCATAGCGCATGCGGTAGACAAACGGCGTCTCGGTCTCCTCGACCGTTCCGCGAACGCCCAGCGCGTCAAAATGGCGCTGCAACGCCAAACGACCGGCTTCAATAGCATACGGCTTGCTATCTGCAGAGCCATCGGCGGTAGAACCGGGGTGCACGCGCCAGTGATACAACGCATGAGCAATATGCTCAAAGCGCGCGCCCGCCACGAGACAGCGAAGCGTCAGATCATAATCCTGAGCGCCCGCGACGTCTTCCGGCGACATGCCAATGCGATCGATAAGCGCCTTCTCCACCATCAGAAAATGCGTTACGCAGTTATGGCTATAGAGCAGGTCGACGTTGAGCTGCGTCTTAAAGACCGGCTGACCCCACTCCCCCGTTTTCTGGAACATGTCCTCGTCACAGAACAGGACCTGTGGACGCTCTCCCTCTGCTGCTTTGTTCAGCGCGGCAACATAGTGGAATAACGCGTCCGGTTCCAAGATGTCATCGTGGTCCAAAAATGCGATGTAGTCGCCCGTCGCTTGCTGAATGCCAGCGTTGGTGTTGAGCACAATGCCGCCGTTGCCAGGCAGCTCAACACGACGAATCCGCTCGTCATTGGCGTCGGCCGCAAGATTGGACACCGCGTCCCATTCAGGCGAGGCGTCCATAAGCAGCAATTCCCAATTGTCATAGCTCTGGGCTAGCACCGAGTCCAGCAGCTCGCGCAGGTAGACCCGATCAGTCTTGTAGCACGGCACCACAATACTCATGAGCGGTCTATAGGCAAATGCCGCCGAAGCGACACGCTGGCACGTCAGGTCGCCCGGCTTCGCGCGATGTTGATCAAACCAGCGTCGATAGGCCGCGTCATCTGCACGCGCATCCTTCATGCGGTTCCAGCTGTCGTCAACCATGCCATTGTACAAACGACCATCCATGGCACAAAATCCACTCTGGATTTGGCCCGTGGGATCAGCCGCAATCGCGACAAAATCGCGTATATCCTGAGGCATCTCCACGCTTAGATACGTTTTATTGACACGACATCCGTTTTGCTGGAGAACATCGATCTGCGACTCAAACACATGCACGGTGGCATCAATCGCATTCATGCGCGTATCGAAGATCTGGAGCTCAGGGGCGCACTGAGGGTCTCCCGCCCACTTGACCTCATAGCGCCAGACGGCGCCCTCATCTGCCGGTAAATAACGAACGGCATCGATCTCGTAGCGACCGCAGCACTCGCCGCGCTGCGCATCACGGATAAGCGCACACAGCGCAGGCTTTGCTTTGTAGTTAATCTTAGATTCCAACTTGGCAATACGACTGTCAAGGCGAATAGAACCCAGCCTTTTGCCACCGGACGCAAATGAGATGTCAATCGTAGAGCCGTCCAAAAACGGAAGCACCAAGACGACGAGTTCGCGCTCATAATCGACAACGGAGGGACAAAGCGCCAGCACACGACCATGGTCGACCGTAAGTGCCAAAGACGGCACGCAAACGCCATTGGTCGTCGCATGAGCAAAGGCCTGGGAACCCTCCTGCTCAATAAGCCCCGCGATATCCTGACCGGCAAAACGAAGCAGCACAAATAGACGGCCCTGACTGCGGCAAAGCGCCAAACGCTTGATACTCATCTACACCTCTCGCTTTCCCAGGGCGTTCGCTGCCATGCGTTTGCAGGCACCCAGGCGCCCAAACCTCAAGACGTCGTAATCGAACATGAGCTTTTTGCACTCGCGGGCATTGGGGGCCTTGCTGGTAAGCGCCGCACGCACCATAACAGCAACAGAAGGAGCGCATTGTGCGAGCGCAGCAACGCTGCCCACGGCAGAGCCGGCGAGCGCCGTGGCAACGGCAGCAAACACCTTGCCGCAGTCCGAACCCAGCAACCTGAGCGCATCGTACAGCACCAGATCGCAGAGGAAGTACGCCAGGTCATCGGCATGCTGAGCATCGAGACCGTCGCGTTGCCAGTCAGCAAGCACCGCGGAGTAAATCTTCACGTGCTCCAACAGGCGCGTCTCGTCGTCATAGCGCATGGTGTCCATGAGCGAGCCTTTGCGTGCCACGCGATAGTCGTACAGCTTGTTCGAAAGAAGCGCAGTCTTGCGCGAACGACCGTACACGGCAAAATCGAAGACCTGGTCCTCGCCATACTTAACGGTTTCATCGAACACGATCCCGTTGCCCAGCAAGAAGTCACGCTTGCAGGCGGTGCGCCATGCAAAGGGGCGAGATGCTTCCTTAAAAAGCAGGTCGGAACTATAACCCTCAAACGACACATCGCGCGGGCTCAGCACATAGTTAAGCCACGGATACCCCGCCTCCAACGGATGCGGGTTTGCGCCAAAGGTCAAAACGTCGCAATCCTCACGCTCAAAGGCATCAACGATTACGCGGCACGCATCAGACGTAAACCGGTCGTCGGAATCCAAAAACGCAACGACAGGCGCCGTGGACGCAGCGATGCCCGCATTGCGCGCGCTCGACAGACCACCGTTGCGCTTATCGACAAGCTTAAAGCGCGCATCCTTTTCGCAATAGGCAGCGGCGATGTCGCGCGAACCATCCGGCGAGCCATCGTTAACCAGCACACCTTCCCAATCGGACATATCCTGCGCGAGTAGGGAGTCCAGGCACCATGCCAGGCACTCCTCCACCTTGTAGATGGGAACGACGACGGAAATCTTAGGGGTAGCCATGGTCACGCGCTCCTACTGTGCCGCCGGCACGTCGTCGGGATGCGGGTTATCGCCGTAGGCGCGCTGATACGTCAGCACGCGCCAAACCAGCGGCAGACCGCCGATCTTAAAGTAGTGTTTAAACGTATTGAGCTTGCCCGGCTTTTTAAAGTCAAAGCGAGAATCGATATAGGCACGGGGCGATTTGACCATCAAACGCAGGTCGGTCTCGCCGCGCGGGTCGAAGAGTGACAGGTCAAAGCGACCGGCATCCCAATCGGCCTTGAGCTCGGGAGACGCCTTCTCCCAAAACCGCTCACGCAACTCATCGACCAGGCGCTCATCATTCCAGCGGTACGTATCGACCTTCATGCGCATTAAAATGCCCTGAAGCTGAGCCTTGAGCTCGGGGCGCCCATCCAAAAAGCGTTGCATCTCGGCATATTCGTCGCACACGCAAAACACCTTGTTGGGCGAATTAACAGAGCTCTTCTCGTTATCCTGGCGATAGCACAAAATGGGATCCGCAATAAACGCGGCACGCTCGGCGCACGCCCAAACCTTAAAGTTAAAGCCTGCGTCCTGATACGAGGCGCCCGGCGTGGGGAGGAACCGGATCTGGTTGGCGTTGAGAAACTCGCGCCGATAGATGGCAGACCAAATGGAAGGCTTGCGGTAGAAGATACCCGGGCGATCGACGGGGCGATACGCCGCACCCGTCATATGCTCGTCGATAATCCCAAAAAGCTCTCGGCGCTCGCTGGGCGTGGACCAATACAGATAGAAATCACCTTTAACCACATCGGCATGCTCGGCGTCGGCCTTGGCAACCAGCTTTTGAAGCGAATCCTCAAACATAAAGTCATCGGACTCAAGGATGCCCACGTACTCACCGCGCGCCATCTCCAGGCCGCGGTTCATCGAATCGCCGTAGCCGCTGTTAGCCTTGTCGATCATCTTGACGCGTGCATCGCGCTCCATGTACTCGCGGATGATATCCGGCGAGCTATCGGTAGAGCCGTCATTGATGCAGATGATCTCGATGTCCTCGAGCGTCTGCGCAATGGCAGAATCGAGGCACTCGCGTAAGTAGCGCTCAACATTGCAGATGGGAACAAGCAGCGAAACTTTAGGGGTATCAGAGTTCTGCAAGAGAACCTCCTGTTGAATAGCGTGTAACAGGGTTATTTTAGCAGCGAAGCAACGGCGCACGGCAGCGCCCAGAATTAGATAAAGCGCTCCAGGCAGGCCTTGAAACCACGGGTCGAAAGATAGAACAGCGTGGCGTCTGCCATCGAAACGCCCGAGGTCGCCGCAACGAGCTTATGGGCAACACGGCGAACGGCGCCATTGGCAGGCATATCCGCCCACTCCGTTCCCAAAAACGTCGTGAAATCCATATTGACGCGACCGGCCACACGACGGAAACCATCGGCGTCCAGACGCGCCAAGTCAAACACGATAAGGTCCAAGAACCAAGTGATCAGCTCGCCGGGGCACAGGTCCAAAAGGCTGTAAGCCGCCCAATCCTTCAAAACTTCCTCGAGCATTCTCGTATGGGCATCGAGCTTTTTGGCGCGGGCCTCGGCGCTGTTGAACTCGTGCGTTGCCGAGTCGTTCTCCATCACGTAGTGGTAGAACTTGTCCGGCATGACAACGGTCTTGCGGGCAAGCGCATAGGCCGCAAATTGAAATACAACATCCTCGCCCAAGGCCAAGCCGGGGGCAAAGCAAATGCCTTCGCGATTGAGCAGCTCGCGCGAAAAAGCCGCGCGGCAGGCATAGGGCTGTGCGTTTGCGTGGAACAGTAGCTGGGGATTACGGGCGCCGAAGGTACTAGCTTTGGGGCTCATGAGTTGCTGGACGCGTTTAGGTGCGGCGTCGGACGGCTCGCAAACGCCACCAAAAACGGCGACCTCAGCATCTGAAGACTCCATGGCATGCAGCACGCACTCGACCGTCTGGGCGTCGATGTAATCATCGGCGTCTACAAAGAAAACCACCTCGCCCTTGGCGGCATCGATTCCGGCATTTCGAGCGCACGAGACGCCCGCGTTTTCCTGGTCAATCACCAGCACACGGTCGTCGGTCTGCGCAATTTGACGCAAAACGCCCAGCGAATCGTCAACCGAACCGTCGTTGACGCAGACAACCTGAATCGAGCGCTCAGACTGGGCCAACAGCGAATCGAGGCATCGCCGAATGGAGCGCGCGGAGTTGTATACGGGAACGACAATAGTCGCTTTGGGAATCGAGGCCTCTCCCATACCGACCTACCCCCTCAGCGATTCAATGAGGAAGGCGGCGAGTACGCCGGGGCCTCCAACCGATGCGTAGTATTTGGCGCGCCCCAAGGCACCATCCGTCGCAAAACTCGGATGCTCGTCAACCCAGCCCTCAGGATCTTTGAGGATGGCAGCGAGATTCGCACGCTTCCAGGGCTTGAGGTCGTCCAGCAAAAACTCCCCGGCGTCCAAGGCCGCTTGGAACTCCTTGGCCATCTGCACCAGGAACTCCTTGTAGAACTTAGGCGCCAAGCGCACATAGTTCCACATATACGAGTCGTACTTAATGAGCTGATTGAACTTAAGGATGCGCGCGACGTCATCACTTGCGTGGTCGCGGGCATAATCCTCTCGAATCCAACGCTCAATCTCGGCATACTCGGCATTGACGCAAAAGACCTTGGCCGAAGAATTGACCGAGGAGCTCTCGTTGTCCTGACGATACGAAAGCACGGCATCGTGCAGGTAAACAGCCTTGTCGGCGCAGGCGATCACCTTAAAGGCAAACGACGTGTCCTGAAAGGATGCTCCCGGAGTCGGCAGAAACTTGATGCCGTTGCGCTTAAGAAAATCGCGGCGGTACACGGCCGACCAAATCGACGGCTTTTGCTTAAAGAACTGCGTCGTGCCGCTCGGGTGTACCGGCTTGCCGCAGTCTTTGGGCTTAAACATCTCGTGCAGCGAGCGGCGCTCCTCGGGCTTGGACCAGTAAAAGTCAAAATTCGCCTTCGCAAAGTCAGCATTGAAGCGCTCGGCCGCTGCCGCAAGTTTCTCCAGAGCATCGGGCGCCATAAAGTCATCGGACTCCAGAATGCCCACGTACTTGCCGCGCGCCATCTCGAGCCCGCGGTTCATCGAGTCACCGTAGCCGCTGTTAACCTTGTCGATCATCTTCACACGCGCATCGTGTTCCATGTACTCGCGAATAATCGCCGGCGAGTTATCGGTAGAGCCGTCGTTGATACAGATGATCTCGATGTCCTCGAGCGTCTGCGCCACAGCGGAATCGAGGCACTCGCGCAGGTAGCGCTCAACGTTGTAGATGGGAATAAGCAGCGACAGGACGGGGCTGCCAGAGGAATTAGTAGACAATTATGCTCCTTAGGAATTACCTGCCGTTAATGGTATCAAAGGGTCGTCCCGCCCGCGGACGTTTATATAATCTATGGAGCCCGCAGAGGCAAACCGATACGAAAGGACGTCATACAGCCCAAAGCCGCACGCAACATATCCATCGAAGCGCTGCGCTTGGTCGCGGTCGCCATGCCCATGGCAGGTTCCTGCGTTTTATCCAAACCTTGCCAACATGGCGCAGCGACCCTTTACAATAGGTGCCGTCCTACGGACACATTCGATAGCTTCCGCGCAGCGCTCGCCCGCCGCGCGTGAAAGGATATATTGCCCCATGTCTTTAACCCTCCCCGCCCCCATCGATAAGCTCGCCATCGTTGTCGTTACGTACAAGCGCCAGGAGCTCCTGGCCAACCTGTTCGACTCCATGACCGAGCTCACGGCCGCACCTTGGCGCATCGTGATCGTCGATAACGAGAATTCGCGCGAGACCGAGGCCATGTGCACCGCATTCAACGAGCGCCTGGCCAACCTGTGGGGTATCGACGCTGGCCAGCCCGATTCACAGGGTGGTACCGACCGCGTTATCTACGCGCCGCAGCTCAAAAACGGCGGCGGCGCGGGTGGCTTCTCCGCCGGCACCAAATGCGCCTACGACCTGGGCGCCCAGTGGTTCTGGGTCATGGACGACGACGTGCTCGTCATCCCGGAGGGCATCGAGCGCCTGGCCAAGTGGACGGACCGCTACGATGTCATCCAGGGTTCGCGTCTGGACTTTGACGGCGGCGCGTTCTTTTGGCAGTACCAGCTCATCCTTTCGCTCGGCATTCCCAACCCCATCGCTAAGTGGGACCTGGGCCCCGAGGGCTACCGCGCCATGAACCAGCTGTGCTTTGAAGGCGGCCTGTTCTCGCGCCGCGTAGTCGACAAGATCGGCCTGCCCGATGCGCGCTTTTTCATCTACGGCGACGATGCCTGCTACGGCTATGTTGCGAGCCAGCACTTCTCCGCTGCCGTAGTCGCCGACGTGGTCCTCAAGCGCGCCCGCGCCGTTTCTAACTGGGACATCGCCGGCAAACGACAGCTCAACTCCACGAGCGACACCAACCGCTACTACATCATGCGCAACCGAGGCTTCCTCGCTCGCTATATGCAGATCTACGGTGACTACCGCCCCATGCTGTTCCGCCTGGGCAATGCCGCGACCTTCTGCAAGGAGTTCATTCGCCTGGCAGCGGTCGACAAGTGCTTTAAGACCGGCATTCCGGCGCTGCGCCGCGGCATGAAAGATGCCCGCAAGATCATCAAGGACCCCAACTGGAAGCCCATGCCGCCCATGAAGGATACCGAGTAACGGAAGCCGGAAACACCTCGGCGCTTAAAGCCGCTGGCACACCGTAGCCACACGCTGCCCGTCAAACCCGAACCCCCAGCGCATGCGACCCACGCCGGGTCGCGGCACACGGATTTCGTCGATGCAGTCGCGCTCTATGTCGAGTAGCGACTGCACGGCCAGCAATTCCAACCCCACCGCATCCACATCGGGGTCATACATCAAGTTGATCGTTATCAGAGGGCGCTCGTCCAGCATGCCAATCGTGTCTGCCATGTCGAGCACGGCGCCCGTAGGAAAAACCTGGATGTCCCAGCGATCCGCGCCACACTTTCGCCTCGAGGCGGGATTGGCATAGCCCGGCAAGCCAAAGCAAAGCCCCTGCAAAAGCAGATGATACGGCAACGGCGCATCTGGATCGGTCGCACCGATTCCCGCATCTCCCAGGATGCGGTCTAGTGCCTGCCTCACCGTATCCTCGTCCCCACGGCACAACCCGTCACGAAACGCATCGACGTCTCGAATGTCTTCGGCAGCGCACTCAAACCACTCAACAATCACCAGACGCAAGGCCTGGCGAAGCTCGTTATTGGGCAGCCGCAGAGCACGGAGACGGCTGCCATGCTCCGGCTCCTCAGTCATATCCGTCGTCAGGAAACCCGACAGGTACAGCTCCGTCCACAGGCCGTCGTCAGACGAGGCCTCTGGCCCCACAGCGCCCAAACAAAGCGGAACCTCAACGCATCCATGGGCCTCGAGCAAATCGAACAAGACCGAAAGGCGGTCGAGATTCCACCCGGCAACCACCCTACTCAGGCAATCGGCATACCCATACAGATCGGCACGCACAGGCGCCATGCAGCCTCGGTCCAGAAAGCCGATCACACGAGCTGGACTCGAGCAATAGGCCCTACCAAACCGATATCCCTCGAGCCATTCACGCGCATCATCTAGGTATTCCTCGCACCCAGCATGATTCAACAGAGCCTGGACCTCGACATCCGAAAAGCCGAACCAACGGTCACACCAGGTCGAAAGCGGCGTCGATAGACAATACGAGCAGCCGCGCGAAGAAAGCGCCGCCTCGGCAGGGCCGGGGCGCTCCCCCATCCGACACCGCCGCCCCGAGATAAGGTCAGACACGTCAGCCGCAACGAATCGCCCGCAGTGGCAATGGCGTCAAACAGCACGCGATCGAATAGCTCCGCCGAATCGGCGCCGGAAGCACCCCTCGCACTCGCGCGGTCCAACCACGCCGCGTCGTACCCATCAACAAGCAATACAACCTGCTCATCGCAGGCAATCTCCAGCAGCTCAATGAGCACACCGAGCACCGAGGCAACTTCGTCCGCGCTCGCCACGCCACGCGCGACGCGTTCGATGTGACGCACCTTATCTCGAGCTAAATCCGGAGCTTCCAAGAGTGGCAGCAAGCGAGCGCACTCGCCCGAAAGAGCATCGCGCACGACGTCGGCAACGGCGGCGGCACGCCTCGCAGCGCCAGAAAAGTCCAGCGATATCACCGGATAGCAAGCGTACTCGTCCCGATAGCGTCCGCCGTCCGCATCCCAAATCTGAGCATCGGCAAACAAACTCTGACCAGCGTGACCGACCGCGGGACGCTCCAGAAAAGCCTTGAGCATCGACAAGTTCATGCTCTTGCCAAAACCCTCGGGTCGACAGCACACAACGACGGACGCGTCGCAGTCCAGCACATCGGCAATAAACATGGTCTTATCAATCAGCATGCAACGACCAATGGCATCGTCAAAATCATGCACACCGACCGGCAAAACCGCATCGTCGACATGGCTGACAAGCCGCACGCCAAAAGTATCTGAAGTGTTGCAATACTCCTGCTCAGGCACTGTAACTTCTCCCTAAAACGTAGCACGAGGCCCATTGTAGCGAGCAGTTCAAGCGCAACGCTGGATCCGCGCAAAGGCATCGGGCAACGGTAGGAACAAAGGCCTTGAGGGGGCATAACAAATCGTTGTGCAACAAAATGGGACCCGATGCATTTGCACCGGACCCCGTTCCGAATCTTTAGTAGTCGGGCAACCGAAAGGGACTACTCCTCGGAGTCGTTCTGCCCAGCAGCCTTCTTTTGCTGATCGAGTTTATGCTTGCCGCTCACGATGGACGTGGCACCAAGCGTAGCCAGGCTCGCGCTGGCCAAGCTCGCCATCACGATAAGGTCGCCCGTCTTGGGCATGATGCCACCATTGTTGCCAGCGTTACTATTGCCGGAGCCAGAATCGTTCTTGCCGCCGCTATTGTTATCTTTGTTATCACCAGCGCCATCTTTTTTGTCACCGGCATTTTCCTTGTTGTCGCCAACGTTGTCGTTACCGTCGCCAGCGTTCTTGCCGCCACCAGCGTTCTTGCCGCCGCCGGACTTGTCGTCTTTCTCCTCAGAGTTGTCCTTCTTCTCCTCAGAACCAGAACCCTTATCCGTTTCGGACTTTTCGGATTTGTCCTCGGATTTATTGTCCTTAGAGTCGTCCTTCACGGTGTCGGTTTTCGTCACGGAGTTCTGACCGTCATTGTCCTTGTTAGAAGACGAGTTGCCGCTTGGACCAGCCATCAAAGACCCCAGCGTGGAGCCAAACACTTCGGAAACAGAGGGCTTCTTGTTCGTCGGGGTGCCGGGCGCATCCGTCTCCTTATTCGAATCGTCCTTAGAGCTATTGGAACCAGAAGCGGTGACAGAGCCAGACCCCGTGTTAGAGCCGGAGTCGCCACCGGCAGAGGAATCGCTCGAACCGTTGGAAGGTTTAGAAGAGCCATTGTCGGTCGAGCCGGAGTTGCTGTTACCGGTACCGGTAGCAGACCCGTTTGTCTCGCCCCCATTGCCCTCATTGTTATCAGTATCGGGCTTCTGCGGGGGCTGAGACTCCTCAGGAGTCTGACTTGTACCAGGCGTCTGAGTGGCCTCAGAATCAGCAGGCTTCTTATCAGCCGCCTCGTTCTTATTAGCCGCATCCTTCTCTTCCTCGGCAATATAGACCAAACAGTCCTTGAGCTCGTTGCTGTAGCGGTTCCTCCAGCCGGGGTGATACTTGGACTGGTTCGGATACTTTTTCGCCACGTTATTGACCACACTGCCCGAAAGCGCCGTCACAAACTCACGGTCAGTCATGTCGTTGGAAAGATTCGCCCAACGGAAAAAGTCCTGGCAGCCATAGGTGCCGCACATGTTAGTGATACTCCAGACCATGCCTTTGACGCAGTCGGCGCGGCCGGTAATGTCAATGCCGAGCGCACTCTTGAGCCACGACTCGGTCACCGCATAGTAGGAGTTGTATGCATAGGCATCCTGCAGCGCCGAGAACTCCTCGGGGTCAGTGTTGTAGGCGCCCAGGAAGGCATCCTGCGCAATACGGCCCAGCTCGGTAAGCTGACCGTTCGCATACATGGGATTGTTCGCGTTAGAAATCTCGCTGCCGCGATCGATCGCATCCTTGAGCATGCCGTACTTGGCAGGGTCGTAGTTGTAAGCCTGCTTCATAAACGGGATGAGCGACCAGCGGCGATCGAACTGATAATAGCCCAGCGCGTTATAGCCGTCGCCATACGAAAAGCCCTGGTTATAGTTACCGTGGCTCTCGTATTTAGTGAAATACTTCATCTCGTCAGTCACGTTGACAAACGAGACGCCCTGAACCGACCTCAGCACGCCCGAAAAAGACTGCTGGGTGTAAAGGCCCTTATCGATATCGGTGGCATCCGAGGCAACACCCGGCGTGGGCTCCTCGGCGGCGGCGGGCGCGGGTGCGGTAACGGCGCCAAACGAAAGCGCCAGCGTCAGGCCCGCGACAATCGCGGAATGCTTGGGCTGCATAAGATCCTCCCTGCATTGGTGTAGTTAAAGTGCAGTTTGCAAAGATGAATCTAAGTATTGCAGCTCGCCCGTTGTTGCACAACAACCCCTCGGTAAACGGCAACTACCCTCCGCGAAATCTTAAGGAACCTTGATTCTCATTTTCATTGCAACAGCCTCAGGACTCAGCG